>Ga0210402_10001496_pt1 | contig 24112 bp, 17 predicted proteins | sample IncBWC7MmetaG_FD_161055 | JGI IMG/M metagenome (GOLD analysis project Ga0210402, IMG submission 161055) | Forest soil microbial communities from Barre Woods Harvard Forest LTER site, Petersham, Massachusetts, United States - Inc-BW-C-7-M | ecosystem: Environmental > Terrestrial > Soil >... | reverse complement strand
GCCGGAAACTGATTTTCCGGCGCCAGTCGATAGTTGGGAGCCAGCACGCGAAAACCCTGCAGAGCGAAGCCTACCGTGATAGGGCGGTGTGATTGTGCCGAACACCCGAAATAGCCGCCACCATGCAAATACAAGAGGACGGTTTTCGCAGCAGATGGTCCTTCAACCCATTCTCCCGGAACGCCTCCGACTTGGGCAGGCGAAATGCGGGCAGTGGATGGCACTTTGTACGGATCGGGGTTGAGAATCCTGCGCGCGTGGCGGTAATCCCGCACACCGCGCAGTCTGCGCTTAACGCGCCATTTGATGATCCAGACCGAGAGATGCGCCTGCCAGCTTGCCATGTTTGCGGCTTTCTTTTTTCCTTGGCGATACGCCGAGAGAATAGCAGAGTTCCCGGGCGATGACGCTACACCGCGAGGACTACTTTGCCGAACTGCGATCCTGCTTCTAGGAAAGCATGCGCCGCGGCGGCTTCCGCGAGCGGAAAAACGCGATCGACAATGGGCTTGAAGCGGCCCGCGGCGACCAGTTTCAGGACCGTCTGAAGTTCCGACTTGGTTCCCATGTATGAACCGAGCAAAGAGAGTTGCCTGCTAAACAGAAAGCGCAGATCAACCTTGGCGTCATAGCCGGTGGTAGCGCCACAAGTCACCAAGCGGCCGCCGAGCGCCAGGCTTGCCACGCTCTCATCCCACGTGGCCGTGCCAACGTGCTCGAACACCACGTCCACCCCGCGTTTGTTCGTGATGCGGCGAACTTCGTCGCGGATTTTCTGGGATTTATGGTTGATGACGTGGTCGGCGCCCAGCTCGCGCGCTTTCGCCAACTTTTCATCCGTGCCTGCCGTGGCAATGACGCGCGCGCCGAAGAATCTGGCGACTTGGATCGCTGCGCTGCCAACGCCGCTTCCAGCTCCGAGGATTAAGACGTCTTCCCCAGGCTGAAGTTCGGCGCGCGAGACGAGCATGTGCCATGCCGTCTGAAAAACAAGCGGAATCGCAGCTGCCTCTTCAAATGAGAGGTTTTCGGGATAGGGCAAACAATTCACTTCCGGGCAGCGCACGAATTCGGCGCAACCACCGTCAATCATGTAGCCCAAATTTGTAAATTGACGGCAGCGGTTGTCGTGGCCGGAAATGCATGCGGCGCATTTTCCGCACGTCACACCCGGCGCGAGCACAACCTTCTGGCCTACACGGATCGTCGTTACTTCCGTTCCAATCTGTGCGACTTCGCCGGCCACGTCGCTCCCTGGAATGTGCGGCAGAGGGATTGGCACGTTCGGCAAGCCTTGCCGCACCCACAAATCGAGGCGATTTAGCGCGCAAGCCTTCACCCGCACAAGCACTTCGTTCGCGCGGACGACAGGGTCCGGGGCATCCTCATATTTCAAAACCTCCGGCCCGCCGTGCTGATGAAAAACGATGGTCTTCATCCACCCTCCCGTTTCTCAACCGAATCGCAAACTAACAGGCACGGAATAACCCTATGAAACACTCTCAAGGCAACGCCGCGACAAGCAGCGTGCGGACGTCGTCGCGGTTGAGGATTTCAACGTACGCGATCAAACCAGACACAACGTCGAGGATAACCATTCCCTTCGCTGCATCTAAGTCAAAGCAACGATGATCAGGGCCGTAGGCTCCTCTGGCTTTGGCTGCGTATAAAAAGACGCGCAAAAGTCGTCTCCGCATCGGCAGCGCTCTACAATTTCCAGTGTTGAGACCTGACCGGCAAGGTCCAACTCCCCGCGCTCTTTCAGAAGCTGCTCAAGTTCACGGGCTACCTGTGGGAGTGTTTCGAGAAGCAACAAGGGTCCGCCCTCTTGGACTGATGCATCCTAGCACGGTCGCTGACAACCAAGTGGTGAGTCCCTACAGGCACACGCATTGACACCACGGATGACGCGCCGTAGGCTGATGTCTGAGACACACCGTGGACCTCTTCGAAGAAATCGTAAAAATGCGGCGCGCGGGACAGCGCGGAGCGCTAGCGACGATTGTGCATACGAACGGCTCGATCCCCAGCTACGAAAGCTCGCGCATGCTGGTGCGCGATGACGGCTCCATCGCGGGAACTATCGGTGGCGGGTGCGTCGAAGCCGAAGTCTGGGCAGCCGCCAAAGAGGTGATGCACAAGGAAGCGCCGCGCAAAATGGTCTTCAACCTGAACAATGAGGCGAGCTACGACAACGGCCTGATTTGCGGAGGCACGCTGGAAGTTTTCGTGGAACCGATTCTGCCTCAACCTATCCTGTATTTATTTGGAGGAGGACACGTTTCTATGGCCGTGGCCAAGGCTGCCGGCGCCGCGGGCTTTGGCGTTGTAGTCGTGGATGACCGCGAGGCATTCGCAAACACTGATCGCTTCCCCATGGCGCAAGATATTTACACCTCGTACGAAGATGCCTTCGCAAAGATTCACCCGAACGCATCCAGCTATCTCATCATCGTTACGCGCGGCCACAAAGAAGACATGCGCGTTCTCGGCTGGGCCGTTCGAACGCCTGCCCGATACGTCGGCATGATCGGCAGCAAGCGCAAAGTCCTTTCCGTTTATAGGGCGTTGGAGAGCGACGGCTATCGCCCCGAAGAATTTCAACATGTCTATGCACCGATGGGCTTGGAAATTGGCGCGCTTTCGCCGGAAGAAATAGCCATCAGTATCGTTGCGGAGTTGATTGCCATTCGCCGCAACGCAGAATCGGCGGCCCACAAAAAATTGAAGTACGAACCTCGGCCTGCACTGACGGAACGCTGAAAGAGGGAGCATGCTCGCAGCCGTCATCCTCTCGGGCGGCGCATCGCGCCGGATGGGATCGCCGAAGGCACTCCTCTCCTATCAAGGACGCCCCTTTCTCGAGCATTTGCTGGATGTAGCCCGTCACCCAAAAATCGGTGTGCGCCGGGTCGTGCTGGGAGCCGATGCCGAGCCCATCGCGAAAGAAGTGAATCTGGCTTCCGATGAAAGCGTTATCAATGAGGAGTGGGAAAAAGGCCAACTGAGTTCGATTCATGCGGCGCTACGGAGTCTTCCGCCTAAAACCGACGGCATCATTCTCTTTCTGATCGATCATCCTCTCATTAGTTCGACGCTGGTCGGCGAATTGGTCGAAACTTTCTACAGTTCCGGCAAGTCGATTGTCCTGCCGGTTTACGAAGGCCGGCGGGGACATCCCGTGATTTTTTCTTCTGTGTTGTATCAAGAACTGTTGGATGCTCCGCCAGAGACCGGTGCGCGTTCGGTTGTGTGGGCGCATTCCGGCGAAGTTCAAATCGTCCAAACAAATGAGGAAGGTTGCGTCCTTAATCTGAACGATCCAGATACGATGCAAAAGGCGTTCGGCGACTGAGTGCCGCTTCTCTCGATTACGCTAAGACAATTTCGCGATCAAAAGGCCGAGAGCCTCTGTGGCAAGTTGCGCGCCGTGAAAGGTGGCAGGCGGCAGCCCACCCAAAGCCGCGGAGATATTTTCAGCGGTTATCAAACGCGCTGTCGCGAGGGAGCATCCCGTAAGCCGCTCCGTCAAAAAAGACGCACATGCGATAGAAGTCGTGCATCCACGGCAGAGGAAGCGCGCCTCGGCGATTCCGCCATTTTCGACGCGGACGGCCAGTTCCAGAATGTCGCCGCAAACTGGATTCGACGCTTGCACTTGGGCGGTCGCGTTTGCCAGTTTCCCGGCGTTGCGCGGATTCCGGAAGTGCTCGAGAACCAATTCGCTGTACATCCCGCTATCGTAGCCTAAGTAGGGTCACACGTTTTACGTTCAGCCAAAGCTCAGCAGCCGGATTGCAAAATCAGACAATTGCCGCCACACTTCCGTTGCGCTGCGCTACAAAATGACTGACTATGGCAGTAGCGCTTCAATTGAATCATGCCACGACTAATCATTGAAAGACCCGGCGCCCAGCCGCGTCTTTATGAGCTCAAAGACGGCTCCGCGATTCACATCGGCCGCGCCGCATCCAATGACATCACGCTTCCCCACTCCAGCATCTCGCGCAGTCACGCGCTCCTGGAGGGCAAGCAAGATATTTGGATGATTAGGGACCAACACAGCGCCAACGGAGTGCTCGTCAATGGCGTCCGCGTCGAGCACGCCGAGTTGCAGAGCGGCGACGTGATCGGCCTTGGCGATATCAAACTGCGCTTCGAGAACATGACGACCGGCACAGTGGTGGCCAAGGCTTCTCCCGAGCTGGCCTCGCACTTAACCCAAATCCTGGATCAGGAGAATGTCGCCAAACTTCTGGAGCGCTCCAGAACCAAGCCCCCTTCGGAATGGACGGACTCGCGCGTCAATACCGAGAGCCGCATAGAATTTCTCCGCCGCGAGAATCGCTTACTCACTCTTCTCTACCAAGTCAGCCGAGCCTTGGGCGACAAGACCACCGTCGAAGATGTGTCGGAATGTGTGCTCGACCTCGTCCTCCAGATTGACGGCGCCGAGCGCGGTTATGCCATGTTGCTTACGGAGGAATCTCTGCGGGATGCAGGGCAATCTGCATCGAATTACACGTTTCTCCCGGCGATTTTGCGCTATCGCCAGACTCCAAAAGCATCTGCCCCGCAAATGGTCCTCTCACGAACCATTATTCAGCAAGTCATGGAGAGCAAGGGGCCGTTGCTCGTGTTGGATGCCAGGGAGGATGCACGATTCTCGGCGAGCCATAGCGTGGCCATTTCCGGCACTCAATCGGCGATGTGCGCGCCACTGTTGAGCCGCGACCGCCTGTTCGGTTTGCTCTACGTGGATAACCTCTCGAAGCGCGGAACTTTTATGCCGGAGGATCTGGAAGTTTTTGCCGTTATTGCCGCGCAGGCCGGACTGGTTATCGATCGCGTTCTTGCGAAAAGTGAAGTAAAGCGGCAGGGCGTGCAGCTCAGCGCGCTCGAGCGTTTTCTCTCCCCCGCAATCTCCAAAAAAATTACCGCCGAAGCGGCGGACATTCGCCTGGGCGGAGAGAGTCAGCGGATCACGCTGCTATTTGCTGATGTCCGCGGGTTCACAACCATGGCCGAACAAATGAGACCCCGCGAGGCCGTGGAAGTTCTGAACGAATTCTTTGACCGGATGACCAAAGTCATTTTCGAGCATGATGGCACGCTTGACAAATACCTCGGCGATGGATTGATGGCGCTGTTCGGCGCGCCATTCGCCTTGCAGAACGACGCGGAGGCTGCGGTTCGCGCGGCCGTGAACATGCAAAAGAGTCTGGCGGAGTTAAATAAGACATCCGGCAGGGCGCCGATTAGCATTGGAATCGGCATTCACACCGGAGAAGCTGTTGTGGGATTCCTCGGCACGGAACGCCGCATGGACTACACCGCGATCGGCGACACCGTCAATGTCGCCTCAAGGCTGACTTCCCAGGCTGGGCCTGATCAAATTGTAATTTCCGCGGCTACGTACACCCAGCTCTGCCGGGAAATCCCTTGCTCGCAGCTCGCTGCGATGAAACTCAAAGGCCGCGCCGCGCCCATTGATGTTCACGAGGTTCTCTGGCGAGAGCCGTTGCCACAGAATCGCACCGCACGCGACCTTAAGCCTGCTTAGCCTCGGTCAGATCGACCTGTTTGTGAAGGGCGAATCTCCGATGATTGTAAGGCTGCACCCACTCGAAGCTCATCTCACCTTCGCCGGCAAATATTTCTTCTCTACCGACGCCACGACGACGTAATTCGGGTCCACCATCTCTGTCAGATGAATCTTGCCGACTTTCGAAAGAAGCTCGTACGCATCCATTTCGGAAAGACCGTAGTCCGCGTGAATCCACGCCACCAGTTCAGTAAACGCGATTCGCACCGCGTCGTCCACCGGACGATAGATTCCCGTCGTCATGATTTCCTTCTCGTTCTCGAACCTGGGCCATCCCGTTCTCTTCCCCTTCACCACATCAAATTGCAGTCGCGCGCGCATCGGCACTTCAATCGCGCTGCCGGCTATTTCCCCGTCGCCCATCGCCGCGTGCCCATCGCCAAAATAAAAGAGCGCACCCGATACGTTGACCGGCAAATACAGCGTGTTCCCGGCACTAGCTTCCGGCGCATCCATGTTCCCGCCAAATTCAGCTGGAACAATCGAGCTGCGCGCTTCGCCGTTGGCCGGCGCCACGCCGATGCATCCTAGGAATGGATGCATGGGAATCTTTACTTTGTAATTCGAGTCCAGTGCTTGGAACGTCGCCGTGTTATCCGCGTGGTTGATGGGGTAGAACCAGATCTTTTCTGCCAGCGGCTCTTTTTCGAGCACCGGAGTGTAATGCGTGGAATTAATCGCCCCAAAACCGGGAGAAAATGCACCGACACCTTGGTTACCGTCGACCTGCAAATCGAGGATTCGCACAACCAGCGTGTCTCCCGGCTCCGCCCCTTCGATGAAGAACGGTCCAGTCAGCGGATTGTCGCCCTTGGCCATCGCCGTCGTATCGCCGGGCTTCTGAATGCCGTTGCCGAAGCAATCCAGTGAATTAGCGTCAAGAATATTTCCGGGCTTCAGACGCGCAACCGGCGGCGCCACGCCGAAAACGTACTTCACGTTGTCCGGCGCGCCCTTGTAGCGCACAACTTGCTGGCCGGCGTCTTGGCTGGCTTGCGGCCTGGCGAAGCAGTTCACGGAAGCGGCCAGCGCGAGCAAACTCGCAAGCATCACGCGTTTCATAAGTTCTCACCTCAAAAAGATTCCGAAAGTGCAACACACGCGACACGCGAAGTCAATCAGCCTCCACTCGCTTCGGAGAAACATTTGTTGCACAATCGCGAGCTAGTGTTGCATTCGTTGCGCCAGCGTGATACAACGCGCCAACAGGAATGCGCAAAGTTCTCGCCGCAATGGACGTGGTGGTTTTCACCTCGCGAGTGGTGGAGCGCCCCAAGAATCGTCTATGGAGACCCTCATGCAAGCTGTTGCTCATAAGAGTGCTACTCAAGGAACTTTCACCTGCTGCCTGCGTATGTTCGGCTTTCTCTTCGCTGGCGCACTTCTCGTCCCTGCTTGGGCAACCGCGCAGGAAAAACCAGCGCCCGAGTGGGACACCACTCAAGCTCGCGGCCATGCCCGCGACATAGACTTCGAGACAAGTGAAGGCACTTGGATGTCGCTCGACATCTCTCCCGACGGCAAATGGATCGTGTTTGACCTCCTCGGACACATTTACCGTATGCCGTCCGCCGGCGGAAAAGCCGAATGCCTGACACAAGATTCCGGCATTGCCCTCAACATGACGCCGCGCTTTTCTCCCGACGGCAAGAGCATCGCTTTCATTAGCGATCGCAAAGGCCAAAACAACCTCTGGCTCATGGACGCCGACGGCAAGAATCCGCGAGCCGTCTTCACCGACAAGACCCAGCGCGCCCTTAGTCCCGTTTGGACCCCCGACGGGAACTACATCATTGTCCAGCGACAGGGTACTCGCCCAGAGAGCGGCCCCGCGTTTGCCTGGACGCTGGTGATGTACCACAAGGACGGCGGCTCAGGCATTGAACTCGTCGGCAAGGACAAGGGGCCTGGCTGGCATTCCGTTTCACGTGACGGAAAATATCTCTACTTCGACGTCCAAATCTGCTCGCCGCTTCCTTTTGGCCATACCGATCCGATGCTCGGCTGCGCGCAGCTTCGCCGCATGAATTTGCAAACGCGCAAGATTGAAGAAATCACCGGCGGACAAGCCGAGCAGCAGGACCGCGGCACCAGCGGAGGAGGCATCGCGCCGGAAGTCTCTCCCGACGGCAGATTCGTCGCCTTCGGCAGACGGATTCCCGATGGCACCGAATCCTACAAAGGCCACGTGTTTGGCCCGCGCACTGCTCTATGGCTGCGCGACCTCCAAACCGGCATGGAACGCTTGCTCATGGACCCAATCGAGCTGGACGAGTCTGAAGAGATTTCCCGCCAGATGATCATCTTGCCCGGCATGGTGTGGACCGCCGACGGCAAATCCATTGTGATTTCGCAAGGCGGAAAGATTCGCAAGTTGTCGGTGGACACTGGAAAAGTCGACACTATTCCGTTCGCTGCGCACGTTCACCGCACCATCTCCGAGATGGCCTATTCGCCCATCCCCCTCCGCGATGACGCGTTTGAGGCCAAATTCATACGCTGGCAGACTGCCTCGCCAGACGGCAAGCGCCTGGTTTTCCAAGCGGTCCACAAGCTGTGGCTCATGGACCTGCCCAGCGGCAAACCCACGCGTCTCACACCGGACTCCTTCGCTCTCGGCGAATTCTCTCCCGCCTGGTCGCCCGATGGAAAGACCATCGCATTTTCAAGCTGGGACGATGAGAAGCACGGCCAACTCTGGACAATCTCGGCCGGGGGCGGTGGACCCCGTGCCATCACCAAAGATCCCGGCGAATACCTGAATCCCACATGGAGCGCGGATGGTTCGACACTCGCATATTCTCGCGGCTCGGGCGCCACACTGCGCGGCCGCGATTGGGCCCGCAATGAGTGGTACGACATCGTTCTGCAGCCTGCGAGCGGGGGCCCCGCGCAGACGCTCGCGCGCATTGGCAGCCAGGACGGTCCCGGTGCACGACCGCAATTTGGTCCCGGCGGCAGAATCTACTTCACGGAACATCGTATCGAAAAAGGCGAAGGTCCTTTCGGCGCGAAGAGCGTCACCGACCTGGTCTCTGTTCAGCAAGACGGCTCAGACCGCCGCGTTCACGCTACATTTCCGAACGCCACGCTAGTCCAGGTCTCCCCGAACGGCCAGCTAGTCGCATATCAGGAGGGTGACAACGTCTACGTCGCTCCGCTTCCACTCGATGTGACCGGCCAAGAAGCAATTCGTATCGATCGCAAGACACCTGCTTTCACCATTAAGCCTGCCAGCCTCGACGGTGGCATGTATCCCCGCTGGCGCGACACTGCAACCATCGAATACGGCAATGCGAACAAATACTTCCTGTACCACACCGGCACGGCCAAAACCGATACCACGGAAATCCACCTCAGCGTCCCGCGCACCATTCCCCACGGCTCCATCGCGCTGACCAACGCCCGCATCATCACGCTGCAAGACCGCAAAGTTATCGAGCGTGGCACCATCGTTGCCAAGGCCGGACGCATCACGTGCGTTGGCACCTGCCCCACCGCTGGTGTTGATCGCGTGGTCGATGCCAAAGGTAAAACGATCATTCCGGGATTCGTCGATATGCACGCCCATCATCATCGCGAGTCGGGCGGGATTACGCCCACGCACAACTTCGAATCGGCCATCTATCTCGCGTATGGCGTCACCACGACTCTCGATCCTTCGACCTGGTCCGAAGAAGTCTTCCCGCTTGCCGAAATGATCGAGGCCGGCCAGGCTATCGGCCCTCGCACTTTTTCCACTGCCACTCCGCTCCTCAACGGCAGCGGTCCCAACTGGAACGAACTCACCAGTTACGAAGTCACCGAGCATGAAATCACTCGCCTTGCTTCCTATGGCGTTGTTGCTTTGAAGCAATACCTCCAGCCAGACCGCGAACAGCGCCAATGGATCACGGAAATCGCGCGAAAGAAAGGTCTTCGCGTGACGGGTGAAGGCTCTAGCGACCTGCTCCACAAAATCAGCATGCTGATGGACGGCCAGACGGGATTCGAGCACCCCACACCTTACGCCCCGCTCTATGGCGACGTCGCTAAATTCTTCGGCCAGTCCCACACCGTGTACTCTCCGACTTTCACGGTTGGCGGCACCGCTCCCTGGAACGAAGAATATTTCGAGCAAATCAGCGACGTCTGGAAAGATGCCAAGCTCCAGCGCTGGACTCCCTGGCGCGAGCTCATGCCACATCTTCGCCGGCGCTGGATGCGCCCGTTGACCGACCATCATTTCGGCGTGCAAGCGCAAGGCTTGGCGGACATCATCGCAAACGGCGGCTACGGCGCTATCGGCTCGCATGGCCAAGCTCACGGCATTGGCTCGCACTGGGAAGTTTGGATGATCTCCAGCGCGACCGGTCCCATGGGCGCACTCGAAGTAGCTAGCGTCCATGGCGCGCACTTCCTTGGCGCGGATAAGGATCTCGGCTCGCTCGAAGTCGGAAAGCTTGCCGACCTGATGGTCCTCAATGCCAATCCCTTGGATGACATCCACAACACTGCGAACATTGCCATGGTCATGAAGGCAGGCACGCTCTACGACGCAGACACGCTCGACGAAATCTGGCCCGAGAAAAAACCTTTCGGCGCCTACTACTGGATGAATCTCGATCAATTGCGCAGCGACACGAAACCCGTCGACATCTACGACCAAAAATAGCTCGTCCCCACTCTTGTAGGGGCGGCACGCTGCGCCCCTTTCGCCGACCCTTAAGATCGGACAGGCTCTGGTAGACCTGGTCTTCACTAATTCCGGAAGCCCACGTTTGCTACACTTTCCCTATGAGGTCATCCTCCTCCTACCCCACTCTACGCATCGTCTCCCTCGCACCAAGCGCCACCTCCATCCTCTGCGCCATCGGCGGCAAAAAGCATCTGGTTGCGGTCACAAAATGGTGTGCCGATGTCGCATCCGTAGACGGCCTTCCAAAGCTTGGCGATTGCTGGCACATGGATTCCGTGGACGAAATCATGAAGTTGAAGCCGTCACTCGTCATCGGCTCTGTCCCCTACAAACAAGAAACCTTAGCCAAACTCCTGGAGCACCCGCTTACCTTCCTGGCCACGAATCCGAGAACGCTCGCGGATATTGACAACGACATTCGAATTCTGGGCGGGATTGCCAACCGCATCCCACAAGCCGAGCGGCTCATCAGGAAAATGCGGCAGGAATTTTCCGCGATCACAAGAAAGACCCGAACGGCAAAAAGGAAATTGCGTGTCTATTGTGAGGCGTGGCCAAACCCTCGCATCAGTTCCCCGCCCTGGGTCGCGGAAATTGTGAAAATCTGCGGCAGCCAAATGGTCCTGCCCGCGGGCCAAAAAGTAAGCGATGAACAAGTCGCACAAGCGCGGCCAGACTTGATCGTCCTCGCCTGGGCCGCTACTGGAGGTCAAGCCAAAGTCGAGAAGGCTTACACTGTCGCGGCGTGGAAGAACCTCCCAGCTATCCGCAATAAGCGCGTTTTCGTCGTGCGCGACGAACTGCTCAACACTCCCGGTCCTCCACTACTCACGGGCGCGAAGCGACTTTTCCGCATCTTCCAGGAAGCTGCGGTACAGGAAAGCAAAGAGTGAGAATCATCGTAGCCGCAGTCATCGAACGCAGCGACCGTCGCTTCCTCATCGGCCAGCGCCGCCGCGACGACACCTCTCCCCTCAAATGGGAATTTCCCGGCGGAAAAGTCGAGAGAGGAGAAACTCCAGAGGCCGCGTTAGCACGTGAGCTGCAAGAGGAGCTTGGCGTAATCTTGGACAAATGCGTGGAAATGGGCCGTACACGTCACAAGTACGCCTCCACGCCCGAGGAACTCGAAATTCGTTTTTACGCCGCCAGCCTCAGGGAAATCGAAATCAATCCGAAAGTCTTCGAGAGAATTGCCTGGGCTCTCCCCAAAGAGCTTGGCAATTACGACTTCCTAGCCGCCAATTCCCAGATCATCGCACAACTGGCCACAGGACGCCTGAAGCCCGGCGAAATCTTGGAAAGAGCCATGAATTCGCCCCAAAAATAAAAAAGGCGAACCGAAGTTCGCCCTTCTCAACGTAAAAGCACCTGAGCTCGAATGCCTGTCAGTCCTCTCACGAAGTGACAGGATTCGACTTGTCCGGATTGATTCCCAATTCCTTGATGGCCTTGTCCACCAGCGACCGCTCGATTTTCCCGTCGGAATAAAGTTCGTGCAAAGTAGCCAGCGTGATGAATCGCGCGTCCACTTCAAAAAAGTCCCGCAAAGAAGCCCGGCCCTCGCTCCGGCCAAACCCATCGGTGCCCAGCGAAGCCAGCCGCCGCGGCATCCATTTGCTCACCATGTTCGGCAATGCCTTCAAATAATCGGAAGCCGCCACCAGCACACCCGGGGCATCCGCGAGACACTCCGTAATATATGGCACGCGTGGCTTTTCACCTGGATGGAGCCGGTTCAGGCGTTCCACTTCGTTCCCATCGGTGTATAACGCCTTGTAGCTCGTCACGCTCCAAACATCCGCTGCCACACCGAACTTCGTCTCCAAAATTTCCTGCGCCTGCAACGCCTCCCGCAGAATCGCCCCGCTCCCAAAGAGCTGTGCACGCAACTTGGCCTTCTTGTTCTCGGAAGCCCGATAGCGGTACATGCCCTTCAGAATTCCATCCTTAACATCGCCTGGCATCGGCGGCATCGCGTACGGCTCGTTCATCACCGTGATGTAGTAGAAAATGCTTTCGCCATCCTTATACATCCGGCGAATGCCGTCCTGCAAAATCACGGCCATCTCGTACGCAAAAGCCGGATCGTACGCTCGCAAATTCGGCACGGACAGCGCCAGCACATGGCTGTTGCCATCCTGGTGTTGCAAACCTTCACCCGACAATGTCGTCCGGCCCGAAGTTCCACCAAGCAGGAAGCCTCGCGTCCGCATGTCCGCCGCAGCCCAGATAAAATCGGCGATGCGCTGGAATCCAAACATCGAATAATAGATAAAGAACGGAATCGTATTGATACCGTGCGTCGCATAGGCGGACCCCGCCGCAATAAATGACGCCATCGAACCCGCTTCGGTAATTCCTTCCTCGAGAATCTGCCCGTCTTTCGCTTCCTTGTAATAAAGCAGCGTGTTCACGTCGACAGGCTCGTACTTCTGTCCAACGCTCGAATAGATCCCCACCGTTCGAAACAGCGACTCCATGCCAAACGTTCGCGCTTCGTCGGGAACAATCGGCACAACCAGCTTGCCGATTTCCGGATCTTTCAGCATTTTGCGCAGCATCCCGACGAACGCCATCGTCGTCGAAACTTCCCTGCCCTCGCTGCCATCGAAGAACTCTTTGAACAGTTCGTCCTGGTCGGCCACCAGCGGCTTCGACCGGACGCTGCGTTTCGGTGTGTATCCGCCCAACGCTTCCCGCCGCGCGCGCAAATATTGGATCTCGATGCTGTCCTCCGCGGGACGGTAGAACGGCACCTCGACGCAGTCCTCATCGTTCAACGGAATCCCAAATCTCGAGCGGAACTCGCGCAACTCCTCTTCGTTCAGTTTTTTCTGCTGGTGCGTGACGTTCTTGCCTTCGCCTGCTTCTCCAAGGCCATATCCCTTGATCGTCCGCGCCAAAATCACCGTCGGCGCTCCCTTGTGATCCACTGCTGCCTTGTACGCCGCGTACACTTTGCGCGGGTCGTGCCCGCCAAGACGCAGACGCCGCAGCGCTTCATCTGGCAAAGGTTCAACCAGTTGCAGCAAGCGCGGATCGCTTCCAAAAAAGTGTTCGCGGACGTACGAGCCTGGCGAAACCACCAGTTTCTGGTATTCGCCGTCGACTAATTCGCCCATGCGCTTTACCAGCAGGCCTTCCGTATCCCGCTCCAGGATGGGATCCCACTCACTGCCCCACAGCACTTTAATTACGTTCCATCGCGCGCCGCGGAACGCCGATTCCAGCTCTTGAATAATCTGCCCGTTCCCGCGCACCGGTCCGTCCAGCCGCTGCAAATTGCAGTTCACCACGAAGATCAAGTTGTCCAGTTTTTCACGCGACGCCAGCGTGATCGCGCCGAGCGACTCCGGCTCATCCGTCTCGCCATCGCCGAGGAACGCCCAAACTTTCGCGTCCGTCACCGGCTTCAAGCCGCGGTCTTCGAGATACCGGTTGTAGCGAGCCTGATAAATCGCCATTAATGGGCTGAGGCCCATAGACACTGTCGGGAACTCCCAGAAGTCCGGCATCAGCCACGGGTGCGGATATGACGATAGTCCGCCGCCCGGTTTCAACTCCCTGCGAAAGTTTTCAAGCTGCTGCGGCGAAATCCGTCCTTCGAGAAACGCTCGGGCATACATGCCCGGCGCGGCGTGGCCCTGGAAATAAACTGTGTCGCCCTCGAACTCCTCGGAGCGTGCGCGGAAGAAATGGTTGAATCCGACTTCATACAAGGTCGCTGCAGAAGCATAAGTAGAAATGTGGCCACCGATGTTGTGTTCCACGCGGTTCGCGCGCACCACCATCGCCAGCGCATTCCAGCGAATCAAGCTCTTGATCCGGCGCTCCAGCTCCTGGTCGCCAGGAAATAGCGGCTCGAGCCGCGCCGGAATCGTGTTGGCGTAGGGCGTGTTCGCGGAAAACGGGAGATCGATGCCCGCGACGGTAGCGTGCGCGCGAAGCCTTTCAAGAATCTCCGCCGCCACTTCTGGTCCGCTCGAATCGAGCACGGAGTCCAGCGACTCCAGCCATTCTTGTATCTGCGTGTCTTCTAATCCGTGCGGTACGCTGATTGCCTCGCTCGGGCTATCAGTGTGTATGTCTGTCTCATTGTCCATAACTTCGGCTGGCCCTCATTTTTCAAGTTGCGGCGCGCCGGTCCGCGCGCCTCTTCAACTTATATACTCGATAAGCAGGATAGAATACACCGCCGCGCGATTCTCTGCACACTCCCTTTCGCAGATTTGTCAGCCGGACTTCGCCTACGAGAACTGGTTTCTATAAACCAGGAAGACTAGATTAGTGCCAACGACTTTACCAAAATGTGGTCCCGCTTAACCTCGGTCGCTTTGGTTGCTGCGCTCAGTAGTGTGGCCGGAATTGTTTTTGCGCAGAGCCTTCCAAATCCAGACACTGGTAAAAACAATGTTGTTCTAACCGAGTTATTTCCGCCGGTCTACCCTCGCCTTGCACGGCAAGCGCGCATTGTTGGGGAGGTACTGCTTGAGCTAACAGTCAGGCCGGACGGAAGCGTTGATTCCCTGGAGGTCGTCACAGGTCATCGATTGCTCGCCCAGGCGGCCCTGGATAGTGCCAGGCAATCCCATTTTCGTTGCACTAACTGCGGCGAGAGCCTGTCTTCTTACAGGCTGGTGTACACGTTTCAGTTTGTTGAGACAGAGGATTGCTGCAACACGGCGCAGGACGGATTCCCTAAGGTAAGTCAATCGGCAAATCACATCAGTGTGGTCGAGCGTTCCTGGTGCACTTGCGATCCCGTCGGGACCATTGTGAAAGTCCGTTCAATAAAATGCCTTTACTTATGGCACTGCAGTGTTCACTACCCGATGTGAAATTCTGTGTTTCTTGCATCCAGACTGCGTCCCCCGTCTAGCACCAAGGTGTGGCCGGTCATGAACTCGGCCTGGATGAGATACAGAACAGCGTCCGCAATGTCATTCGGCCTGCCAGTTCGCCGGAGCGGAGCTAGCTTCACGAAGTCTGCTTCCCATTCCGGTGGGTCACCCTCCGTCGTGATCGTTCCCGGCGCTATCGCATTCACGCGTATCTCCGGCGCCAGCGTCTTCGCCAGAGCCCGCGTCAGCATGATGACCCCAGCCTTTGAAACGCAATGCGGAACATAACCCGGCCACGCGAGAATCCCGCCTACATCGGCAAAATTAACGATCACGCCCCGGCTCTTCTTTAACATTCGCGCAGCGGCTTGCGCACAGAAAAACGGAGCCTTTAGATTCGTATCGAGCGAACTATCCCATATCTCTTCTGTCGTCGACTCGAATTCGGTATGAATGAAGTTTGCCGCGCTGTTCACCAAAACATCCAACCGTCCAAATGTTTTCTCAACCTCTTCCATCAGCTTTCGAATTTCGCTCACTCGCAGCAAATCCGCAGATACGGCGATCGCGCGCCGCCCCAGCTTTTCGATCTCCCCCACGGTCTCCTGCGATTCTATCGATGACGCGCGATGGTGTATCACTAAATCCGCGCCCTCGCGCGCCAATCGCAAAGCCACGGCCCGGCCCAACCGCTTCGCCGAGCCGGTCACCAACGCGACTTTCCCCGCCAGCGATACGGAATGTCGCTCTGTACTCTCTGCCATCAAAACTCCGCCGCTCAAAACGTTATCACAAGGCGCAACCACCGCGCCCTGCAGAAGCACAACCCCTGCAGTGCTATCATCGACGACGCAAAACAAGCAGAAGGAGACCGTGAATGAAACTCGACCTGCTCGCCATCGCCGCTCACCCCGACGACGTGGAGCTCACCTGCGGCGGCACGCTTCTAAAGATGGCCCACGCTGGTTACAAAACCGGCATCCTCGATCTCACTGCAGGCGAAATGGGGACTCGCGGCACCCCCGAAACTCGCGCCAAAGAAGCCGCCAAGGCCGCCAAGCTTCTTCGCGTGACCTGGCGTGGCACGCTCGGCGTGCCAGACTCCGATGTCCAACCCAGCCGTCAGCACAAGCTCAGGCTCGCCTCCGTCATTCGCGAACTCCGCCCTAAGACAGTCATCCTTCCTTACTGGGAGGCCCGCCACCCAGACCACTATCACGCCTCCGCTCTTGGCTACGAGGGCTGCTTTCTGGCCGGCCTCAAACAGTTGCCTCTCGACGGCGAGCCTCACCGCCCGTTCAAAATCCTGTACTCCACCGCCTTCGCTTCTGCCCGGCCCACCTTCATCGTGGACATCACCGCCCAATTCGAACAGCGCCGCCGCGCCATTCTGGCCTTCTCCTCCCAATTTCACCCCGGGAAGGGCGAATCCTCCCGCCAATTCAAAAAGACAAACGTCTTCCTGGCCATCGATCGCCTCGAAGATCAAATGAACCAACTCGCTCGCCATTACGGCGAAATGATCGGCGTAAAGTACGGCGAACCCTTCCTTGTGAAAGAACTGATGCAAGTCCACGACGTCGTCAACATGGACGTCCGCTCCATCTGAATCTTCGTTTTCTACAGGAGCTGTCTACTTAAGAGTTGGCAGGCTTTAGCTGAGGCCGCACGAACTACACAATATTCACTATCCACTATTCACTTCCCGGTTCAAAAATTCTCTTCATCCTGTGCCGGCGAATACCCGGGAATCCCCGGCCCCTTGGGCGTACTCTCCGCGCGCAACCGCGTCAGCGCCTCGTCCTCGGCGCCCGACTTCCGCAGCACCACGATGGTGCTGAGGGCTTCACTATACACTCGGGTTACCAAGTACACGTCCCCAGTGTCGTTCTTCCTCCAAAGCTGCCCGATCTGAATCTTTTTTATGCCCATTTCGCTGACTTTGACTCTAGAGGCCCTCGCCAAACGTGTCAACAATTCTAATGCTGTATATTGGACACAATTTGGAGCGCTGTTCATTCCGGCACAGCGTCGCACACCAGCCCTGCCTCCTGGTCCTCCCCTCCAAACCGCCCCGCGCTTTCCCGGACACGCGCTCACTCGGTCCTTCAAGACCTTGAGAATCGCGCGTGGAATAGGAAACCTTCTTCCCAAGTCTTACATCGTAGTGGTTAAGGCCGACAACGCCATTGCGCCCCAGCATTGGGCAAACGGGTGTATACTGGCCAAAGCAGGAGGTAAATGCCATGACACACAACCCGAGATTAGCTCTAGGCCTTACGGTGGCAGGCCTCCTTGTTGCCAGCGCGGCTCTGGCTACTCCGCAATCTCAGCAGTCAAGCCAGGATCCTGCCCCACCGCAAACTCAGCAGCAACCTGCTCCGACGCAACCTGCTCCAGCATCAAAGTCCGGACAGACTCCTGACCAAACGAAGACACAGACGCCCCCGCAACCCGCCCCGCCTCAGCCTACACCTGCGGCGCAAACCCAAGCTCCTCAGGATCAGCCGGTCGCACAGCAAGATACCGTGCACCCCAAGAACTCCAAGGAAGATGTCGAAGCCATCGGCAACCGCAATGTCGGAAAGGGTGTCAACTTCTATTCGCTCGAGCACGAAATCGCCCTCGGCAAGTCCCTCGCACAAGAAGTAGAGCGCTCTTCCAAGCTGATCGATGATCCTGTCGTCACGGAGTACGTCAACCGCGTCGGTCAAAATCTTGTTCGCAACTCTGACGCGCGTGTCCCCTTCACTATTAAGGTCATTGACTCTGATGAAGTGAACGCTTTCGCCCTTCCAGGTGGCTTTTTCTACGTCAATAGCGGCCTCATTTTGCGCGCCCAGGAAGAGTCCGAACTCGCGGGCGTCATGGCTCACGAGATTTCTCACGTCTGCGCCCGCCACGGCACGAAGAACGCCACCAAAGGTCAGGCCATGCAATTGGCCATGATTCCTCTAATGCTCCTCGGTCCGGGTGGTTGGGCAGGTTATGGCATTTATGAAGCCGCGAGTCTCGCGATTCCTGTCACTTACTTGAAGTTCAGCCGTGACGCCGAGCGCGAAGCTGACTTCCTCGGTGTTCAGTACATGTACAAGGCCGGCTACGACCCCAACTCCTACGTGACCTTCTTCGAGCGCATTCAGGCCGATGAAAAGCGCCGCCCCGGCACGATCCCCAAAGTGTTTTCGACGCATCCTCCGACCCCGGAACGCATCGAAGCCACCCAAAAGGAAATCGCGCGCATTCTCCCTAACCGCCCGGAATACATCGTCACCACATCCGAATTCGATTCCGTGAAGTCTCGCCTCCGCAACATCATGTTCGCGCGCAAGGCTTCGGACAACGCTCCCGGCAAGCCGACCCTGCGCACAAAAACCGCGCAGTCCAAGCAGCCCACTTCGACCACCGATCCCAACTCCACCACCAGTGACGGCAGCGACGACCGCCCGACTCTCAAGCGCCGCCCCGATCAACCCTGATCGCAACTTCCAATTCCTTAAAGCAAAACGGGCGGCCACAGGCCGCCCGTTTTATTTGTTGGGCAACTCTTCCGAGCGCCAATCTCGCCGTCCGCTATAGTCCGCCACGTTTGGCTGGCGTTACGCGAGTTCCTCTAGCCTCAACAACCACTCTCAAACCAATTGCGCCTCGTGCTCTGCGACCCGCTTATGCCTTAAGGCTTCATCCACTTTGCAAACTAGGGTGTCTCTGGAGAAAGGCTTTTGCAGAAAGTAGCTTCCTTCCACAAATTCATCACTCGCTTTATTGAAATCCAGGTAGCCGGACATGTACACGATTCTCAGATCCTTGCGGCTGGCCTTCAGCCGTTTCGCGAGCTCTGGACCGCGCATGTTCGGCATGACGATATCTGTTACCAATACTCGAATCGGGCCCGAACTCTTGGCCACGTCCACCGCTTCTTGGCCGTCTCTGGCAGTCAGAACTTTGTACCCCGCTGACTTCATGAATTCGGCGGCCAACTCTCTGACGGCCTCCTCATCCTCCACAATCAGCACTGACTCGGAATGGTGAGCAACGCCCTTCGCTCTGCCCTCTTGCGTTGAGCATTCCTCAACTTCATTCACCACTGGTAGATATACTTCGAATTGGGTGCCTTGCCCAGGCTCCGACTCTACCCAGATGCACCCGCCGCTCTGTTTGACGACACCGTATACCGTTGCAAGCCCTAAGCCGGTTCCTTTGCCCATCTCCTTTGTTGTGAAAAAGGGCTCAAATATTCGCGCCTTCGTCGCGGCGTCCATTCCATGCCCGGTATCTTCGACGCTGAGCCGCACGTATTCGCCCATCATCAAGGGCGCCCGGGTTTTGGCAAAGGCCTCATCCACCTTGACGTTCCGAGTCTCAACAGTTAATTTCCCGCCTGTGGGCATCGCGTCGCAGGCATTTACCGTCAAGTTCATGATGACTTGTTCGAGCTGCCCCGGATCCGCTTTCACTCGGCCCAATGATTCACCAGCCCGGAACGTAAACGAAATATCTTCCCGCACCAGCCTCTTGAGTAAACTGCACATCTCCGAGACCAGCGCATTTAGATCCAGGACTTTTGGCTCTAACACTTGCATCCGGCTGAATGCCAGCAACTGCCGTGTCAGAGCGGCCGCACGGTCTGCTGCTTTCTCAATTTGGGTGGCATTTCGTTGCAGGGGATCGCTGGGTTGCAGCTTATCAAGCATCAAATCGCCGTGCCCCTTGATGATCGTAAGGAGGTTGTTAAAATCATGCGCCACTCCACCTGCAAGCCGTCCGACCGCTTCCATTTTTTGTGCTTGCCGCAGTTGCTCTTCCAATTGCTGTTTCTGCGACGCATTGCTCTTCAACGTCCTCCGCATGCGATTAAAGGCGCGTGTAACGTGGGCGACCTCATCCCAGCCATCGGCTTCCAGGGGATAAAGATGATCACCCTTTTCCAAAGCTAGGACCCCTTCGAACAAGCGCGCCAGCGGACGTGTAAATTTATCCGAAATTATAAAAACGAGCGCGCCTCCTGCCAGAACCGCCAATATTCCCAGCCCGCCCAGCACTTGGTTCTCTTTTTCCAAGTACGCTAATGCCTCGTTGTAGGATTTCAGTACGATGATGCTTGTTGGCTTGGGCCCAGCTGTCAGTAAGGCGGTGCTCGCGAAGAATCGCTCCCCATCAAGAGTCACTTTGTCCCGCCAAGGCCCGGTCCCCAATTGGCTGGCGAACTGCTGCTCCTTAAACAGTGGCAGTGTGCTGGCCACGATGTCATTGCCATACCGAAACGCTACGTGACTCGACGAGACCCGGCGAAGATCTGTCGCCGCTGGATCGATCCCACGACCCGCAATGACCGTGCCCAAGAGTTTGCTCTTCTTCGGTTTTCCTTCATAGAAAGACTGTAAAGCCACCTGATAGAGACGAGTGCCGCTATACCACCAGCCCGTGGTTCTGCCCTCTTTCAGAGTGTGGTTAAGAACTTCCTGCGCCGTGCCCAGTGGAAATTCGTCCATGGTCGTATGCAAAGCCACAATCTTGCCGCTCGCATCCGAGAGTGCGAGCAGATCGCATTCTTCTGATTGCCATGGGTCATTTCCCACGTCTTCGATCGCAGATGGGTCCCCGTTTCTCATCGAAACCAGCGACGCTAACAGATCCGCTTTGCGCATCAGGGCAACAAGATGCCCGTGCTGCAGCACTTGAAACGTCAACATGGCATTTTGAGACTCTTCTTGAATTTCCCGCTGTACTCTACCCTCGGCGGTTCGCCGCACGATCAGCAAAGTAGCCCAAGACAGGCCAGCGGTTACCAAGGCAAGCGACAGCATGAATTTGGTGCGAAGTCTCAAGTTGGTCCTCGCAGTTTCTTGCTTGGGTACCTCGGGACACCCCGCCCGAGCGCCTGTTGGCTTCCCCTACAAATTTGAGTTCCGGAAGATGTTAGGGGAATAGAACCCTAGTACCAGTGGCGGTGCACTTCCGATTGCCTCAACGCCATCCTCGACGGAGCGTAAAACCACGCCGCACTGTCGCAGGTATGGCTAAAACGGGGGTGGTGGGAGCCTGAAGGTTGCTGTTTCAGTGCAGCGGCGCCTCTAAGTCCTTGCGAACTCAATAGTTAACCAATACCCAAGTGTTGGGTCCTTCAAGGTCATGCCCGGAATGCGATTTGCCAGTGGCGTGCCTGCTGCGCGACCTTGCAACTGAAACGTGATGGCGAACATTCACGAACAGTAAGCTCAATTGTGTATCTACTGAGTTCATTTGGAATAGCCAGTAAGATCCATCTTACAGCTCGATTGTTTGCTAGTTGAGCAACTTTATCCTGGACAAGCGCATAACTCGAAATTGTTGTGCTACAGTCGTTGCTATCAACTGTGGTTCCTGGTTGACACCCTCCCTCATCTGCATATCAGTGCAGAATCTCCAGGGCCAAGGGCTAGTTGGTGACACTGCTATGGCGAAACCAAGGAACCCAAAACCCGCCAGACAAGTCGCATCCAACAAGGGGTTCCAGCAGTCTTCCCAACTCTTCCGTGTCGTCGCCGAGGCGGCCACGGATGCCATCATCGCAATCGACGAACGAAGTACCATTCTCTTTATCAACAAGGCCGCGGAAAGAATCTTCGGATACTCCATTTCTGAGATGTTGCATCAACAGGTCACCATGCTCATGCCGCACTACCTTCGCGAGGCCCATCAAGGGGCCATCGGGAGGTACCTTCAAACAGGTCAAAAGCATTCCTCGTGGACCGCGCTCAAACTTACTGGGTTACACCGCACCGGAAGGGAATTTCCTATAGAGGTTTCCTTGGGCGAGCATGTCCGCGCGAAAAAACGAATTTTCACCGGCATCGTCCGTGACATTTCAGAGCGAGAGCACTCCGAGGCTCAGCTCCGTCAATCCCAAGAGAAGTACGCGAGCATGGTCCTTTCGAGTCCGGACGCCATCACTTTGCGGAGTCTCCCAGACCGCCGATATCTCGAAGTGAATGAAGGCTTTGTGCGTCTTACTGGCTACTCCGTCGAGGAAGTGCTGGGAAAGACGCCCGCCGAGTTGGATCTGTGGGTGGAGCAGGAACCTCACAAAACAACACTCGAGATGGTGGAAACTCAAGGTCAGGTCAGGGGGGAGGAGTTTCGTTTCAGAACCAAAGCAGGCGAAATCCGTTATGGGAGAGTTGCCGCCGCGCGCGTGACGATCAATGGGAATCCATGCATGCTTTCCGTCACTCACGACATCACCGACAGCAAACAGGTCGAAGAGAAACTCCAGAAGTCGGAGGCCCACTTCCGTTCCCTCATACACGGCGCCCCTTACGGAATCTACCGAGTCACCCTGGATGGCCAGCTCCTCCACGTGAATCCGGCTCTCGTCACGATGCTCGGCTACGACTCGGAAGAAGATCTGCTGCGGCGTAACACGGAAAAAGACATCTATCGCGATCCGCAAACGCGTCGGGATTTCCTCAAAAAACATGGCCATAAAGAAGATTTTCGAGCCGTAGAGGCCGAATGGCGAAGGAAAGACGGGAAAATCATCACTGTAAGAATGACCGGACATCCGGTTCTGAAAAAAGACAATTCGCTGGCTTTTTTCGAGGTCTTCGCCGAAGACATAACCGAACGCCGCACTCTCGAAAGGCAGCTTATCCAGGCGCAAAAAATGGAGGCCATTGGGAGGCTCGCCGGTGGCATCTCTCACGATTTCAACAACCTCCTTAGCGTCATCCTCGGTCACAGCGACATCCTTGAGGAACATCTAGGTTCAAACGTCCGCTTGCGTAAGAGCGTGGAAGCAACTCGCAGCGCCGCCGAACGTGCCGCTGCTCTGACGATGCAGCTGCTTGCATTCAGCCGCAAACAGGTCATCGAGCCAAAAATCATCGACCTCAATTCCTGCGTCGTGGAAATTCAAAAGATGCTTCACCGCGTGATCGGTGAAGACATCGAACTATCCATCAAGCTGCAACACGACCTGGGGCATGTGAAAGCCGATCCGGGTCAGCTGAACCAGGTCCTCATGAACCTGGCTGTCAATTCTCGGGATGCAATGCCCAGCGGTGGGAAGTTAGCCATTGAAACCGCTGACGCGGATCTCGACGACACCTACGTCCGCCAGCACTTGGGTGCCAGACCCGGGCCGTTCGTCATGCTGGCGGTTAGTGACACAGGTATTGGTATGGATCCCGACACGCTCTCCCACATCTTTGAGCCGTTCTTCACAACCAAGGAGATCGGCAAAGGCACCGGCTTGGGACTGTCGATGGTCTACGGAATCATCAAACAGAACAACGGCTACATCATGGCCTACAGCGAGCCAGGCCGCGGCACCACCTTCAAGATTTATTTTCCGAGGTCTGAGGAGAGTTTGCCCGCGCCCCATAAGGTCGAGAAAGAAATTCCAGGGGGCACAGAGGCCATTCTGGTCGTTGAGGATGAGCCGGCCCTGCGTGAACTGGCCTGTGTGCTTCTTCAAGAGGCCGGATATACTGTTCTCGAATCCTCCGGAGTCGAAGACGCCATCGCCATCGCAAAAGACTCTGACCGCACAGTCGATCTGCTCCTCACGGACGTTGTCATGCCCCGGCTGGACGGCCGTGAATTAGCAAACCAATTGGTCGCACTTCGCCCCAATCTAAAAATCTTGTTCATGTCCGGCTATACCGATGACGTCATCGTTCATCGCGGCGTTCTCAAACATGGGACTGTTCTGGTCCAAAAGCCTTTTACAAAGGCCACTCTTCTGCGAAAAGTGCGGGAAACGCTGGACGCCCAGGTTGCGGATTCTCTCACCAGCAAGTAGATCGTTTCGAGAACTACTACTCCGAAAGCTGCTGTTCTCTCCGCAAGGCACAGGTGTCCCCCGAGAGCAAAGTACATCTATGTCCAATACCAGACAGTATTAAAGATTGGATATTTCTATACTGACGCTAGAGTCCCGATGTGATTCCGGCTGCAGATGCACGAATGTCGAGTTCCCTCTGCGGCGACCCACGTAAACCG
>Ga0210402_10001493_pt1 | contig 24119 bp, 14 predicted proteins | sample IncBWC7MmetaG_FD_161055 | JGI IMG/M metagenome (GOLD analysis project Ga0210402, IMG submission 161055) | Forest soil microbial communities from Barre Woods Harvard Forest LTER site, Petersham, Massachusetts, United States - Inc-BW-C-7-M | ecosystem: Environmental > Terrestrial > Soil >... | reverse complement strand
AAGAGAGTCGCGCCCTCCTGCTGGCCGAGCGTGCGCAAGGTGTCGGCGACCGGCCGCGGGACTGTCACCGAATGCGTCGCGCCACGGCCCGACGGCACGGGCGGGCGGGGCCGGTCGGCCAGGAGCTCCAGCACCGGCAGGGCCGCGAGCTGCTCCTTCCAGTAGGACACGAGCTCTGCCAGGACCGGTCCCGTCAGGCGCTCCCGTTCCCATTCGGCGAAGTCGGCGTACTGCAGCGTCGGCTCGGGCAGCGGCGACGGCGCGTCGACGACGAACGCGTCCCAGATCGTCAGCAGCTCGTCCCAGAAGACGTCGAGCGACCACGCGTCCGAGACGATGTGATGTATCGCCACGACGAGGATGTAGTGGGCGTCGCCAGTGCGAACCAGCATCGTCCGCAGCAGCGGCCCCGTCTCCAGGTCGAACGGCTCGTCACCCATGGCGGTGAGCAGGCGCCGTGCCTCCGCCTCACGCTCCGCGGTCGGCAGCGACCGGATATCGCGCGACTGCAGCTCGACCCGGAGGTCCGGCTGGATGTCCTGCACCGGCTCGCCGTTCACTGTCTTGAAGGTCGTGCGTAGCGACTCGTGTCGCCGGACGACCTCGTTGACAGCCCGCCCGAGGACTGTCTCGTCGACCTCGTCCTCGATCGTGTACGCCGAGCTCATGTTGAAGAGCGCGGTGCCGGGCATCAGCTGGTCGAGGAACCAGAGCCGCTGCTGCGCGAACGACACCGGCGCGGGCGCCGAGCGGTCCCGGCGTGAGAGGACCGGCGTCGTGTACGACGAGGCGGCGGCGAGCTTCTCGAAGACCGCGCGCTTCTCGGGCGACAGCTCCTCGATCCGGCTCGCGAGCGAGCGTCCGGAGGTCATCGCTCGTCCTCCGCCAATAGCGCTGCCGCCGCCTCATCGGAGAGGCTCTCCAGGAGGTCGAGGACCGCTGCCGTCTTCGCCTCCTGCTCGTCGAGGTAGTGTGCGAGGGCCCGCACCGTCGGATACCGGAAGAGCTCGATGATCGATAGTTGCCGCGCGAAATCGCGCTGCAGGCGGCTCCGCACCTGCGTCATCAGCAGCGAGTCGCCGCCGAGATCGAAGAAGTTGTCGTCCGCGCCGACGCGCTCGACCTGCAGGACCTCGCGCCACGCCGCAGCGCAAAGCTCCTCGGTCTCGCCGATGGGAGCGACGTACGCGCGGCAGGCTCCCCGCGCGGCATGCGCTTCGCGGGCGAGCGCCCGCCGGTCGAGCTTCCCGTTCGACGTCCGCGGCAGGGTCTCGCGGATCGCGAACGACGACGGCACCATGTACGACGGCAGCCGCTCTTCGAGGTGGCGGCGGAGCTCCTCCGGAAGCGGCTTCGGCGGATCCGGCGGGGTTCCACCCTCGGCCGGCTCCTGCGCCCCGTCCTCCATGGCCGCGAACAGCGCGTCGTGGAACGCATTGCCCCTGAACGCCGCTGGCCGCGCGGGCGAATCGTGGGAAAACGCGTACCGCTTGCCGTCGCCGGTCGTGACGATCGCCTCGACGGCGAAGTCGGGCAGGGCCGAGCCGTCCCGCACGCTTCGTCTGCATGTCACCTCGACGACGTCGCCTGCTCGTACCTCGACGCCGGGATAGAGCGCCGGAAAGAACACCGGCAGCCAGCTCAGGGGCTCGTCGAGCGAGTCGAGCAGCTGGTCGTCGGCCGGCCGGAGGTTTAGCCAGAGCAGGAATCCGTGAAGCCGGGCGTCTCGGTTGATCGAGAACGTCACCCGACGCTCGCTGTGCTCGGGCACGACCGTCGCGAAGTCGAGCTCCTCGAAGACCCCGACGTCCGCAAGCACGTCCTCGCGCCGGAGGTTCTTGATGCACATGCGCAGGTCGAACGGGCGGCCGATCGACTCGAATACCCGCTGCACGTACGTGGCTGGCAGCTCTGCGAGCCGCAGCGAAGCGGTGAGGTTCTCGGGGAGCGCGACCGGCGCGATCATCGTCGCGGCGCGCCGCGGGATCATCGTCCCCGCGGGCTTGAGGAACCGCCGGGCGTCGTTCAGCACCGAGATCACACCCTCGGACGACGCGACACTGCCGATGATCTCCGAGACGCAGACGTCGACTGGCTCGGGCAGCTTAGCGCGCCTCGAGTCGGCGTGGACGACCACGATCCTGTCGTGCAGGCCGAGCGTCTCCACAAGCGCGGCCGCTCGGCGATAGGCGCTCGTGTTCGCCTCGATCGCGTATACCCGCTGTGCGCCGGCGTCGACGCAGAACCTCGCTAGGACCGCGTCTGCGCCCGTCCCGAGATCGAGTACGACCTTGCCGGCGACCGCGCGCATGATCGCGTCGCGGTACGCCGCGGTCCGGCGCTCGTCGTGGGTCATCGCGTAGTACAGGAGCTCGTCGTAGACGTCGTACTCACCGAGCGACGGCCAGAGCTCCGGTGGATCCGGCAGCGGCACTACGTGCGCTATCAGGCGCGGCCGGCCGTGGTCGTCGTCCGTCGCGACGACTGCGCACTCGCGCACGGACTCGTGCTCGCGGAGCGCAGCCTCCACCTCGCCCGGCTCGATGCGGTAGCCCCGCAGCTCGACCTGGTCATCTATCCGCCCCAAGTACTCGATCGCGCCGTCCGCGGTGTAGCGCGCAAGGTCGCCTGTGCGGTAGAGCCGTGCGCCGGGCCGCCGCGAGAACGGGTCCGGGACGAACCGCTCGGCTGTTAGTGCAGACTCACCGAGGTACCCGCGAGCGACGCAGTCTCCGCCGGCGTACAGCTCGCCCGGGATGCCGACCGGCAGCAGGTTCAAGTCCCGGTCGAGGATGTAGACCTGCATATTGTCGCCTGCGCGGCCGATCGGGACGCGACCCTGTGCGTCGGCCGGCGACAAGGGCGTGGTGGTGATGCCGATCGTCGCCTCCGTCGGACCGTAGACGTTATGGAGCTCGGCCCGCATACGGTCGTGGAACCGCTTCACGAGCGTGGGCGTCACCTCTTGCCCGCCGAGGATGACACGCCTGACAGACGTGCACGAAACGAATTCGTCGTCCTCGAGCAACGCCTCGAGCAGCGACGGGACGAGGTCGACGATCGTGATCTCGCGCTCCACCACCTGCTGTACGAACGCCGACGAATCCCAGTGCTCCGAAGGTTCCGCCACGATCAAGGTCGCGCCGACGAGCAGCGGCCCGAAGATCTCGTAGATGGATGCGTCGAAACTCAGCGGGTACTTCTGCAGGACCCTGTCGCTTTCGGTCATCGGGAGCGCGGACTGCATCCACAGGAGGTGGTTGCACACCGCCCGGTGCTCGACCTCCACGCCTTTCGGGCGGCCGCTCGACCCCGACGTGTAGATCACGTAAGCGAGGCTCCTCGGGCATGCTTCCAGGTCCGGGCGCGCGGCGCTGCACGCGTCGATCAGGTCCCGCTCGAACTCCATCTCGACGAGTGGCAGCCCGGCGCGCGGCAGGCTCGCCGACGCCTGCCGCTGCGTAAGCACGAGGTGCGGGCGCGCATCGTCGAGGATCGACGCCAGGCGCTTCGGCGGGTCGTCCGGGCTCAAGGGCAGGTACGCGCCGCAGGCCTTCAGGATCCCGAGCAGCGCGACGACGCTGTCCAGCGAGCGTCGGCAGTAGACAGCGACTATCGTCTCCGCGCGAACGCCGAGTGATCGCAGGTGGCGTGCGAGTCGGTTCGCACGATCGTCGAGCTCGCGGTAGGTAAGCCGCTCGGACCCGAAGACCAATGCCGTCGCGTCGGGCGTGCGCTCGACCTGCGCCTCGAACAGCTGTTGCAGGCAGCGGTCGCCCGGATGCTCAACGGCGGTGTCGTTCCAGTCGTCGACGATCTGCCTCCGTTCGGCCTCGCTCAGTATCGCCAGCTCAGACACGCGTTCGTCCGGGTTAGCGACCACGGCTTCCAGGATCCGCACGAAGTGCTCGGCGAGACGGACGATCGAGTCGTGGGCGAAGAGCTGGGTGCGGTACTCGAGGTATCCCCAGAGACCATCGGGAGACTCCCAGAGGTCGAGCGCCAGGTCGAACTTCGCCGTCGTCGCCTCGACGAACAACATCTCACCGCCGAGCGACCCGTATGGCTCCTCGTCGCCGAGGTCGCTGAACAGCTGGAAGTGCACCTCGAAGAGCGGGTTGTCACCTAGGCTCCGGTCGGGCCGCAGTTCGCTCACGAGACGCTCGAACGGCAGCTGCTGCTGCGCGAGCGCATCGACCGTCGTCGTGCGCACACGCCCGAGCAGCTCCCTGAACGTCGGGTTGCCCGCGAACGAGGTCCTGAGGGCAAGCGAGGTCGTGAAGAAGCCGATCAGGCTCTGGACTTCCGGTCTCGTGCGGTTCGCGACGGGGGTGCCGACGACGACGTCGTCTTCGCCGGTGTAGCGGTGGAGCAGCATCTGGAACGCGGCGAGCGCCGTCATGAACAGCGTCGCTCCCTCCCGCTGGCTTAGCTCCGAGAGGGCACGGTGAAGCGACGGCGGGATCTCGAAGTCGTAGTCGGCCCCTTCGAAGCTGGACTCCATTGGCCTCGGCCGTTCCGTCGGAAGTTGCAACATCGGCGCGTCCGCAAGCTGCCCCTTCCAGTAGGCGAGGCAGGCCTTTCCGTCGGGCCCGTCGAGCCACGTACGCTCCCACTCCGCGTAGTCGGCGTACTGGATAGGGAGCTCGTCGAGCGGCGAGACACCGCCGTTGCGGAACGCGTCGTACAGCAGCGACAGCTCGTCCCGGAACACGTCGAGCGACCAGTAGTCGCACACGATGTGGTGCATGGTCAGGAGCAAGATGTGGTCCTGGTCCCCGAGCTTCAGCAGGCGCGTCCGCAACAGCGGCCAGCGCGTGAGGTCGAAGGGTCTCGCCGCCTCCTCGTTTGCCAGGCGCAGCGCCTTGTCCTCGCGCTCGGCCTCGTCGAGCTCGCGGAGGTCGGTGACCTCCAGCGGAACCTCGAGCGTCGGCAAGACGACTTGCATCGGCTCGTCGCCGACGGCCTTGAACGCCGTGCGCAGGACCTCGTGGCGGCGCACGATCTCGTTGATGCTCCGGTCGAGCGCCCCTACGTCGAGCGGCGAATCGAGACGGAGGCCGACGTGCAAGTTGTAAAACGAGCTTCCCGGCGCAAGCTGGTCGAGGAACCAGAGGCTACGCTGGGCGTAGGACGCCGCGAAGACATAGACCTGCTGCTTCGCGGTCGCGGTCGCTTTCGCTAGCTTCATCTCGTTCGGACGAAGAATGGTGGCCCCCCTACATACACGGCCTTCACGTCGTGAAATGTCCGTTCGGAAGCACCTTAAGTGGAACCTAAAAGGGCCGCTTGCCCTTTGTCAAGATCGGTGGACAACTAACGCGGACTTCCGCTCGAGTAAATCGGCCCCAGACTATTGGTGGGCCGAGGTTTCGGACCTGTGACGTTACCGGGAGCTGTTGCTAGATGGGCAGTCTTCCCGAGGCTGGAATAGCGAATGAATCGGGCTGAGTAAAGATTGTTATCTACGCGATACACGGGGGTATGTGGGCGAAATGCCCGGTTTGAATCACCTCAGATGACTACAAACCGGCATGGGAAGAGCGAATTCGGGCGCTAGTGCGGCCCCGCCAGGAAGCACGGTCCTATGATAAATCAGCGGAATGACCGCTGTATCGGCCCCACGGCCAGGCTGGGAACTGCTGACTGGGCAGGTGAACCAACGGCGGTATGAGGCGCTGCGCGCCTACCTGTTCGAGGGCGCCTCGCTGCAGCAGGTTGCCGATGCCACCGGATACACCCGCAACGCGCTCGCGTCCTTGGTCCGGGACCTGCGAGCAGGAAAGCTCACGGTGTTCGTGCCGCCCGGAGTGCCCGGGCGCAAAAGCGCCCCGAAAACCGACGCCGCCCGCGCCCGGGTCATTGAGCTGCGCCGCGACGGCCTGTCGGTCTATGAGATCAGCACCCGGCTCACCCAGGAAGGCACTCCGCTGGGCCGTACCGCGGTCAGTGGCATCCTGCGCGAGGAAGGGTTCGGCCGGCTACTGCGCGGTCTCGCGCCCGAGGCCAGCACCAGCCTGGCCACCTCTGGGCGCGACACCCGGCTGCCAGCGGCCGCCGTCATCGACTTCGGTGCCTTCCCCTCCCGCGCCTACACCACCGTGGCCGGGCTGCTGCTGGCCATCCCGGACCTGGTCGCCCTCGACCTGGCCGCCCTGGCCGCCGCGGCCGGCTACCCAGGCACCAGCATCATCCCGGCCGTCTCCTGGCTGCTGTCCCTGCTCGCCCTCAAGCTCACCGCCACCCGGCGCGTGTCCCACGTTGATGAACTGCTCACGGACCCCGCCCCCGCGCTGCTGGCCGGGCTGTCGACCCTGCCGAAGAAGACCGCGCTCACCGATTACTCCTACCGGCTGTCCTACGACCACCAGCTGCGGTTCCTGGCCGCCCTGGACCGCAAGATGGTCTCCGCCGGGCTCGCCACGGCCGACGAGGCGATCTTCGACCTGGACTTCTACGCCGTCAGGCGCTGGGGCCACGACCCCGCGCTGGAAAAGCACTACGTCCCGGCCCGCTCTCAGTGCGCCCGGTCGGTGATGACCTTCTTCGTCCAGGATGCTGGCACCTATAACCTGGTCTACGCCAACGCCGACCTGACCAAGGCCACCCAGAACCGCGAGGTCATCGCGTTCTGCGACCACTGGAAGGCCGTCTCCGGATCAGACCCCAAGATGCTGATCATGGACCAGAAGGTGACCACCCAGGCCATCCTCGGCGAGCTGGATGCCCGCGGCGTCAAGTTCGCCACCTTGCGGATGCGCTCACCCAGCCTGGTCAAGCGCATCAACGCCCTGGCTGCAACCGACTACCAGACCGTCGCCCTGGACCGGCCCGGCCCCTACAACCGGCCCAGAGTCTGTGAATCTGCCGCGGTGAAGCTGACCAGTTACCCCGGTACCGTCCGCCAGCTCATCGTCACCGGCCTGGGCCGCGACGCGCCCACAGTCATCATCACCAACGACAGCCAGATCACGGCCAAGGCCCTGATCGGGCACTACGCCCGCCGGATGAGCATCGAGCAGCGGCTGGCGGAGATGATCCAGGCGTTCTGCGCCGACGCCCTGTCCAGCGCGGTCAACCTCAACGTCGACCTCGACGTCGTCTTGTGCGTCCTGGCCCAGGCCCTCACCGCCGCCTTCCGGCTCCGCCTGCCCGCCAACTACGACCATGCCACCCCCGACACCCTTCAGCGCCGGTTCCTGGACACCCCCGGCGAGATCATCAGCAACGGCGCCGGCATCACCGTCAAGATCAACCGCCGTGCCTCCTCACTAGTCCTCCGCCGCGCCGACCTGCCTGCCGACACCACCGTCCCCTGGTGGGGGGGACGCCACCTCCACTTCGAATTCGCCTGACACAGAGGCCGAAGTACCGGTGCGGAGATCCGCGCTAAGCTCGGCGGACGACTGAGGTCAGGCGTCCAGCCGACGCAGGACCGCTCTCAGGTCGCGCGCCAGGATTCGCAAAACGAGCGCCTGCGCGGTTTGCAGGAAGAAGTGCCCGCCCGGGAAAATGTGCAGTTCGAACGGGCCGCGAAAGTGCGACGGCCAACCTTCGAGTTCCTCCCGGCTGACCTCATGGTCACCCGCGCCGCCGAAGGCCGTGAGCGAGCAGTCGAGAGGCTCGCCGTGCCGGTGCACGTACGTCCCGCAGATGCTCAAGTCCGCGCGGAGAAGGGGCAGCATCAGCTCCATCAATTCAGGCTCGCGCAGGACCTCTGGCGGCGTCCCGCCTAGCTTCCACAGCCGCAGGATGAGATCGGCGTCAGACAAATCGTGCACTGCCTCGTGCGGATCCGGCAGGTGCGGCGCGCGAAACGCGGACACGACCATGTGGACGGGCCCGTCCAGTCCCTCCGTCCGGAGGCTGCGAGCCAGCTCGAACCCGATCAGCGCGCCCATGCTGTGGCCGAAGAAGGCGAACGGCGCGCGCAGGAAGGGGACGATCTGCGGGCGCAGCGCCTCGATGAGCGAGCCCAGGTCGGTGAACTTCGCGTCGGCGAGTGCTGCCTCCCGACCGGGCAGGTTCACTGCCCACAGTTCGACGTCCCGCTCCAGCTCTGGCGGGAGATCGGCCGCCCAGGCGCCGAACGTCCGCGCGCCGCCGCCGGCGAACGGGAAGCAAAAGAGGCGCAAGCGCGCACCCGGGTTCTCCCTAAGACACGTCGCGGCCGGGGCGCGAAACGCCGGAGTGGTCACGGCTCGACGTGACGGATGCGTGCGTTATTCCATCTCATCCGCCTCTTCGTACTCAATGATCGCAAACGCGTTCCCTTCGAGGTCCTCGCAGTACTGTATGACTCCCTCGCCGGGATTCGTGATCTGTGGCGTGACGATCTTGCCTCCCGCCTCCGAGATCTTCTTCGCGTACGTGGCGACCGAGGGGACCTCGATCGTGCACACTGTCGTGTTCAGCTCGTCGTACCGGCTCGAGAGCGCTCCGGGGATACCGGGATCGTCGTTGCCGCCGGTGGTGATCAACCAGCCGTCGGAGTCGGAATCCCCTCGCTCGATGTTCCAGCCGAAGACGCGTGAGTAGAAGCTAGCCGCAGCATCGAGGTCATCGACGCAGATCTCGAAGAAGACGACGTTTGTCATCGCTCCATCCTTCCCTTGTGTGCGCTGCTGTAATACGTCAAAATAGCTGTTGCTATAGTGGACAAATGCTATGATAGGCAAACATGGTGGTACGCTCGCAAGGTAACACGGACGGTGTGCTCTACGAGGTCGTCGTCAACGAGGAAGATCAGTACTCGATCTGGCGCGCGGACCGGGAGCCGCCTAAAGGCTGGAGGCTCGTCGGCCTCTCGGGAACCTCGAGCGAGTGCCTCGCATACATCGAAGAGATGTGGACGGATATGCGTCCGCGCAGCGTTCGGAACGCTTGACGCCTAGCGGTCCGCACGAAAGACTCCCCACGTAAGGACTTGAGTCGAAACTCGCCGAATAGGACCTTCTGTGGAGAAGCGAGCGAAGCGCCAGACGGCGTTCCGTTACGGCGACGACGGGGCCGCTGAGGACGAGGTCTTTCTCTTCCCTCTGTCACTGGGCCAGGAGCGCATTTGCTTTCTGAACGAGCTCGCGCCGGGATCGTCCCTCTTCAACCTGAACACGACGATCCGGATCCGTTCCGGTGTTGAGGTCGCGGCCCTCCGACGTGCATTGGCCGAGCTCGCTCGGCGGCACGAGTCGCTGCGCACGCGCTTCCGCATCGTCGACGGCCAACCCGCGCAGGTGGTACTGCCGCGCGCGACGCTCTCGCTGCGTGTCGTCGATCTGGCCCGACGCAGCAGCGACGTCGAGGCTGCTGCGCGCGCCGCGCTCGTCGAGGACGCCGCACGCCCATTCGACCTCGCGAACGACGAGCTGGTCCGCACGACGTTCGTTCGCAAGACAGCCGACGACGGACTGCTGTCGGTGACGATGCACCACATCGTCTCGGACGGCTGGTCGATTGGCATCTTCTTCTCCGAGCTGTCCGCGTTGTGGTCGGCGTTCGCAGCGGGCCGTCCGTCCCCGCTTCCGGAGCTGCCGATCCAGTACGGCGACTTCGCGGTATGGGAGCGAGAGCGGTTCGCGTCCGGCGCGCTGGACGGGCAGGTCGCCTTCTGGAGGCGGACGCTGGACGGTGCGCCCTCCGTCGAGCTTCCCTCCGACCACCCGCGGCCGCCCCAGCAGACGTTCGCCGGCGCGACGCTGCCGGTCGAGGTGCCACCAGCGCTGCGCGCTGGAGTGGTAGAGCTCGGCCGACGCCACGGCGCGACGCCGTTCATGACGCTGTTCGCAGCCTTCATCCTGCTCCTCCACCGCATGACCGAAGAGGACGATCTCGTCGTCGGGTCGTACGTCGCGGGCCGCGGCCGAGGTGAGCTCGAGCGGCTGATCGGGTTCTTCCTCAACACGTTGCCGGTCCGCGTAGATGTGTCCGGCGATCCGACGTTCGCGGAGCTGCTCGTGCGCGTTCGCAGCACGCTGCTCGAGGCGCTCGCGAACCAGGACGTGCCGTTCGCGCGCCTGGTCGAGGAGCTGCGCCCCGACCGCGACATCAGCCGAAGCCCTCTCTGCCAGCTGGTGTTTCAGATGATCAATGTACCGACGATCGACGAGAGCGACGAGCAGCGCGAGGCGCTCGTCGACCTCGGGCGGTCGAGCGCCGCCTTCGACCTCACCTACACGCTCTGGGACAGCGGCGACGGCTGGCGCGGTGACATCGAGTACTCGACGGAGCTGTTCGAAGCGGTGACGATCGAGCGGCTCGCCGCGCGGTACCAGACGGTCCTCGAAGCGGTCGTGCGCGACGCGGAGATTCCGATCTCGCGGCTCGAGCTGGTCCCGCGCGCCGAACGACGCCTGCTCCTCGAGACATGGAACGACACGGCGCGCGACTACCCCGTCACGACGCTCGCCGAGTTGTTCGCTGCCGCAGTCGCCCGCACGCCAGAGGCGACGGCGCTCGTCTGCGGGGTCGACGAGCTGTCGTACGCCGAGCTCGACGAGAGGTCGACCCAGCTCGCACGTTACCTCGTCGCGGCGGGCGCCGCGCAGGAGGTGCTCGTCGGCATTTGCCTCGAGCGCTCGATAGAGGCGTGCGTGGCCGTGCTCGCCACGATCAAGGCGGGCGCCGCGTACCTGCCGCTCGACCCGGCGTACCCGTCCGAGCGGCTGTCTTTCATGCTCCGCGACGCCGCGCCTCTGATCCTCGTGACGCGAAGCGACATCGCCGCCGACGTCGACGCCGGTGCGGTCCGCGCAGTCCGGCTCGACACGGACGCGGCTGTGATCGCGAGCGCGCCGCGGTCGGCGCTTCCGCCGCCGACACGTCCGCACGCGCTGGCGTACGTGATATACACCTCGGGATCGACCGCACGGCCCAAGGGCGTGGCCGTCGAGCACGCGCAGATCCTAAACCGGCTCGCGTGGATGTGGAAGGCGTATCCCTTCGCGCCCGGAGAGGTCGCGTGCCAGAAGACTGCACTCTCGTTCGTCGACTCAATCTGGGAGCTCTTCGGCGGGCTGCTGCAGAACGTGCCCACGGCCATCATCCGCGACGAGGTGGTGCGGGACGCCGCCGGGGTCGTGGACGAACTTGCGAGAACCCGCGTGTCCCGCATCTGGGTCGTGCCGTCGTACCTGCGCGCCCTGCTCGATGTTCGCGGTGACCTCGGCGGAGCGCTGCCTGCGCTGCGGTTCTGGGTCACGAGCGGGGAGCCCTTGTCGGCCGAGCTCGAGCAGCGCTTCCGGCGCGCGCATCCCGGCGCGACGCTGCACAACGTCTACGGCACGTCGGAGATCTGGGACGCGACATGGTTCGACCCCACGCTCGAGCGCGGAGCGTACGTCCGTCCTCCGATCGGGCGGCCGATCGCCAACGTCCGCACGTATGTGCTCGACCGCCACCGCGAGCCATGCCCGATCGGCACCTACGGCGAGCTGTACGTCGGTGGCGTTGGCGTCGCGCGCGGATACCTGGGCGCGACCGACGACGAGCGGTTCGTCCCGGATCTGTTCTCGCGGCCGGTGACGAGGCTGTACGCGACGGGCGACAGAGCGCGGTACCTGTGGGACGGGAACATCGAGCTCGCGGGCCGGGCCGACGACCAGGTCAAGATCCGAGGCCACCGCGTCGAGCCGGCGGAAATCGAAGCGGTCCTCGTTGACCGGCCGGAGATCCGGGAGGCGGTCGTCGCGGCGCAGGAGGAGGATGGTGAGGCGCGCTCGCTCGTCGCGTACCTTGTGCCGTCGGCGGAGGGCGCCGTCGACGTCAACCATCTACGGGGCGAGCTAAGGACACGCCTCCCCGAGCACATGGTTCCGACGGCGTTCGTCGTGCTCGACAGTCTCCCGCGCACGCCGAGCGGCAAATGCGACCGGCGTCGGCTGCCGAAGGTGGCGCCGCAGCCGGCTAGAGCACCGCAGTACGAGCGTCCGACCGGCCCGATCGAGGCGGCGCTGTCGTCGATCTGGGAGGAGCTGCTCGGCCTCGAGAGCGTCGGTCGGCGCAGCAACTTCTTCGACCTCGGTGGCCACTCGCTCCTCATGTTCCGCCTACAGGGCGGGATCACCCAGAAGTTCGGCATCCGCCTCGGCATGACGGAACTCTTCTACCACCCGACGATCGAGGCGCTCGCCGTCTGCCTCGCGCAGCACATGACCGCTTCGAACCCGCCCGAAGCGGCGCGGGTGATCGAGGCGTCGTGAACCGCAAGCGCGACGTCGCCGTGATCGGTATGAGCGGCCGCTTCCCCGCGGCCCCCGACCTCGAGACGTTCTGGCGGAACCTCTGCGACGGCGTCGAGGCCGTGCGTCCGTTCGACGAGGACGAGCTTCGGACGGCGGGCGTCGACGCGGCCGCGCAGGCCGATCAGGCGTTTGTCAACGCGGGCGCGCCGCTCGAGGGGATCGAACTCTTCGACGCGCAGTTCTTCGGCTACAGCCCGCGCGAAGCGGAGACACTCGATCCGCAGCAGCGCCTGTTCCTCGAGTGCGCGTGGGAGGCGTTCGAGCGTGCAGGTCACGATCCGCAGGCGTTTGAGGGCCGGATCGGCGTCTTCGCCGGCTGCGCGATCAGCACGTACCTCGCGCAGCTTTACCGCAGCCCGCGCATTGTCGAGCTCACTGCGCCGCTGCAACTGCTCCTCGGCAACGACAAGGACTACCTGGCGACGCGAACCGGGTACAAGCTAGGGCTGGTGGGGCCGTGCCTCACCGTGCAAACTGCCTGCTCCACTGGCCTAGTGGCGACGGCCCTCGCCCGGCAGGCGCTGCTCGACGGCCAGTGCGATATCGCGCTCGCGGGCGCCGTGAACATCCGCGTCCCCCAGCACGCCGGCTACCGGTTCGACCCGGGCGGCATCTACTCGCCGGACGGGCACTGCCGCGTCTTCGACCGGGACGCGGGCGGCACGGTGTTCGGGAACGGCATAGGCGTCGTCGTCCTGCGCCGCCTCAAGGAGGCGCTCACCGACGGCGACCACGTGCACGCCGTCCTCAAGGGCGCGGCCGTCAACAACGACGGCGCGCTGAAAGTCGGCTTCACCGCGCCCGGGCTGCGCGGGCAGACCAACGTGATCGCGGCCGCTCACGATGACGCGAGGATCGACCCGCGCACGATCACGTACGTCGAGGCGCACGGCACCGGGACGCCGCTCGGCGACCCGATCGAGGTGGAGGCGCTGACGCGCGCGTTCCGCCGGTCGACGACCGATACGGGTTTCTGCGCGCTCGGCGCCGTTAAGGCGAGCATCGGCCACCTCGATCCGGCAAGCGGGATCGCCGGCCTGATCAAGACGATCCTGGCGCTCGAGAACGGGAAGGTGCCGCCGAGCATCAACTTCGAGCATCCGAACGGGGAGATCGACTTCGGTGCGACGCCGTTCTATGTCAACGACACGCTCTCAGACTGGCAGACCGACGGCGCGCCGCGGCGCGCAGGCGTGAGCTCGTTCGGCATCGGCGGCACGAACGCGCACCTCGTGCTGGAGGAGTCGCCCCCGCGTGGGCGCGCGCGGCGAACTGAGCGCACCGAGGTCGTGGTGCTGTCGGCGCGGTCTCCGGCCGTGCTCGCCCGCGCGGCGGCCGGCCTTGCGGATGAGCTTGAGCGTCGCCGCGACCTAGACCTCACCGACGTCGCCTACACGCTCCAGGCCGGACGCCGTGCGTTCGCCTACCGGCATGCGACGACCGCGCGCGACACCGCGGAGGCGATCGAGCGACTCCGCGCGGCCCCACCGTTGTCGGAGGCGAAGCCCGCCGCCGACCACCTCCCGGTCGTGTTTCTCTTCCCGGGGCAGGGCGCACAGCACCCGGGGATGGCCGCCGCGCTCCACCGCGATCTGTCGACATTCCGCCGACACGTCGACGAAGCGTGCGAGCTGCTCGTCGCGGAGGGGGGCGCCGACCTCCGGCCGCTTCTTCTCTCGGCGGCGCCCGGCGCTGCGCGCGAGCTCGCGCAGACCGCCCTCGCCCAGCCGGCGCTCTTCGTCGTAGAGCTTGCGCTCGCACGCGTGCTCGCCGAGTGGGGTCTGGAGCCGGCGGCGATGCTCGGGCACAGCGTCGGCGAGTACGTCGCGGCGACGCTGGCCGGTGTCTTCTCGTGGGAGGAGGCGTTGCGCCTAGTCGCGGCGCGCGGCCGGCTCATGCAATCGCTCCCGCGCGGCGCGATGCTCGCGGTCCATATCGGCGAAGGAGAGCTGGCGGCCCGGCTGGACGACGGCCTCGCGCTCGCCGCCGTCAACGGCGACTCGCTCTGCGTCGTCTCGGGACCGGAGGACGCCGTCGCGCGGTTCGAGCGGTGGCTGGCCGAGAAGGACGTCGCGTGCCAGCGCCTGCACACCTCGCATGCGTTCCACTCGTCGATGACTGAGCCGATCCTCGACGAGTTTGAAGCGCTCGTGCGCCGGGCGGAGCCGGCCGTCCCGCTCCGGCCATACGTCTCGAACCTGACCGGGACCTGGGTCAGCGACCGCGACGCCGCCGACCCGCACAGCTGGGCGCAGCACCTCCGGCGGACAGTGCGCTTCGGCGACGGCCTCGCGACGATCCTGGCCGACGGCCCGCTGGCGCTGGTCGAGGTGGGGCCCGGGCGCGCGCTCGGCGGTCTCGCCGAGCGGCATGCAGGCCGCCGAAGCGAGCACGTCTTCATCTCGCTGCTGCCGCGTCCCGACTCGGACGAGGACGCAGTCGAGTCGACGCTCGCCGGCGTCGGCCGGCTGTGGGCGGCCGGCGCCTCGGTCGACTGGAGGGCCATGCACTCTCACGCCGGCCGCCGCGTCCCTCTGCCGACGTACCCGTTCGAGCGGAAGCGGTACTGGGTCGACGACAGAGCACCGGCGCCCGCCGAGCGGCTCCGGGAGGCCGCGCCACAACAGCCCCGCCGGCGGCCGCCGGGACGCCGGTTCTGGGTGCCGGAATGGGAGCCCGCGTCGCGCGGGCAGCTCACGACGAACGGCGGTCGCCAGCAGTGGCTCGCGTTCCTGGGCGCCGACCGGTTCGGCACGGCCGTGGCCGAGCGGCTCGCGGACGCGGGGCACAAGGTCGTGACGGTTCGGGCAGGCGACGGCTTTTCGGGCGATCACGAGCGCGGGTTCGTTCTCGACCCTGCGTCGGCGGGCGACCTCGACCGACTGCTCCAGACGCTCGTCGTCGGCGGCCTGACGCCCGATCGCATCCTGCACGCCCTGGCGCTCGAGCCTGTCGACCCTTCCGTGCCGCGCGTGACGCGCTTCGAGAGGGCGGAGGGCGTCTGGTTGCGCAGCGTGCTCGAGCTGGCAGCGGCGCTATCGCGGAACCGGCTCACGCACACGGTCGAGTTGACTGCACTCACGAACGGCGTGCACGAGGTGACCGGGCGCGAGCCGCTCGCACCGGAGCGCAGCATGATCGCCCCCGCGTGCCGCACGATCGGCCAGGAGTTCCGCACGATCCACACGCGCGCGATCGACGTCGTCCTGCCAAACGCGGATGCGCCTGCGCACGACGGGCTGGCACGCGCGCTCGCCGTCGACCTCGCCCACCCGGGCCCGGGCGTCGACGTCGCATATCGCTCGGGCCGACGGCTCGCCCTCCGACAGCACGCCGTCCGACTCGCGGCGCCGGCCTCGGTGCCGTCCCTGCACCGAGGCGGGACGTATGTGGTGACGGGTGGCCTCGGCAAGCTCGGCCTCGTCCTCGCCGGTTTCCTCGCCGACCAGGCGGAAGCGCAGCTGGTGCTCCTCGGCCGCTCGCCGTTCCCGGTTCGCGCGCAGTGGAACGAATGGCTCGCCGGGCACAATGATGCCACAGCGGGGCGCATCCGGGCGGTACGCGCACTCGAGAAGCAAGGAGCGTCGGTCCTCGTTGCGACGGGTGACGTGGCCGACGCCGAAGAGATGCGGCGCGTCGTCGACGCAACGCACGAGCGGTTCGGCCCAATCCACGGCGTTGTGCACGCGGCCGGCGACATGAGCGCCGACTGCTTCTTCGAGATCGACCAAGTCAGCGAGGAGAGAATCGCCCGGAATCTCGGGCCGAAGGCGCGCGGGCTCATGGTGCTGCATCGACTCCTGCGCGAGGACCCGGTCGAGCTCTGGCTGCTCATCTCGTCGATATCGACGATCCTCGGCGGGCTCGGGTACGCGGGCTATGCGGCCGCAAATGCGTACCTCGAGGCGTTCGCGCAGGCGCAGCGGCGGCGATCGACGGCACAGTGGCTGAGCATCGCGTGGGATGTGTGCCGTTTCGATGGGCAGCAAGGGCCAAGCGAGGCACTCGGCCCGGAGGACGTCACCGACGCGCTCGCCCGCGTGCTGGCGCAGCCTCGAGCGAAGGTCGCCGTCTCGGTCTCCGATCTCAACAAGCGGTTCCGCCGCTGGGTGACGCCGCCCCAAGGGCCGGAGGCGGCGCCGCCGACGTCCCCGGCCGTCGTGGCTCCCGCCGACAGAGACGTCGCGACGGTGCTAGCAGACCTCTTCCGGGAGGTGCTCGGCGTCGAGCGTGTCGGCGGCGGCGACGACTTCTTCGCCGACCTCGGCGGAGACTCGCTGCTCGCGACGCAGCTCGCCTCGCGCATCCGCGGGCGGTTCAGCGTCGAGCTGCCGCTGCGTGCAATCTTCGATGCGCCGACGCCCGGGCGGCTCGCCGACGTCGTGAAGGCTCCTCCGGAGGACCCGGCGAAGGACGGTGCGGCGCCCGAGCCAGCGGCGATCCCACGCACCGCGCGTCGCGCCGTCCTCGCGGACGAAGCGAGGGGAAGGGGAACATGACATCGGCACTTCTCGTGAACCGGCACAGGAACGCGTCGGCGCGTGACCTGCCGCTGGTGTGCGTCCTCTCGCCGCCGCGCTCGTTCTCGACGGTCGTGTCCGCGATGGTCGGCCAGCACCCAGAGCTGTACGGGCTCGCCGAGACGCACCTGCTGACGGTTACGACCGTCGGCGAGTGGTGGCGCCGCGCGGCGGAGGCGCAGTTCCCCATGACGCACGGCCTCCTTCGGAGTGTCGCCGAGCTCGTGTTCGGCGAGCAGAGCGAGGAGTCGGTCCGGCGGGCGGCATCGTTGCTGCGCAAGCGGCCGAACTGGTCGAACGCGGACGTGCTCGCCCTGCTTGCGGATCGCGTGCGTCCGAGGACACTCGTCGAGAAGAGCCCGGTCGTCGTCTTCCGCGAGGAGTGGATGCTGCACGCGGCCAAGACGTTCCCGAACGCGCGGTTCGTCCATCTCACGCGCCATCCGCGGGGCCAAGCGTTGTCAGTGCGAAAGCACATCCGCAAGTCGCTGCGCAGCGGGCAGCCGATGCCAGGGTGGCTCCGAAACCTCGGCTGGTCGGACGGCAACGGCCGGGTGTTCTCCGACTTCGACCCGCAGCGCAGCTGGTACGTCCTGAACGCGAACATCGACCGGTTTGTCTCGACGCTTCCGCCCGAGCGGTGGCTGCGCGTCCGTGGCGAGGACATCCTGCGCGACCCGTCTTCGCAACTCGGCGAGATCGCCTCCTGGCTCGGGATCCGGGCCGATGCGAAAGCCGTCGAGGCGATGCTGCACCCCGAGCACTCGCCGTTCGCCGGCTTCGGCCCGCGCAGCGCACGCTACGGCAACGACCTCTTCTTCCTCCACGATGCGCGGCTTCACCCCGAGCGAGCCGGCGCGGACAACCTCGACGACCCTCTCGAGTGGCGCACGGGCGAGGCCCGGTTCGCGCCCGAGGTGATCGCGTTCGCCCGTCGGCTCGGCTACGACTAAGGTCGGGGTAGCCTGGGGAAATTAATTAGTAACCCCAGAATTCCCGTGGGTTTCGGTGGTCTGCGTAGTCCCAGGACCTAGAGGTTCCTCAACCAGCCTAGCGCGCTGAACGAAAATATCTCGTACCTGTTCGGATCGCTCGTAAAGCACTTCCAGACCGCCGACCCAGGCGGACTGGAAAATCTGCGAGCATCTCTTCACCGCCCGGGTTCACGGTACGGCGCTTCGGTCGCTGAAGGCTCTGGGCACGGCGTTCGACAACCCCGTGCTCGGCAAGGAGCCGCAGTCGGCTATCGGGCGGAGCCGCGGCGGGGCTCGTTGCGCCGCCGTGCCATCTCGGCCGCCGTCGCGTCCCGCAGAACGGCAGCCACGGTCTCGTCGATGAGGTACACCTTCTGGTAGTAGTCGCGCAGGATGGGAAACGGCGTTTCCTGACGCGCGACCGTGGACCCGATCGAGGACAGGCGGCCGTCAAGCTGGTGTCCCGACATCCCCATCCGGCGCTGGAATTCGCGGAAGGTGATACGCGGCGGGTGTGACGCGATAACGCTGACCGCCTGCAACGCGGGCAGGGTGAGCTCGCGGACGAACGCCGCCGCTCGCTCGGGTGTCCACCACAGCCTCGACTCGGCATCGTCCTCCTCCTCGTCCTCGTCCTCCTCGTCCTCCTCGTCCTCGTCGTCGTCGTCGTCGTCGTCGACGGCGTGGCCGAGCATTGTGTCGCCAAGTTGCGTCAACAGAAGCCCGACTTCCTCAGGTTCGCCCTGCAGTTTTATTGTCACTCGCACGTGCACCTGGATCTCCTCGGCTACGGCTCGCTGGGCGACCCGATTTTAGCTGCCGCGGCGGCGCACGTCGAACGTCAGGACACCGTTCCGCGCGCGCGTTCCGTGCGTGGCGCCGCGTTCGTAACCCGGCGGCATCAGCCGGCGAGGCCGCCCACCGTCGAGTGGGATCTCGAAGAGCGCCCAGAGATTCGGGAACGCGCGACCCTCGCGCGTCGAGTGGACGATGAGATGACGTCCGCCGGGGTCGGCGTAGGGTCCGTGTGTGAACCCGCGGTCGTCGTTGGCGAGCGGCACCGGAGCGCCGCCCGCCGCGACCACATAGTGAATCTGGTGACGGTGGCCGAACGTGAAAAAGAAGATCCGCTCGCCGTCCGCCGACCACCACGGCCGGTAGACGCCGCGATCCACGATCAGCGGCCTCGGCTGCCTCAGACCGTCGGTGCTGGCGACCCACAGGCCGTTCAGACCTCGGCGGTTGGAGATGAACGCGACGAGCTTCCCATCGGGGCTGAGCGCCGGCCTTTCGTCCTGGTACTTACCGTCGGTGACCTCGTGCTCGCGGCCGCTCGCGCCTCGCCGGACGACGATGGACATCCGCGTTTCGGGATTCGGGCGCGCGTTGCTCTTCTGACCCCAGATTCCCTCCATCGTCTCCAATGGATGCGACGAGCACGCATAGGCAAGCGACCGGCCGTCGGCGCTGTACGCGGGGAACCGGGCCGACCGGCTGCCGTCGGTCAAGGAGTCGACGCTTCCCGTACCGTCGGCGATCCACAGCCGCGGACGGCCCGTTGAGCCGCCCCAGAAGACAACGTGGTCGCCGTCCGGGTGGATGCACGCCATGTAGTAGATCCCGTCGCCCGTCGAGACTCGGACAACGCGGCCGTCGGGCTCCCACCAGAAGACGTCGGAACGGATGCTGGTGAGGTGCGGCAGGCGGGTTGCGCGGGCGCCGACCATGCGTGCGACGTTACCAAGGCGCATTGTTTGACACAATTCCGGAGACGTTTGTGGCCTCGATGCACTGTATGGAAGGAGTGCCCACTGGACACGCCTTCGGGACCAAGGATCCCCAGATCAGCAACGTTGAGCTCGATCCGCTTGGCTCATCCCCGCTCGATTGGGCTCTCCTCGTCGTCCCCGGCCAGGAGACGGTACAAGCGCTTAGACGTGTCGGCGAGAATCTTTTTGCCCCGGGCTTTCTCCTCTGGCGTCCCAACTTGCGCCACCTGCATGGCAGCGCCCATCACGCCGTAGATTTGGTCACGGATTGCAGCGAGGGAATCGTTCCTCTCGGCCAGGTCCCAGGCACGTGGTTCGTCCTTGCGCCGCTCCACTTCGGTCTTGCCGACCTCCGTCAGGTGGAACACTCGGCGACCGTCAGCTTTCAGGCCTCGGACGAGCCCCTGGTCCTCCAGTTTCTTCAGCGCCGGGTATACCGATCCCGGGCTGGGGTGCCAGGCCCCGCCGCTGCGCCCAGTGACTTCCTGGACCAGTTGGTACCCATGCATCGGTTGCTCCCACAGCAGGAACAAGATGGCGGTTCGGAGGTCGCCACGCCCCGCCCTAGTCCGTCCGAAGAATGGCCCAGGGAGCCCCGGAGCAGATCCCCGCCCGAAGGACATCCGCCCCAGGCCGCGGCCGTGATTGCGGCTGTCCTTCCCCTGCGGCGGCCGGGCAGCCATCGTGACTGCCCGCCATTGCTGGGCGAACCGTCTGTATGACGCGCTCATGAGAACAACTTCTGAGCACACTTCACCACTCCTTCCTCTCCTGCTTGCTGGGATAACGATATATCGGAAGCTATTGTTGATCAATTCCCGGCCGTGGCGAAGCCTTGATACCTGCCGCGCAAAGAGCGGGCACCGCACGGCCCCTTCGAGGCCGAGATACACGCCGCACCATCTTGATCGATCGCTGCACCGAGCGGATCCGCCGAAGACCCGTCCTGAGCGGCATGATCAGCGAATATACCCGCGCCGCCTGACCCACCGATAACTGGCAGCCCACCGGCACGAATCGTATTTTCGAGCGCCACAGGTGCAAGATCACGTCCGCTACCCGGAATACAGTATCCCGCGCTTATCGGAGCTGGTGGGCTGTTGAAGTTTGGCTTGCAGCTTACCAGCAGCAGCTGACCAACTGTCGGGCTGACGTCTAACCAACGGATGACTGGGATATTTCCGACCGCGGTGGGCACTGTAACCGGGACTGCTGCACAACTGTAGAGCTGCTGTCGCGTAGGCATCCCTTCCCGTTGACAGTTGCTACCACAGGTGCGAGACTTGCTGTTCACAAGGCGGATCTCTGCCGTAGCGACCGGGAGGAGCTTCCTGTGCGAGTAGAACTGGCACGAGTTGAAGGTTCGGCGCGAGAGATAGCCGGAGTTCCCCACATCACTGCCTTTATGCTGCCGGGTCCGGGCCGCGTGGGCCGTGGTCGCGCGGTCGGCAGGGGTCGCGCGGTCGGCAGGGGCGTGGGCGGTGGTCGCGCGGTCGGCGTGGGCCGTGGTCGCGCGGTCCGCAGGGGCGTGGGCGGTGGTCGCGCGGTCGGCGTGGGCCGTGGTCGCGCGGTCGGCTGGGGCGGCGAGGGCGCGGGCCGTGGTCGCGCGGTCGGCGTGGGCCGTGGTCGCGCCGTCGGCGTGGGCCGTGGTCGCGCGGTCGGCAGGGGCGGCGGCGCGGGAGGCGGAAAGAGGTAAAGGAGATGGCCTGGGAGGCGGCGTGCGCGTAGGCGGCAGGATCCGTCAATTGACTCAGGCGTTGGACGTAATCTTGAACGATCTCCTCGTGGAGCTCGATGGCGGCAGCGGTCTTGGCGGCCTCGAATAGCGGCAGTAAGATCACAATGCAGGCAGAGACCTCAATGAGAAGATGCAGGCAGAGATCCAATGAGAATCAGAGTCATCGACGTCAGTGGGACTCCTGAAGAGTTGCTCCAATTGCCGCAACTTGTGGATTTTCTTCAGTCTCATCGGGCATCCGATACCGAATTCCCCGCGGTCGTTTCTTCGACTAGCAAGATGGGGCTTTCTCCAACTGCCGGGTCGCAAAGTGGTCGTTTTCCTCACGAGGTGATCAGCGTCCTATCTTCGCGCGGACCTGCTGTCCGCATGCGGGTGCTCATTGAGGAATTCCTGGGCGAAGTGCTGGCATGGCCCGACGTAGATATTCGCGTCGGCTTGTCCCGACGAAATAAGGACGGACTTGCGAACATGCTCCGGCTTCATAGACGCAGGTCTCCGCTGGGGGCGTTCGTCTACCTTCGCCTGCCAGGCGCCCGCTTGATGTTTAGACTTCCCGTCGGTTACGACCTATTGGGGTTCAAGCATGCGGTGTCTCGCGACGTCCAAGCGGATGAACGGTATGGAGTGACGTTGCGCCTTTCCTCGAGAGAGGCGCTCCCGGAAGCCCTTAAGTTGGCACGGCTTGCCTACGAGGCCTGCATTAGTTGACACAACACAGCTATCCCATACTCAGCCACTGGAGATAGTGAGGGTTGTCCACAATCAGGCAAATTAACTGAGTACGGGACAACGACGGCACGGTTGCGGGGTAGTGCGCGCCTGCCCTGGGCCGGAACACATCTATGGCTGCACCCTGTCCGGTCGTACCTGTCCACCGCTGGCAAATGGGGGCATCGGCGCACTCGACACACTCACCCCAGCTGTTCACAGACAGACCCTGGCTGCCGTCCGGACCAGCGGTCGCTTCCGCACGTACGCAAACGGCCAGGGCACCTGGCACGCCCCCCGGACGCCACTCAGGCTGAATAGCTACGTCAGGGCTGCCAAGAGCTTCTTGCCATTGGGCGACCCGAGGCCGGTCACAGGATCCCATCCGGGACCTGAGTCATAAGCTCCGTTGTTGCCCGACGTGATGTCCCGCAATGCACTCCCAGCCGGGCCATAAAGCAGCGGATTCAGTAGTCCTACTGGCTTACCCAGTGAAGAGTTAATACACGCCACTAGACCTGCCCAAAGGGGTGCGACCGCGCTTGTACCGCCGATGACACTCGCCTGTCCGTCAACAATGACGTCGTAGCCCGTTGCCGGATTCGCATTTCCCGAAACATCAGGAACACCGCGGCCCCCCCTTGCGGGAGCTGGTCTTCCCTTCGGAACGTTCGCCCTCCTCTGCCAACTCGGCTCCTTGAATGGCCGACTTACTCCGCCGCCGCTGTCATTCCATGCCGTTTCTTGATTGGCCGGAGCTCCACCGCGGTGAAGGGTTGTACCTCCGCATGCCAGTACCCAAGGACTCGACGCCGGGAAGTCGACGTGAGCGCGCCCATCTTTGAGGTTATCGCGCGACCCGTCGTCTCCTGATGCCACGGTGATAGTGATCCCGGCGGCTGCGGCATCTTGGAACGCCTGATTCAGCGCCCGCCGAGTTTGTCCGGACCACAGTGATTCGGCATTGCCCCAGCTTATCGATATAACGGAGGGCTTATTGACATCGTCGTGAATCGCGGTCGTCACAGCGTCCACGAATCCGCGGTCGGTATTCGGAGCGAAATAGACGGCTATGTCAGCTCCGGGGGCTACGGCAGCAGCCACCTCGATGTCCAGACACACCTCCGCATCGGGCCCGGTCGGGTCTCCCGTCGGATGGTTGGCACTTCCATTCACTGCGACGTCTGTGACTCGGGGAACTGGCAGACCATATCGCGAAAAGTACGTGTTAAGGTCGCTTGCTTGGTAACCACCGTCCAACTCGATGATCCCGATCGTCTGCCCCGAGGCTCCTTTAGGAGGAAAGTTGTACAACTTAGCCACCTGCTGTGGCGGATATGAGACCCCTGCTGACGGGCGAAGGCGCATATGGGGGCGGGCCACCGGAAAGTTCTCAAGTCCGAAAACCCCGACGACGCTGCTAGCCAAGTCGGCCGGTACCTTGATCGCACTATCGGTGGCCAGGCCCCGAAATATTCGCCCTTGAAAATGATACTGGGTTAGCTGAACACCGAATGCCGCATTCAGCTGGCTTACCGACCCAGCTAGGACCACACTCCGGCGAGCCGCATCCGTCCGAACAATGCGCAAGCCGTTGGCATCGGCGAAGGTAGTCAGTGCTTGGATATCGGATTCTGGAGCACCCTCCTGCTGAGCCAGCTGCGTCCTCGACAGGTATGTCCGTTTCTGAGGAAGCGCCGCTGCGGCCTCGCGGGCCGTGAAGGGGCTCGTACTCCCTGGTGGTCGCCCCAATACAACAGTTACCTGAATGGTCTTGTCGGGTTTTGGGACTCCGATAGCTCGGGCGCCGAAGCGAGGACCGGCAGCAGAGGCTCCAGGAACGACATGCGTGCTGAAGGTCGCGGACCGCGCAGCAGCACCAGGTCCGCCCCGTGCAGCCGACATCTGTCTGCGATCAGGTCGGAACCTTCGTGGTGGCACGGCGCACTCCTTCCTTCCTTGAGAGGCGGACGCCTGACCTATTCTTCACTGTCCGCCTGGTGTTGGCGTATTCTTTACCCTCGGGTCGCTGGTCTGCGGGCAGTGGTCCCTGACTCCGCTGGCTTTTCTGTCTTCTGAGCGGCCAAGGCGACGAGGGCTTCCTCCATCCGAGCGAGCGAGCCGGTGATGGAGTGGAGCTCGCTGAGTCCAGCCCAATCCATCACCGC
>Ga0210402_10001492_pt1 | contig 24152 bp, 18 predicted proteins | sample IncBWC7MmetaG_FD_161055 | JGI IMG/M metagenome (GOLD analysis project Ga0210402, IMG submission 161055) | Forest soil microbial communities from Barre Woods Harvard Forest LTER site, Petersham, Massachusetts, United States - Inc-BW-C-7-M | ecosystem: Environmental > Terrestrial > Soil >... | reverse complement strand
TGGTGCCCAGGACAGGACTCGAACCTGCATGCCTTTCGGCAACGGCTTCTAAGACCGTCGTGTCTGCCAATTCCACCACCCGGGCGGGGACGAATTTCCAATCCAAGATTGCCGATTTCGACGGGGTGGACGCAAGCGGAGAGTGCGAAAGGCTGAAGGACTGAAAAACTGAAGGGCTGAAGAAAACCAGCAAACGAGGTAAGAAGATCTTTCAGGTTTTCAGCCCTTCAGCTTTTCAGTCCTTCTCCCAATCGGTCGCCCATGTGTGCATAGGTCTCGACCTGTTGCGCACTCTGTTCGACAAGGTCGCCATCGAAGGCAATGCGCCCGGCTTGAAACAGCGTGATGACACATGAGCCACCGAATTTGAACAATCCCTTCTCCTCGCCTTTCGCCACAGCGCGCCCCGGGACGTGGGTCTGCGTGACGCTGCCCACGGCCGTTGCGCCAACTTCGATCATCGCCACCGGGCCGAAACCCGGTGATTCAAGCAGCGTGACATAGCGCTTGTTTTGCACAAGGTAGCGCACGTTGCGCCGCAGCGCGACGGGGTTGACCGAGTAAAGACAGCCGTTGATGAGCCTCGCCCGGCCCGGCGTACCCGCGCACGGGAAATGAAACCGGTGGTAATCGACCGGCGCCAGCCTCGAGATGATCATGGCCCCGCCGGCAAAACTTTTCGCCTGCTCGGCGTCGCCGAGCAGTTCGGCCAGCGAAAAATTTTCGCCCTTCACGTAAAACCCATTGGAGGCATCCACGTTGGGAAAAACCAGGTGCCGCCCGTCCGCCGGCAGCACGGCCACGTTGTCGCCTGGCGCGATCGGCCTCGTGCCAGGTTTGAGCGCGCGAAAGAAAAACTCGTTGAACGTGCGATAGGCCAGTGCCGACTTCGCAAATTCGTCCACGTCGAGATTGTAGCGTACGATAAACGGCAGCACCTTCTGCGCGCTCGCCCGGCGGTTCATGCGCCAGCCGTAAAGGCGCGAGAAGATCGCCCGACGCACGAACAGTCCCAGGAAAAGACGCCCGACGGGATTTTCGTAGGTGAAGCGAAGCCACGGCTCGCCGTAGATCTTCTCGGTCTCGATTTTCTGGTGGTGGCGGTCGTAGAATTGGATCGGCTCGGCGGGCATGTTCCGAAAAGTCTCACGCCAAGCCGCAAAGGCGCAAAGCAGAAAAACCAAGCCGCCCTTATTTAAATTTAGAAGCCAGGAATCCAAGATGACTCATGGCTTCATGGTTTCATGGTTTCCGAATTAATCCATCAGCTTGTGTCCGAATTTTCGCCCGCTCGCGCAGCGCCTCGTAGATCGGCACATCGCCCAGGCCTTCGGCCACGCCGTACGCCACCAGGCAGCTCACCAGCAGCGGCAGCATGAAATCGTATTTTCCCGTCAGCTCGATCATCAGCACGATGCCGGTGAGCGGCGCGCGCACGATGGCGGTCAAAAGCGCGCCCATGCCGAGCACGGCGAACACTTCCGGATACTCCGCCCACGCCGGCGCGATGCCATGCGCCACTCGCCCCACCGCCAGGCCGCCGAGCGCGCCAATCACCAGCAGTGGCGCAAAAATCCCGCCCGCCGCACCCGAACCATAGCTCAGCATCGTCAGGAAAAATCGCGCGATCAAGAACAGCAGCAGGAATTTCACCGCGATCTCGCCCATCAGTGCGCGCTCGGCCAGCCCCGCGCCTGATCCCGCAATCCCGGGATAAAACCAACTCGCCAGTCCGACCCAGATTCCCGCCATGGCGCCCACCGCAAACGGCGGCCAGGCTTTCAACCGGTCAAACAGATCGAGGCTTCTCACCAGGCTGCGGTTGAAGATCACCCCGCCCAGGCCACACAGCGCACCCAGCACCAGCGCCACCGGCAGCGCGTGCAAGGACGGCACCGGCAAGGCGTGCAAGGAAAACACCGGCGTATCTCCCGTGAGCACGCGGCAAACCACATCGGCCACGACCGAAGCGAGAAACGCCGCGACAAAAATCACCGGCGTGAAACTGCCCTGCAATTCCTCGAGCACAAAAATCATGCCGGCCAGCGGCGCGTTGAAAGCCGCCGCGAGTCCGGCCCCGGCGCCCGCGCTGATCAGCGCCTTGCGCTCGCCCTCGCCCGATTTCACGCGCAACCAGTCCGACACCATCAGGCCCGTCGCTCCGCCCATCTGGATCGTCGGTCCCTCGCGCCCGAGCGCGAGCCCGCCACCAATGCTCGCCAGCCCCGCAAAAAATTTTGCCGGCAGCAAACGCCGCCAGTTGATTGTGCTCTCGCCCAGCACCACCGACTTCAAATGGGGAATGCCGCTGCCCGCTGCTTCCGGCGCAAACCGCCGCACCAGCCACAGGCCAATTCCGCCGCCGACCGCACCGAGACCCAGAGCAAACGCCAGGCCGCTCAATGGCGACAACCTGTGCAAGGCGGCAATGCGATGAAGCTCGGTCCATTGCAGCAACTCGCGAAAAGCGGAGGCCAGCAATCCTGCGACCAACCCGACCAGCAGCGCCTTCGGCAAGATGTGGCGGCGTTTGACTTCTGCGGTGCCCAAGCCAAAGCCCGGCGGGGCGGGGAGAGACGGATCAGCACTCATTCAGCGAGAAGTTTCACGCCATGCCGCATAGGTGCAAAGCAGAAATCCAGCCTCTCTTTTTTCAATTAGGAAGCCAGGAAAATTCTTCATGGCTTCATGGTTTCCTAATAAACTTTCTTTGCGCCTCCGCGCCTTGGCGTGAGCCGATTCAGATTTATTTCATTATGAGCTCATCATCCTTGACCGAAAACTTCACTTCGCGGCCTTCGGCCACTTCGCCGCTGATGAGCGCACGGGCCAGCTTCGTCTCGATGTGGCGCTGGAGAAACCGCTTGAGCGGCCGCGCGCCAAAGACCGGGTCGTAGCCTTTCTCGGCCGCCCATTCCTTCGCTTTCGCGTCGAGCACCACGGTTACGCGGCGGTCGGCCAGGCGTTTGTTCAGGTCGGCCAGCAGCAGGTCCACGATGCTCGTGATTTCGTCGAGCGTGAGCGGCTTGAAGAGGATCGTCTCGTCGATGCGGTTGAGAAATTCCGGCCGGAAGGCCTTGCGCAGGTCCGCCATCACGCTCTCGCGCACGCTTTCGGGAATGGTGGCGCCCGTCACGCCTTCGAGCAGATGGCGCGAGCCGAGGTTCGAGGTCATGATGATGATCGTGTTCTTGAGATCGACCGTGCGGCCCTGCGCATCGGTGATGCGGCCGTCGTCGAGGACTTGCAGCAGGACGTTGAACACATCCGGGTGCGCTTTCTCGATCTCGTCAAAGAGCACGACGGCGAAGGGCTTGCGGCGCACGGCCTCGGTGAGCTGGCCGCCCTCGTCGTAGCCGACGTAGCCGGGCGGCGCACCGATCAGCCGCGCGACGCTGTGCTTCTCCATGTATTCGGACATGTCGATGCGCACCATTGCGGCCTCGGTGTCGAAAAGCGTCTCTGCGAGAGTCTTCGCCAGCTCGGTTTTGCCCACGCCCGTCGGGCCCAGGAAGATAAAGCTGCCGACCGGCCGGCGCGGATCCTTGATGCCGCTGCGGGCGCGGAGGATCGCCTCGGTGACGAGCGTCACCGCCTCGTCCTGGCCGATCACGCGCTCGTGCAGCACGTGCTCGAGGCGCAGGAGCTTTTCTTTCTCGCCCTCGACCAGGCGCGTGACGGGCACGCCCGTCCATTTCGCGACCACCTCGGCGATTTCTTCCGGCGAGACCTCCTCCTTAAACAGCGTCGTGGTGTTGCCGGCCTTCTCGAGTTTCTTCAACTCGGCCTCGAGCTGCGGAATTTTCCCGTGGCGCAGCTCGGCGACGGTATTGAGGTCGTAGGCGCGTTCCGCTTTTTCCATGGCGAGGCGCGCGGCCTCGAGGTCTTCGCGAATTTTTCTCACGCGGCCGACCGAGGCCTTTTCCTTTTCCCAATGGAGCTTGATCGCCTTCGCCTTCTCCCGCGCCTCGGCGAGTTCTTTCCGCAATGTTTCGAGGCGGCGCTTGCTCGCATCGTCCTTTTCCTTCGCGAGCGCCGTCTCCTCGATCTCGAGCTGGAGCACGCGGCGCGTGAGCTCGTCGAGTTCCTGCGGCATCGAGTCCATCTCGGTGCGGATCATCGCGCAGGCCTCGTCCACGAGGTCGATCGCCTTGTCGGGCAGGAAACGGTCGGCAATGTAGCGGTTGGAAAGGACGACGGCGCTGACCAGCGCATTGTCCTGGATGCGCACGCCATGGTGCAGCTCGAAGCGTTCCTTCAAACCGCGCAAAATCGAAATCGCGTCCTCGACGCTGGGCTGGTCAACCAGCACCGGCTGGAAGCGGCGCTCGAGCGCGGCGTCCTTCTCGATGTGTTTGCGGTATTCATCGAGCGTGGTCGCGCCGATGCAGTGCAGTTCGCCGCGCGCCAGCATCGGCTTGAGCAGGTTGCCCGCGTCCATCGCTCCTTCGGTCTTGCCCGCGCCGACGATGACGTGCAGCTCATCGATAAATAAAATAACCCGGCCGTCGCTGTCCTTGATTTCCTTGAGCACGGCCTTGAGCCGTTCCTCGAATTCGCCGCGATATTTCGCACCGGCAACCAGCGCGCCCATGTCGAGGGAGAAAATGGTCTTATCCTTGAGGCCCTCGGGCACGTCGCCGCGCAGGATGCGCTGCGCGAGGCCCTCGACGATGGCGGTCTTGCCGACGCCAGGCTCGCCGATCAGCACGGGATTGTTTTTCGTTTTGCGCGAAAGGATGCGGATCGTGCGACGGATCTCCTCGTCGCGGCCAATGACGGGATCCATCTTGCCCTTCCGCGCCTGTGCGACGAGATCGATGCCATATTTTTCGAGCGCTTCGTAGGTCGCCTCGGGATTGTCGGTCGTCACGCGCTGCGACCCGCGGATCTCCTTCAGCGTTTTCAGGACCTTCGCGCGATCGAGGCCAAAGCTCTTGAAAAGTTTTTTGAGCGCATCGGGCTTGCCGACCTCGAGCAGGCCGAGCAACAGGTGCTCGACCGAGACATATTCGTCCTTGAGCGACTTCGCCTCGTCCTCGGCGCGGGTGAGCACGTCGTTCACCGCCTGCGTCACGTAAACCTTCGACGTATCCACGCTACCCGTGACCTTCGGCAGCTTCTCGAGTTCGCGATCGACCGCGAACTGCATCGCGCCGACCGTCAGGCCCAGCTTTTCGACGAGCCCGGGAACGATGCCGTTTTCCTGCGTGAGCAAGGCCGACAACAAATGCCACGCGTCCACCTCGTTGTGATTGAGGCGACGGGCTAGGGCCTGCGCGTCGGTGACGGCCTGACGCGACATCTGGGTAAGCTTGGCAAAGTCCATGTCATCCATTCTTGCACGCTCTGCGCCAGATTCGCAACTGCCTTGCCTCCTTCGGGAAGAGCGCCGCCATTCTCATCGCCCTGTGTCATCAGCGGGCAAACTGACACGCCACGGCGTCAGTTTGAGTCAGTGCATTGACATTCCAATCCACGAGAAAAAGACGTTACCCGATAAGCAGGACTGATTAGATTACAAGCATGACCAAGCTGGCAGAAATTATATCGTGCTGCTTGAGCAACACAATGACCGTGATGATAATCAGGACGGCCAAAAACGAGAGGACTTTCTTCATGGCTGAATGAATAGCACCTATTCACATTGATCCGCCGGCTGCAAGCCCCTTGCCGAACTTGTAGGTCGGGCTTTACGCCCGACACATCGGGGATAAACCCCGACCTACAACTGTGCGTGGCAAATTGAACCATTGCCTCCTAACGCCGATGATTGCCTCGCGCTGAGCCCGAGCTTTGACTATCTGAAATCTCGTGATCGCCGAACTCACCCAACTCCTCGGCCCGCAAAACGTCCTGACCGAAAAAGAGGATATCATCCCCTACTCTTTCGACGGCACTGCCACGTTGAAACAGCTTCCACGCGTGGTCGTGTTTCCGCGCCACGCGCAGGACGTGAGCGCCGTGCTCAAGCTCGCCCACGCGCATCGCGCACCGGTCGTCACGCGCGGCAGCGGCACCGGCCTCAGCGGCGGCAGCGTGCCGGTCGAGGGAGCGATCGTGCTCTGCCTCGTGAAGATGGATAAAATCCTCGAGCTCGACCCGCGCAACTTCACGCTGCGCGCCGAGGCGGGCGTGGTGACGCAGAAAATCTACGAGGCGGCCGACGCGGCCGGATTGTTTTATCCGCCCGATCCCGGCTCGATGAAAGTTTCCACCATCGGCGGCAACGTGGCCGAAAACGCCGGCGGCCTGCGCGGCCTCAAATACGGCGTCACCCGCAACTACGTCATGGGACTGGAAGTCGTGCTCGCGAACGGCGACATCTGTTCGCTCGGCAACAAGTGCGTGAAGGACGTCGCCGGCTACAACCTGCGCGACCTCTTCATCGGCAGCGAGGGCACGCTCGGCGTCGTCACCCAGGTGCTGTTGAAACTTCTGCCCAAGCCCGCCGCGCGTCAGACCCTGCTCGCCACCTACGCCGCGATGGACGCCGCCGCCGAGACGGTCTCCGCCATCATCGCCGCGAAAATCATTCCGTGCACGCTGGAGTTTCTCGACCGCAAGACCATCCGCTGCGTCGAGGATTTTACGCATGTCGGCCTGCCGACCGACGCCGAGGCGTTGCTGCTCATCGAGACCGACGGCCATCCCGCCGCCGTGGCGGACGAAGCCGCGCAGATCGAAAAGCTCTGTCACGCCCACGGCGCCACCTCGGTGAAACGCGCCGCCAACGCCGAGGAAGCCGCCCGGCTCGCCGCCGCGCGCCGGAGCGCCTTCAGCGCCCTTGCCCGCATGAAGCCCACGACAATCTTGGAAGACGCCACCGTGCCGCGCAGCGAGCTCGCGAAGATGATCCGCTTCGTCGAGCAAACCGCCTCAAAGCACAAACTCGACATCGCAACCTTCGGCCACTTCGGCGACGGCAACCTGCACCCGACCTTCCTCACCAACGAACGCGACACCGACGAAATGCACCGCGTCGAGGCTGCGATGAAGGAAATTTTCGAACATGCCCTGTCGCTCGGCGGCACCATCACCGGCGAGCACGGCGTGGGCCTCGCAAAAAAAGCGTTTCTCAAGCAACAACTCGGCGAACAGTCCTATGCGTTGCTCAAGCAGATCAAGCGCACGCTCGATCCGGACAATTTACTGAACCCTGGAAAAATCTTTGATACAGATTTAACGCTGAACGTCGAACTCCGAACGCTGAACGCCGAAGGCAAGACATCAAAATCGACCCCAAAACGCTGAAGATTGAATGCTATACTCCACGCATTGAACACTGAGCTTCAAATGAACAAGCCCATCTATAATCTCGAGGAGCGTTTGCTCAATTATACGGTGCGCGTGATTCGCGTAACAGAAAAGATGCCCCGCTCCACCGCTGGCCGATATGTCGCGGATCAACTGTTGCGCTCCGGATCCTCGCCCTACGGGCATCACGGCGAAGCTGAATCAGCAGAATCACGCGAGGATTTTATTCATAAACTGCGCATCTGTCACAAGGAACTTCGCGAAGCGAGGCGCTGGCTACGTTTGGTACGGGTCACTCCTTTAATCACTCAACCAGAGTTGCTGGGGCCGCTGATCGCCGAAGCAGAGGAGCTCATTCGTATTTTTACTGCCAGCATCCGCACCGCACAACACAACCGTCTAACAAAGGAAACTTGAGCGTTCAGAGTTCAGCGTTCGACGTTCAGCGTTCAGCAGGACCGAATAATCTAGCGTCGCTAGATTATTCGGTTCTGCAGCAGTGCATGCACTGCGGACTCTGCCTTCCGTCGTGTCCGACGTACGTGGAGACCGGCCACGAGCGGAATTCCCCGCGGGGGCGCATCTCGCTCATGCGCGCCGTGGCCGATGGCGAACTCGAAACCACGCGCGGTTTCGCCGACGAGATGAGTTATTGCCTCGGTTGCCTGGCTTGCACCACCGCCTGCCCGGCCGGTGTCGATTACACGACGCTGCTCGAAACTGCCCGGGCCCACGTCGAGCAAAGCGGCATCGTCGCTTCGCCCAAGCGAAATTTCATCCGCTGGTTTGCGCTGCGCTTTCTTTTTACGCGGCCGCGCGCGCTGCGCGCCGCCGGCCGGTGGCTGTGGCTTTATCAGGCGGCAGGACTGCAAACGCTCGCGCGCCGGCTGAAACTCACCGCCCTGCTGCCGCGGAGCCTGCGCGAACTCGAGCCGCAGACGCCACTCATCGCCCGGCATTTCTCCGATGGGCTCATCGCCGAGACAGAATATCCCAAACCTTTCACCACAGAGAACGCAAAGGACGCAGAGAATAAAATAAAAAAGTCTTCTTCTGCGATCTCTGTGTCCTCTGTGGCAAGAAAGGATTTTCAGCACCGCGTGGCCGTGCTCACGGGCTGCGTGCAGGACCTCGTGTTCTCCGACATCAACCGCGCGACGGTCGATGTGCTGCTCGCCAACGGCTGCGAAGTCGTCACCCCGCGCGCGCAGGCTTGCTGCGGCTCGCTGCACGCGCACAACGGCGATCTCGAAACGGCGCGCCAGCTCGCCCGCCGTCAGCTCGATGCGATCAATCCCGCCGACTTCGACGCCATCATCACCAACGCCGCCGGCTGCGGCTCGCACCTCAAGCATTACGACCGCCTGCTGGCGGGGGATTCAACTTACTCCGAGCGCGCCGCGACGTGGTCACAAAAAGTGAAGGATATTTCCGAATTCCTCGTCGAAATCGGCTTCCGCCCGCCAGCAGAACATCGAACATCCAACATCCTCCTTCACCAAGGCTACGGAGGACAGGTCGAACATCGAACGTCCAAGCCCAAACCTACTTCGGACAACTCAATCAAAACTTCGGTGTTGGACGTTGGGTGTTCGACGTTCGATGTTCATGATAAGTCACGATTGAAAATCGCGACTTATCACGAGGCCTGCCATCTTTGCCACGGACAGAAAATCTCCGCACAGCCACGAGAAATCTTGCGGGCGATCCCCGGCATCGAATTGCGAGAGTGCGCCGAGGCCACGTGGTGCTGCGGCAGCGCCGGCATCTACAATATCACTCAGCCACAAACCTCCTCATGGCTCCAGCAACGCAAGCTCGGGCACCTGCGCGCGACCGGCGCGAGCATCATCGCCACGGCCAATCCGGGCTGCCACATCCAGCTTGAAAACGGATTCCGCCAGGCCGGCGAAAAGGTCGAGATCGTCCATCCCGTCGTCCTGCTTTCCCGCGCCTACGCCGCGGAAAAGCCGAGGGGCCTCTGATCTTTAGCGCAAAGGACGCGAAGAAGCACTCCGACGCGGGGTGAGGGCACCCCGCCCACAATTGAAGAAGGCCGCAAGAAACGGGTTGCCGCCTGTAAGATGGGTGAAGCGCCCATTCAAAAAGCCCCCGTCATTCCGAGCCGTGCGAGGAATCTCACATCATTGGTCGACTCCAGATCCAAATGGAGATTCCTCGCACGGCTCGGAATGACATTAACAGATATAACTGATCATCAGCTGTTTTTATATTTCCTACCTCTATTTTAAATTATATTATCGATATATGCGTTTTTATGCATTTTAACTAATGTAAAAGTGTTGAAATTATTATGCATTTCTTTGAATTTATAGCACTTTTGCACTCAAGTAATCGATAAATTGCCAATAAAACGGGTGTATCTCTCCATAATAAAACTATTTGATTTTAAAATTAAATGCATAAAAATGCTCTTTATGTCGATTTCATTTAAAACCCCCGCTGAGTTGCAGACGGTGCTCGGTGAGCGGCTACGGGCGCTCCGGTTAAGCCGTAATTTTTCTCAGCGTGAACTTGCCGGCAAAGCGGGTGTCTCGTTGCGCGCTTTGCACAACCTTGAAGCTGGCTCGGGCTCGACCATCGAAACTTTCCTGCGGGTTTTGAAAGCACTGAATGCGGTCGACGCGATCGAAGCCTTGGTGCCACAACCCAAGGTCAGTCCCCTCACCTTGCTGAAGATGGGCGCTGTGCCCCGCCGGGTCAGACGAAGGGCAGTCGCCAATTGATGCTATTTTCCCGCGGATAGCGCGGATAAACACGGATGGCATTTAACCACTGATGAACACTTAATTGGCACTTAGTAATTCTTAACCGCGATTGGACGCGAATGGCTGATGAAAAACTGCTGCTAGCGCAGCACCCGGCCCAAGGCCGCGTGGCCGGCGGGTTGAGCCAGAAAGCGCTTTTCCGAAGTGCTTTCTGCTCGCAACGACGGCCAGCAGGGTTTTTCAGCAGCCTACGAGCGGTCATCAGTGGTTAAAGTGCCTGGATCCGCGGCCATCAGCGCAATCCGCGGAAAAAATTATCAGCATCCTATTCGCGGTTAACCTACATGAGTTCGACTAAAGTCATCGAAGTTCGCATCTGGAACACGCTCGTCGGGGCAGTCGCCCCCGACCCGTCGCTGGGCTGCCATGCTTTCGAATATGACGAAAGCTGGCGCCGTTCGGGCGTGGAGCTGGCGCCGCTGATGATGCCGACCACGGCGTCGGAACAAATCTTCGCTTTTCCCACGCTGGGTCCCTCCTTCCATGGCTTGCCCGGGCTTTTGGCCGATGCCCTGCCCGACGATTTCGGCAACGGGCTCATCGATGCCTGGATGGCCCGGCATGGCGTGGACAAGTCGGCGGTCACCGCGCTCGACCGGCTGGCGTACATGGGCAAACGCGGCCTCGGCGCGCTGGAATTTCGCCCAAGCAAAAGCGCCGCGAAGGAAAGTGCGCTGCCGCTGGAAATGAAATCCCTCGTGGAAACAGCGCGCAAGGTGATGCAGGGGGACTTCAGCAGCGACACACACGCCCAGGCCGCGCTGGCCAACATCATCCGGGTCGGAACCTCCGCCGGCGGGGCGCGGGCCAAGGCGGTGATCGCGTGGAATCCGGCCACGCGTGAAATTAGCAGCGGGCAATTTGACCTCGCTGACGGATTTGAACACTGGCTCCTGAAATTCGACGGCGTGGGCAAGGATCACGAACTCGGCACCTCCGCCGATTATGGGCGCATCGAGTTTGCCTATCATCTCATGGCGACCGCCGCCGGGATCGTCATGTCCCCCTGCCGGCTGCTGGAGGAAAATAGCCGCGCCCATTTCATGACCCGGCGATTTGATCGCGACGCGAACGCCAAGCATCACATCCAGTCGCTTTGCGCCCTGTCGCACCTCGACTACCGGCAGCGGGCGACCCATGCCTACGAACAATACTTCCTCGCCATCAGCCAGCTTCAACTGGGCGACGACGCACTGGCGCAGGCCTTTCGCCGGATGGCGTTCAACGTCATGGCCCGCAATTGCGACGATCACACCAAGAACCTTGGGTTCCGCCTCAAGCGGGGCGGCCGGTGGGAATTGGCCCCCGCCTACGATATGACGCACGCGCACAATCCCAAAGGCGAGTGGACCAGCCAGCACCTCATGAGCGTAAACGGGAAGTTCGATGACATCGGCCGGGCGGATTTGCTCACCGTCGCGGATCGATTCAGCGTCGTCCACCCCGCGACGTTGCTCGGTGAAGTGAAAGCAGCCGTTGAAAATTGGACGGCCTTCGCCCGAGAAGCCGGTGTCAACCAACCCGAAGCCAACCGCGTGGCGAAGGATTTCCGCCTAGCCTGAGATGACGATTTTTGCATAAAGAACCGCCCCTTTTGCCCTGACCGATTGTTGAAAAATTCCGATGCCCCTTATCGACCACCTCTTTTCCATCGGGGCGATCCGCAAGGCCATCTGGCGACTCTGGTATCCCTTCCTCACCCGACGGCTCCACGGCGAGGAAATTCTTTTTCTCAACTACGCCTTTGAGACTGATCCGCCGATGGGCCTGCCGCTCCTACCCGCCGACGAGCCCAATCGCGCCTGCATCCAGCTCTATCACCACGTCTCAACGCAGGTGGGGCTGCGCGGAAAAAACGTCCTGGAGGTGAGCTGCGGGCACGGTGGCGGCGCATCTTATCTCACGCGCGCCCTGCAACCGTCGCACTACACTGGCCTCGACTTGAATCCCGCCGGCATCCGGTTCTGCCGGCAACGCCACCAAATAAACGGACTCAGCTTCGTCCAGGGCGACGCGGAAGCCCTGCCATTCCCAAACGCCACTTTTGATGCCGTCATCAACCTCGAAGCGTCGCACTGCTACCCAGACTTCCCGCGTTTTCTGTCGGAGGTCGCGCGGGTGCTCCGGCCCGGCGGACATTTTCTTTATGCCGACTTCCGGTTCAGCGAGCGCTTCGCCGAGTGGGAACAGGCGCTCGCGTCCGCTCCGCTGACTCAGCTCCATTCGCGCGTCATCAACGCCGAAGTGCTGCGCGGCATGGATCGGAATTCCCAACGCTCACAGGAATTGATCGTGCGCCACCTGCCAAAATTCATCCACCGGCTCGGCCGGGACTTCGCCGGCGTCCGGGACTCGCGCGTGTACGTCGCCCTGCAACGCGGGACGCTCTCCTACCGCTCATATTGCTTCTTGAAGTCGTAGAAACGCCCGTCAAGCCGCCTGCGTTGCCGACGATGCGCGCAGGGCCGGGAATTTCTTTTCCGCGAGGGCAAATCCGCCAAAAAGCAGCGCCGCGTAAAACAGGTCGCCCGCGATCGTATTCTGAAAAAAGGGAATGGCCGCCACATAGCAGGCCCCGAGACCCGCCAGCGTTCGCGGATACATGCCGTCTGAAGCCCAGACGCCGAAATTTGTGAGGGCAAAAAACAACACCGAACTGGCCAAGGCCGTGCCGGCGACGGGCAGCAACCGGCGCCGCGACTGCAGTTGCCAGCCGAGGCACACAATCAGGGCGAAGCTTCCATAGACCCAAATCATGCCATGGTAGAATCCCAGCACGGCGTCGCTCAAAAGCAGCGCCGCCAAAGGCAGGCCAAACGCCAGGCGCCTATCGGAAATAGAGGCGCCACCGAAAAGCGCCATCGCCGCCAACGGGGTGAAATTCGGCGGGTGCGGAATCAGCCGCGAGGCCGCCGCCAAAAAGATCATGCCGGCCAGGGTCGTAAAACGTGGTTTGTCCATGTCCATCCTTGGTTAAGGTTCAAGGCTCCCGGTCCAAGGTTCAAGATTAGACTTCTGGATCGATCGGCAACATTGAACGTTGAACCTGGAGCCTTGGACGAGGTCGGCTGGATGTTCCGTAGAGAATGCGCAGATGCAGGGCCACCACGATGGCACCGAGCGCGGTTCCGGCCAGGACGTCAACCGCGACATGCTGGCGGATGGCCATCGTGGAATAGAGAATGCCCACGCACCACAACCAGTTGAGCGCACGGACAAAGCGCCCAGCGCCCATCTCGCGCAACAGGCACTCGAGCCAGATGGCCGTGAACACGGCAAAGGCCACGTGCAGGGAAGGACAGGCGTTGCCCGAGGCATCGACTGTCTTGAGAAAAGCAACGGAAGGATGTTGCGACCAATCAATTTCCGACTTGGGCACCCCCGTCGGCCAAAAAAGAAAAAATCCAAAGGCGATCACACTGAGCCCGACCACCGCAAGGCCGTAGGACCCGAGCTCGCGGCGGTTTTTCAAAAACATGGGCGGGAGCACAACATAGGCCCACAGGGAAACATAGAGCGGGAACGTTTCCGGACAAAACCCAACCAGTCGGTCAACCGCAGTGAGCGGAACCATGGTTACCGGAAAAAACCGGTGGTTTAGCAGCCAGAAATAAACGACAAAGAACACCGGCATGCTCACGACTGTGCCGGTTACCTTGGCCACCCACAGGGTGCGCATCCGGGGCCAAACCTGCCGCAGCCAACTGTCTTTGGCAGGAGAGTCTCTCGTCTGGCTCGCTGGCTGCAACGGCTTCATTTGCGACATGAAGGTGAACGCGCCGGCCACAAATGCGACGGGAAAAACCATTGTAATTAACCACAAAGGCACGGAGGACACGGAGACCGATCAAAATGGGACCGATCTCTGTGCTCTCCGTGTCTCTGTGGTAAAGCAAGCTACAGTGTTGCACGCGGCGGGCCGCTGGCCCACGTTGGGGCGCTTATGTCGCTTTTCAGCTTGCTCGACGTGAATCTCTGCTTCGGTGGCCCGGCGATCCTGGACAAGGTCAACTTCCAGGTCGATCCCGGCGAACGCGTCTGCCTGCTCGGGCGCAATGGCGCGGGCAAATCCACCCTCATGCGCGTCATCGCCAGCGAAATGAAACCCGACACGGGCGATGTTTTCCGTCAGCCCGGCTCCGTCTTCACGCGGCTCAACCAGGAGGTTCCCTCCGACGTTAGCGGCACGGTCATCGACATCATCGCATCCGGCTTGCGCCCACAAACCGAGCACGAGGAGGACTGGGAGCGCGACGTGCGCGTGGACACCCTCCTCGAGCACCTGCAACTCGCGCCCAAAGCCGAATTTGAGGAACTCTCGGGCGGGTTGAAACGCCGCACGCTCCTCGGCCGCGCCCTCGCCGGCCAGCCCGACCTGCTGCTGCTCGACGAACCGACCAACCATCTCGACCTCGAGTCGATCCTCTGGCTCGAGGAATTCTTGCTCACGGAGAAAATCACGCTCTTCTTCGTGACCCACGACCGCGCCTTCCTGCGCAAACTCGCGACGCGCATCGTCGAGCTCGACCGCGGGCGCCTCGCCAGCTGGGCCTGCGATTATGACACTTATCTCATCCGCAAGGAGGAAGTCTCCGCCGCCGAGGAAAAACAGCAGGCCGCCTTCGACAAAAAACTCGCGCAGGAAGAAGTTTGGATTCGCAAAGGCGTGCGCGCCCAGCGCTCCCGCGCCCAGGGCCGCATCCATGCGCTCATGAAAATGCGCGCCGAGCGGGCCGCCCGCCGCGAGCGCCTCGGCAACGTCACCCTCCGCCTCACCGAGGCCGAGCGCTCCGGCGTGAAAGTCATCGACGTGGAGGCCATGTCCTTCGCCTACCCCGACGGCCGCCTGCTCGTGCGCGATTTCACCGACACGTTTACCCGCGGCGACAAGATCGGCATCATCGGGCCCAACGGCGCGGGCAAATCAACGCTGATCAAACTTCTCCTCGGCCAGCTCGCGCCGACCGCGGGCACGATCAAGCACGGCACCAACCTCGAGGTCGTGTACTTCGACCAGATGCGCGCCCAGATCGATGACGCAAAAACCGTGGCCGACAACATCGCCGGCGGCAATGAAACCGTCACCGTCGAGGGCCGCACGCGCCACGTCATCAGTTACCTCCAGGATTTTCTCTTCACGGCCGACCGCGCCCGCACGCCCGCGCGCGTCCTCTCCGGCGGCGAGCGCAACCGCCTGCTTCTCGCCCGCCTGTTCACGAAACCGGCCAACGTCCTCGTGATGGACGAGCCCACCAACGACCTCGACGCCGAGACGCTCGATCTGCTTGAGGACCTCCTCGTCGAGTACCAAGGCACGCTCCTCATTGTGAGCCATGACCGGGATTTCCTGGACAACGTCGTCACCAGCACCCTCGTCTTCGAAGGCGACGGACGCATCGGCGATTATGTCGGCGGCTATGCCGACTGGGTGCACGAAAAGGAAAAAGTCGCCGCCGCAAAAGCCACCGCCGCCGCCCGCGCCGCGGCGAATGAACCCGCCACGCCCGCGCCACAGGTGAAGTCCACGCGCAAGCTCACGAACAAAGAGCAACGCGAACTCGACGCGCTGCCAGCGCAAATCGACGCGCTCGAAACCGAGCAGGCCGAACTCGGCGCGAAACTCGCCGATCCCATTTTTTATCAGCGCGAACGCAGCGCCGCCGCGCAGGTGAAAGCCCGCCTCGACGAACTGGACCGCCAGCACGCCACCGCCCTCGCCCGCTGGGAAGAACTGGAAGCCGTGCGCACGCGGTAAGCAGGCAGAAAAATCCTGCCTGCTTACATTTCAAATCTCAGATCTCAAATTTCAAATCGGTCTGCCGCCCCGCCCTACTCTTTGTTTCTGCCCATGAAAAACGCGCGCCACAGGCCGAGGATGAGGATGAGAACAAGCCACCAGAGACAGCGCAATTCGCGCGCGGCGAGTTCCACAAACTCAAGGATTTTTGGAAAGACATCTTTAACCTGAAAATGCCAGTCACAGTCCCAGCAGGCTGCCGTTGCGCTTGAGCCAGTGTTCCGCCTCCTGCCACCACGGACACACTTCCGCCACCCGTGCCCAAAAACGGTCGCTGTGGTTCATCTCATACCGCAGGTGCACCAGCTCGTGGTAAATGATGTAGTCGCGCACGCTTTCCGGCGTCTGCACCAGCCGCCAGTTGAGCGAGATCGTCCCGCTGGCCGAGCACGAACCCCAGCGCGAGCGCTGGTTGCGCACCGTCACATGCCGCACGTCCGCCCCGCTCAACGCCGCCAGCTCCCACGTGCGCGCGGGCAGCTCGATCTTCGCCCGCCGCGCGAAATGCGACTCGAGCACGGCGCGCAAATCGTCGTCAAACCCAGGCACGCGAAATACATCCGCGCCCAGGCACACCTGCGGGCGTTCGCCCGCTGCGGCCACCCGGATCTCCGCCAATTCGCCGCGCCAGAGCACGCGCGTGCCTGGCGTCCACACGCCGGCGCTGCGCGGCCGGCGGGCTTGGCGTTCGCGCGCGCGCTTGAGCCAGTCGCGATGCCGCTCGACAAAACGCTGCGCCTCGCGCTCCGAGCCGCGGATCGGAATGGTCGCCACGGCCGTGCCGTCGCGCCGCAAGGCGAGCCGATAATGGCGCGCGCGGGCGCTGCGCTGGAAAATAATTTCTTCACCCGCGCGCAGCGTCTCCACGGGCGGCGCGCTGGACGCACCCGGCACCGGGGAAAACAGTCCCAACAAAACCTGCTGTTGATCTGCGCTCATCGTTCATCCGCAGCGTCGCACGAGAATCGACCAACTTCCAATCTCCTTCTTCGCCAAGGCTGCACAGAACAGGTCGAACGTTCAACTTCCAGGCGGAGACATTTTTCACGCTAAGGCCGCAAGGACCACGAAAGCTCAGGCAATGGAGGCAAACTTGAGGTGCCAATTTGGCATCTCAAGTGAAGAAAATGCCTTGAGCAAATTTCTTTCTTCCCCCTAGGTTTCAGGACATGAACCAACGTCTATTGCCAATACTCGTAATGGGGTTGGTCACATTTCTCAGCGGGTGCGCAACGACCGGTTCGATCGAAAAAATCTCACCCGATCAAAAAGTAGCGGTGATTTCCGCCATCGATCCGGTGATGCATGGGCATAAGGTCGGCTTCACCATCTTTGAACTCAAAAACTGGACCGCGGAGCATCCAGGGTTTGATGTGAACGCCGTCGTTCTCAATGCCGTCAAAGTGAATCTCAATCGGGACGCAAAACTTGTGAACGGCAAGGACGAGGGCTTGCTTCTGAAAAACGAGTATCTCGATACCATCTTCATCGATTCACCACCGGACGGATTGACGGAAAAACTGAGCGCGCTCGGCCGGGAATGGCAGGTTGACCTCATTATTCTTATTCAAACGACGTCTTCGGATGATTGGATCCGTGGAACCGGGATGACTGCTACGAGTCCTGATCGGCGCATCGAAGGCTTTGGGCACTATGCGCCATTATCATTTGGGAGAAATTTTGTGTATGGCGCCTTCTGGGTAAGCGTTTTTGATTGCAAGACAGGTCGCTTCACCGGCGGCGATGCGGTGCAGCAATCACGAGTGCTTCCCGACGTGTCCTGGCATGATAGCTGGGACGCATACACTCCGGATGAACAGCGAACGTTGACCCGCGAATTCGATGCCTTGGCCAGGCAAAGCGTGCCCATTTTTTTGTCCGAAGCCGGCCTGACGGACACAAAAATTGAAAAACGATCACTCGGCTCCCTTCTTCTAAGTCCCAACGGCCCGGCACAATCCTATGTGCCCGAAGGAAACGAACTCGATATACCCGCTGGGGTTTCAAGGCAAGCAGCCCGGCTTGCGGTTGCAAATGGACTTAAGGATAATGAGTGGGTTCTGACGACCAACACTGTGGATCGCATGGTCGGCGTGTATCGTGAAGGGAAAAAAGAAGCCACGTGCACCTTCACCTTTACCGATCACGCGATTCTCATGGCTCCGGAAGGACATGAAGTGCAGGACGACGGGCAACGCGTGACGGTCGAATACTATCACGGCTGGCACAAAGATCTAAAGGAATCCATCGTGGAAGCACTCATGAAGACCCCGCCGGATATTCCTGCAAATACACCGGTGAACTCCGCCACACCTTAACGTCGCAAGAGCAGCATCCAAAATTCGATGTTCATCCGCGCACCCGGTATTTATCGTGGCAGCGCACCCAGTCCTGCGCGTGGTCCGGATGTTCGTCGCGGCCCTTGGCCGTCAGGTCGAGGAAATTGTAGGTGCCGTTGAGCAGGTCGATCCCGCGCGCGAAAGTGGAATAGGTGTGATACACCGCGCCGTCCTTGTCCCGGTAAAACGTGCTGACCCCTTCACGGTCTTCCATGTCCATGCCTAACTTCACGTAGTTGTAGATCGCCTTTCCTGCGCGAATGTCCTTCGGCGTAAACGAAGTCTGGAAATCATATTTAAAATCGTTCCCGGCCGAGGACACCCACTTGAACTTCCAGCCCATCCTCCGCTTGAAGCGGGCGAGTTTTTTGAGCGGGGCGCGCGAGATCACGACCAGCGACGTGTCCCGCTGCGGCAGATGCAGGCCGGCGCTGTCAAAGTGATCGGCCCAAAATGAACAATGCGGGCAACCCTCGGTGTCATCCGGGCCAAACATGAAGTGATAAACGATGAGCTGGCGCCGGCCGGCGAACAGCCCGGCGAGCGTCTCCTTGCCTTCCGGGCCGTCGAAGACGTACGCCTTCTCCACTTTCGTCCACGGCAGATTGCGGCGCTTTTCTTTCAGTCGATCATGCAGCCGCATGAACTTCTTTTCCTCAACAAGCAGCGCCTGGCGGGCGGCGAGCCATTTCTCAGGCGATACGACCTTGTGCTCCTTCGTGCCAGTGCGGGTGATGAGTTTGGCCATGACTTGCCCCTGTTTGTTTGGGTTGTGGTCTTGGCTTAAATGAGGAACGCAAGAAAGCAGGAAAATCAAACCAAAGAACACAATGAACATTCAGCGCCCAACATCCGAGCTTCAGCAAAGGATGTTGTCAGCCGTGCCCGCCGTCTTGTCCGACTGAGCCTTGGCAAAGCTAAAATCACCATGGTGAAGGATGGATGTTGGCCATTCGCGGCCTCCGCCAATCGCCAAGGACAAACAAAATAGCTGGGCAACTATACTCAGCCATGGGAGGGCATTCTCCTTATATGCATCATCTTGTAATTAATGAGGTTAGTTGCTTCTCTCTGACTTCGCCGCCAGCAGCAAGACCCCGCGGCCAACCCAACCCCTCGTTTTTACATGAAACACTTGCTCGATCTCTGTGCGTTCTGCTTCTTCTCAGGAAAACTCCATCATGATTTCTCGCAAAGAAGCGAAGTCAGCGAAAAGGATTTTTTCGGATCGTTCTCCGTGCGCTCCGTGCTCCCTGTGACAGAAAATTTATTCACTTACGCCGTCGACGAAAACTTCTTCTTCGAATTCCATGGATGTTCGCCGGAGAATTCAAAACCCGCCGCGCCCAAGACGGTTCGGAGCCGGAAATCTACCACGAATGGTACGCGTTAGAAAATTGCCGGCGGGCGTTGGCCATGGGTAGTCAGTCGTTGGTCATTCGCCGGCCGATGTTGGACGTTGGAGGTTCACCGAAGGCCCTCGCCCACTCAGCTTGGTGGAAGCCGACCAGCCCGAACGTTTCGCCAAGGACAAATGGCCGTTTTACGAGCCGGCCGTTACCGGCCAGCAGCGCCAGCGACTCCGCTTCGGTCATCGCCGGAAGTTTATCGGCAAGCCCGAGCGCGCGGTAATCCTGCCCGGAAGAATTGAACAACTGGCGGAGGCTACCATTTTGGAATTCCAGCATGCGCTTCAATTCCGCGACCGACGGCGGCATTTCGCGGATGGGCTTTTCCACAAATGCCACGCCCTGCGCGCGCAGCCATTTCACCGCGTCGCGGCACGTGCTGCAGTTGGAATAAGTGTAAATGGTCACGGCGGGAAAAGTAACGATAGAGTCCAAAGCCGAGCCCATGCCCGGTTCAATGTTTAACGTTCACCTTTGGCCACAGTGCGATACCCAAACGTAACCAAATTCGGTTTGACGCCAGTGATTGGCAATAGCTATACGCCCTATTATGCCAGCTACACCCAAATTGATCGGCCCGGGCGGACAGCTTTATGGCGAGCCCCAGCCGTCGAGTGATGAGGCTTCATTTCGCGTCAACAACACCAGCTCCGCCTACTATAATTCGCCGTATTATTTGCTGCACAAAAACCAGGTGCTGCCCATTCCGCCGGCGCGCGCCGGCGCGGCGCTGCAGCTAAAGTTGGATGACTTCGTCGGGCCGCAGATGATTGCGGCCATTCAATCGGCCGGAAGAATCGCCTTTCATTCAGTCGGCGATACCGGCGCGGCCAAGGTTGACCACCAGCAAACCGTCGCGCGCGCCCTGGCCAACCAGGCCAACGTAGCCGATGCCATGGCTCACGACCTGGCGGGCGCGAATCCGCCGGCGTTCTTTTTTCACTTGGGCGACATCATCTACCATTTTGGCGAGGCCCAGTATTATTATGACCAGTTTTATGAACCCTACCGGGCATACGACCGGCCCATTTTTGCGGTTCCGGGAAACCACGACGGCTCCCTCTTCGGGCCAACCTCGAGCGCCCCGCAAAATCCCACGCTGCAGGCTTACTTGGACAACTTTTGCGCCGCGTCGGCCGGGCCGTCGCCCGATGCCGGCGGGATGGTTCGCAGCGCCATGACCCAGCCGGGCGCCTACTTCACGCTGGACGCTCCCTTTGTTTCGATCATTGGCCTTTACAGCAACGTGCTCGAGGGCCCGGGCGTCATCTCTTCACAGAAAGGCGCATATCCGACGGTCAGCGACGTGCAATTGGGTTTTCTGCAAAACGAGCTGCTCCGGCTGAAGCCTTCGCGGCAGGCGGGCCAGCGCGCGATCGTCGTCGCCCTCCATCATCCGCCGCTCTCAGTGGATTCCGTTCATGGTGGCTCCACGGGGCTTTCGCAGGATCTCGACACCACTTTCCAGGCGGCTGGCTTCTGGCCTGACATGGTCCTTTCAGGACATGCGCATCTTTACCAGCGCTTCACCCAGCGGGTGAATAACAACGCGCAGCAGCTCCCATACGTTATTTGTGGCTGCGGCGGTTTCGCCGTCTCTCCACCCCAAACTAATGTGGGGCCGGCACCAGTCACGGTGGGAAATGACACCATGGAGATCGATCCCATCATGAAATTCGGCTATCTCACGATCACATGCGATGGGAACACGCTGACTTCCGAGTTCTATTCGCCGTCAGGCGGCGGCGCCGTGGCGGTTTTGGATGCCGTGTCGGTTAATTTGAAAACGGGATTGCTGGCGACGACCGGGCCCACGCCCCCCAAGCCGGTTCATGGGAAGCACAAACCGGTTCACGGCAAAACCCATGCGAATGCCGCGCGTGCAAAGCCTGTTCGCAAAAAAACCAAGGCCATTTCACCGAGGAAAGCACGGAGCCAGACGGTAAAAAAACGGCGGAAGTGAGGACTTAAGCTTTTCAGATTGGGGTATGTTTACCGTTTGACAGCCGGAGAGTGCCATTTGAAAATCCATTGCCGCGTTCGACGCCGCTTGTGACAGTTTAAGCTTAGCTTTTGCACCGGGCAGCACGCCGTTATGGATCTGTTTTTTCCCCACGAATATCTCCAGGCGGCCCTGATGGTTTCGCTCTTGAGCGTTTGGGTTCTCGCCGGGCTTTTCTATTATCTCAATCGCTACACCAAGCGGGATTATTTTTCCATTTGGACCGTGGCCTGGCTGTTTTACTCGTTGTGGCTGACCTTGAGCCTGCAGCTGCCCAGCACCGAGTTCACCCATATCGAAGCCATCTTCAAACAAAGCTGCGTTGTCATGTCAGCGGCGTTTCTGCTGTGGGGCACGCTGCGGTTTGTAAACCTGCCGGTGCCCCAAAACCTGTTTGTCTGGTTCATATTGTTTCTCCTGGCTTGGACGTTTGCGGTGCCGCATTACGTGTCCAACGCGCTGCAAGTCCAGATGCCGGTGTTCGTCCTACTCGGTTCTGGAAGCATTTTCTCCAGCGTGTGTTTCTACCGGTTGCGCTTCCGCATGCCCTTTGTCGGTGCCGGCATGCTGGGTTTTGGATTCATGCTCTGGGGGGTCTATCTGGGCACTTATCCGCTGACCACGCCATACGAGGACCTTTACAGCACCGGCTTCTTTGTGGCGGCAGTGCTGCAGTTGTTTATTGCCGTCAGCATGATTGTGCTCGTGCTGGAGGAATTCCGGTACAAGACGGCTGAACAGCTGGCGCAAAGTGCGGCCCGTAGCCGCGAACTGGCCGAGGAGGCCGAGTCTGCCAATCGCGCCAAAAGCGATTTTCTGGCCGTGATGAGCCACGAGGTTCGCACCCCCATGACCTGCATTATCGGCATGTCCGACCTGCTCCATGACACCAAGCTCGACGGTCTCCAGCAGGAATTTGTCCAGACCATCCGTAACAGTGGCGACGCCCTGCTCGAGATCATCAACGCCATCCTTGACTACTCCAAAATCGAATCCAATCATCTCAAGCTCGAGGTCGAGCAATTTGACCTCTACTTGCTGGTGGAAGACCTGATGGATTCGCTTTCACCCCGCGCCTTCAACAAGGGCCTTGATTTCGCCCTTATCATTGCCCCGGAAGTTCCCCGTCTTCTGTACAGCGATGACGGACGCCTCCGCCAGGTGATCATCAACCTGGTCGGCAACGCGATCAAATTCACCGAGCACGGGGAGATCGTCCTCCGCATCGATCTTCTCGAAACAACCGGGAAGTTCGCCCGGCTGCGCTTTGCCGTTCACGATACCGGTATCGGCATCACCAAAGAAGACCAAGCCAGGCTTTTCGCACCGTTTACCCAGGTCAATTATTCCGCGAACCGCCGCTTTGGCGGCACCGGCCTCGGGCTGGCCATTTCCCGCCGCCTGGTCGAACTCATGGGTGGCAAGATTGGGCTGGAAAGCGAGCCCGGCAAGGGCTCGACCTTCTCCTTCGAAGTAAAACTCGAAGTCAGCCCGGAAGATTCGCCTCCGATTGACACCCAGCCGCTGGCCGGGGTGCATATTCTCCTCCTCGCAGCTTCCGCTGCCACCCGCCAGGCCGTCGAAATAATCCTTCGCTCCTTGAATCTCTCCTGCGAAACCGTCGCCAACCCGGCTGAGGCCATCATCCGCCTCCGCCAAGCCGCCCAAAATCCCGGCCAGGCGTTCCAGGTTCTTTTGGTGGACTCCAAACAGCCCAACCTTCAGTGGGCGGAATTGGCCAGGGACATTCATTCCGATCCAAATTTGGCCGGTCTTAAATCCGCCGCGCTTCGGCCCATTACTGATTTCCGGAGGCAGGCGCTCCTTTCGGAGGAAAAATTTGACGGGGAAGTTTTCAAACCCGTCAAGCAAGCGCAGCTCTTCAATTGCCTGCTTTCGTTATACGGCAAGACCAAGCCGGCCGAGGCACCCTCCGGCGCAGACCTTTCTTCCTCCGCTGTCGTGATCCCATTGCCGCACCCGCTGCGCATCCTCGTCGCCGAGGGCAACGATACCAACCGCCGCATTGCCCTCTTGATGCTCGAAAAAATTGGCTGTCCCGCCGACGCCGTGGGCAACGGCCGGGACGCTGTCGACAAGGCCAAGCAGACGCCTTACGACGTGATTCTCATGGACTGCTTGATGCCGGTCATGGATGGTTTTGAGGCCAGCCGGAAAATCCGCCAATGGGAGGCCACGCACACCGGGTTGCGCAACCTTCACATCATTGCCATGACCGCCAATGCCCTGCGTGAAGATTGCGCCCTTTGCCTCGCCGCCGGCATGGATCGTTGCATCAGCAAACCGATGCGCATCGCAAGCCTTCAGGCCGCGCTGCTGGAAATTTCGGATTTAAAAGCCGGGTCGGCCGCGCAGGAAAACGCCAAGGGTTGAACCTCACTTCGCTGCGGCGACTGCCGCAGCGAATGCCTTGGCCTTCGCCGTGATCGCAGCCCAGTTTTTTTCCTTCAACGCCTTGGCTTCGACAAGCGAGCTGCCCGCCGCCGTGGCAAATGCCCCAGCCTTCAGGAATTCGCCCACGTTTTCCGGGTTCACCCC
>Ga0210402_10001491_pt1 | contig 24162 bp, 25 predicted proteins | sample IncBWC7MmetaG_FD_161055 | JGI IMG/M metagenome (GOLD analysis project Ga0210402, IMG submission 161055) | Forest soil microbial communities from Barre Woods Harvard Forest LTER site, Petersham, Massachusetts, United States - Inc-BW-C-7-M | ecosystem: Environmental > Terrestrial > Soil >... | reverse complement strand
TTCCAAACTGGCGACCTCCAAGGCCTCGCTCGCTGACAAGGGCGGCAGCAGACCGGACAATCTCTGCGCCAGCAGTGTCTTGCCGGCTCCGGGCGGACCTATCAGCAGCAGCCCATGTTCGCCGGCGGCGGCTATCTCCAAGGCGCGCTTGCCGGCATATTGGCCGCGAACCTCGGCGAGATCCGCATGAGTCGCGGTACGGGTGTGGCTGTCAGTCGCGAGACCGGCTCGGCTGTCCGATAGCTTGTCGCGCGGCGTGGCGCAAAGCGCTGCGTTGCCTCGGAGAGCCTCGATGACTTCATGCAATTGATCCGCCAGCCCGAGTTTCGCACCGGCAACCAGGCTTGCCTCCAGCGCGTTGGCGGCCGGCAGAATCATCTCGCTGCCGAACTTTGCGCCGGCGATCAGCGCAGGCAGCAGCTTCGGCGTTTCGCGCAGTTCGCCGCTCAAGGACAACTCGCCATAAAATTCACGCTGCGTGAGCGCGCGCGCCGGTATTTTCCCGTCGGCCGCGAGGATGCCGACGGCAATGGCTAAATCGAAGCGGCCGCCCTCCTTCGGCAGGTCCGCGGGCGATAAATTGACGGTGATGCGCCGCTGCGGAAAATCAAATCCCGCGGTCACCAGCGCGGCACGGACGCGCTCCTTGCTTTCACGAACCACGGTTTCGGGCAGGCCGACCAATGCAAATGCCGGCAGTCCCAATCCCAGGTGCACTTCGACCCGCACCAGGGGCGCCACGACTCCCGCGGGCGCACGGCTGAAAACCGTGCTCACCTCCCTGTGAGTGCTCATGAATCTGAAATCCCTCTATTGGGGCGAGAGCTTGCCCTCGATCTCCTTCAGGCGCGTCTCCAGTGTCGCCAGCTTGCTCTGCGTACGCTCCAGTATCGCCGCCTGCACGTCGAAATCCCGCCGGGTGACAAGATCGAGCTTGCCGAGCTGCGCCTGCAGCACGGCTTTGAAATTGCTCTCCATATCGCGGCCAAAGGCGCGCAGCGACTCCGGCACCGAATCGGCCAGGCGGCGCGCCAACTCATCCAGACCATTCGAGTTCATGAAGCTCATCGAAACCTCCTACACCTAAGCCTTCAGACGCCCATCGCACCCTGGTAACGCACAAGCAGCGCGGCTACGCGCCAGCTCGGTGCGTCCCCCGCAGCGGCCGCCGTGCAACTCCTTGATTCCTCATATATCTGAAGGTGGCACGGAAACTGCAACATTCACGATCAATACTACGTGGAAGCGACGTTGGAGGCTGACTGATTTACCGGTGAAAGCGCGGATTAATGCATGAAGCTGATCACCGCCGTCATCAAACCCTTCAAGGTGGACGAGGTCCGGCAGGCGGTGGCAGATATCGGCATTCAAGGCGTCACGGTAACCGAAGTACAAGGGTTCGGCCGGCAACATGGGCACGCGGAGATTTATCGAGGCGCCGAATATCGCGTGGATTTTCTGCCCAAGGCCAAGATCGAGCTCGCGGTGGATGATTCGATCGCTGAGCAGGTGCTGGAGGCGGTTTGCAATGTGGCGAGGACCGGGAAAACGGGTGATGGAAAAGTTTGGGTGCTCGAACTGGAACAGGCGCTGCGCGTGCGGACGGGGGAAACCGGCCCGGATGCCATTTAGGCCACCGCCGACGAATAAGGATTTTTGGATTTCTGAAGGCCTCGCCCACTCTTAAGCGAGGCTGTTATTTGACGATTTAGGAGCATCTCGCGCCGGCAAGCCAGCCAACTCCCCCGTCGGTGCGATATCCCGGCGGCGCGGGTCACTGAAAAGGGGCCCGCGCCGTTTTTTATATCCGCGCGCCCGACGCGAGACGCTTGCGGTTTTATACCTGAGAAAAATCCAATTCTCCATGCTGTGCTGCAGCAAATTCATTTGAATTAACGCTGGTAGACTTCGTGTTGGTCAAACTGGAGCCCGTTGCATGAAAATGGTGATCGCCATCATCAAACCCTTCAAACTTGACGACGTGCGGGCGGCGTTGGCGGAAGTGGGAGTTCAGGGCATTACCGTGACAGAGGTCAAAGGCTTTGGCCGGCAAAAGGGCCACACTGAGCTTTATCGGGGAGCGGAATACGTGGTCGACTTCCTGCCCAAGGTAAAGCTTGAGCTGGCCGTCGACGATGAGCAGGTTGATCGGGTCGTGGAAGCCATTATTGAAACTGCGCGCACAGGTAAAATCGGTGACGGAAAGATTTTTGTTGCGGAACTCGGCCAAGCGGTGCGCATTCGCACCGGAGAGTCGGGATCACATGCGCTGTAGCTACGCGAGGATTGGACGATGAAACGCCTATTGTTGTGTGCTGCGTTGCTGGCCTGGTCAGGGCTGGCCTCGGCTGTCGTCTACAAATGGGTCGACGCGCAGGGCAAGCTGCAATACGGCGATCGACCGCCGGACGGCGTGCACGCAGAAGTGGTCGAGCTGCTAGGCACTCACTCTGCGAGTAACCGCAACGCGGCCCCTGCTCCGGCCAGAACCGCCGATACCGCGCCCAAGACCGCCGCCAACAATCCCACTCCCAAGGACACCGACATCAAGCGCGCGGTCGACCAGGACGTCGAGCAAACCAAGGAAAAGCAATGCACGGAGGCGCAGGAGCACTACAAGAAGCTCATCGAAGGCCGGCGCATCTACAAGTCGGGCCCGGACGGCGAGCGTCAGTACATGTCCGCGCAAGAGATCGACACCGAGCGCCTCAACGCCAAGCGCGACATCGATACCATTTGCAATAGCAGCACCTAAACCCGCCACCTCGATTGACCGCCCTTCGCGGGGCTCGCTTGAATCCTCCGCTTGCAGTTCGCGCTTTGCCGCGGACGATCATAAGCCTTAGGCTACGGTTCCTACACAACCGCACCCCAAGGACCGCGCATATGCAAACAGGCTTCGTTGGATTGGGCGCCATGGGCGCGCACATGGCGCGTAATCTTCACCGCGCCGGTCTCCTCACGGGCGTTTGGAATCGAACCACGGAAAAAGCCACGGCGCTGGCCGCGGAATTGAAGGTTCACTCATTCGCAAGTTTGGAGGAACTCGCCGGCAACTGCGAAGCGGTGGTGATATGCGTATCGGCCGACGATGACTTGCGCGCCGTGATCGCAGGGTTGGATAAGGGTTTGACCCCGAACATGATCGTCATGGATTGTTCCACCGTCGGCAAGAATACTGTGCGCGAGATACATGAACAGCTTGCCGCGCTCGGCGTCGGCTTCCTCGACTGCCCGGTGAGCGGCGGCGTCGAAGGCGCCAGGACCGCCTCGCTGGCCATCATGGTCGGCGGCGACGAATCGGTGTTCACGCGCGCACAGCCGATTCTGGAGAAGCTTGGCAAAGCTGTTGCCTACATGGGCTCGAGCGGCGCCGGACAGGCGGCAAAGGCCACCAATCAGATCATGTGCGCCGGCATCATCCAGGCCGTGGGCGAGGCAATGGCCTTCGCGCATGCGGAATGCCTGCCGCTGAAACAGGTGATTGATGTGCTGGGCAAAGGTGCTGGCTCGAGCTGGTACTTCGTCAACCGCGCGCCGTTCATGGCGAACAATAATTTCCCGGCGGGCTTTCGCGTGCGACTGCACGACAAGGATCTGCGCATTTGCCGCGACATGGCGGCGCGTCACGGCGCCGTGCTGCCGGTGGTCGAATCGACCCTCGCGGAGTACGCAAAACTTATTTCTCAAGGATTCGGCGATGAGGACATATCGTCCATCTACCGCTTGAAGACCAAGCTGTTTCCCGACTCAGAGTCCACGTGAGCACAACCCTGCGCATCGCAACGCGCAAGAGCCAGCTGGCGCTGTGGCAGGCGCAACATGTAGCGATGCTGCTGCGGCAGGCGCACGCGGGCCTGGAGGTGGAGCTGGTGCCGCTGCTGACTCAGGGCGACCGCATCCAGGACCGCAGCCTCGCGGCCATCGGCGGCAAAGGTCTTTTCATCAAAGAACTCGAGGTCGCCATCGCCGCTCAGCGGGCCGACATCGCCGTGCATTCCATGAAGGACGTGCCGGCCGAGCTGCCCGAGGGACTCATGATCGGCGCGGTCTTGAAGCGCGCCGACGCTCTCGATGCGCTCGTCACCCGCACGGGAGTCCGGCGGCTCGAGGATCTTCCCGCCGGCGCGCGCGTCGGTACCTCGAGCCTGCGGCGGCAGGCGCAGCTGCGCGCCTTGCGGCCGGATCTTTCCATCCAGGCGTTGCGCGGCAACGTGGATACGCGGCTGCGCAAGCTCGACGCGGGCGAAATGGATGCCATTGTTCTCGCGTGCGCCGGCTTGATTCGATTGGGACTGGAATCGCGCATCAGCGCGCGTCTCGATCCCAATGTTTGCCTCCCGGCGGTAAGCCAGGGCGTAATCGGAATCGAATGCCGCGGCGCGGATGCGCACACCCGCTCCCTTCTGCAGCCGCTGGAGGATGCTTCCACACGTCTGCTGATGGATGCGGAGCGGGCATTTGCCGAGCGCTTGGGCGGCAGCTGTCAATCGCCGATAGCCGCCTACGCGGAGCGCACCGCGGATGAAATCACTCTCCAAGGTCTCGTGGCCGAGCCGGATGGTTCGCGGCTGCTGCGCGACAGCTTGACGGGCGGCATAGAAAATCCGGCGGCGCTGGGACGGCGGCTGGCCGAGCGCATGCTCGCCGCCGGCGCCGGACATTTACTCGAGCGCTTGCGCACGGCCTAGCCCATGGCGCCACTGCAAGGAGTGGGCGTTCTAGTGACGAGACCGGAGTTGCAGTCGATGCCGCTGTGCCGATTGCTGGAAGCTTCCGGCGCGCGCACGCTGCGCCTGCCCGCCGTGGAAATCAAACCCTTGGGCGATCGACGCGCGCTGACGGCGCAGATCGGTGCGCTCGACAATTTTGAACTCATTGTGTTCACCAGCGCCAATGCGGTGAGATTCGGCGCTCCCTTTCTCGGCCAAAAGCGCGATCTCACGCTCGCCGCCATCGGTCCCGCGACGGCGCGCGCCCTGAACCAGGCGGGCTACCGCGTGGCCGTGCAGCCTGAGGGATCCACTGACTCCGAGGGACTGCTGTCGCATCCGCGATTGGAACATTTGGCGGGCCATCGCATATTGATGTTCAAGGGAACCAACGGCCGGCAACTGCTGGAGCAGGAACTCACCCGCCGCGGCGCGCAGGTCGTACAGGCCGAGGTCTACGAGGTCGTGCCGGCGCACCCAAACGCAGCCACGCTCAAGGCGGTATTGGAAAAATTCGCGGCCGGAGAAATGCACGTGATCACTGCGACCAGTTTGAATCTGGCGGGTGCGCTGCTTGAGCTGGCTCCCCCAGAGTTGCGCCGCGAGTTCGAACGAGTGCACTGGCTCGTTCCCGGCGAGCGCATCGCATCCGGGTTGCGTGAACGCGGGCTGAAGGCGCCGCTGCTGCAGGCGGATTCCGCCGAGGATCAGGATCTGCTGGCCGCGCTCGTTCGCTGGCGCTCGAGCGTGTCCGGGGCATAGTCGAACGAGTCGACATGCAATCGGGAGGCGGACAGTCCGCGCCCCTGATACTCGCTGTGCACGGCCGCAATCATCGCCGGCGGTCCGGCCGCGTAAACTTCATGCGCGTCCAGTTCGCCGATATCCTTGAACGCGGCCTCGTGCACCCAGCCGCTTCTGCCCAGCCACTTAGGCGTGGGCTCGGACAGTACCGGTATGTAGCGCATGCGGGCACGAGCCGCGAGAGCCTCGAGCCTCTCCTGAGCATACAAGTCGCGCTCGCTGCGTACGCCCCAATAAACCTGCATGTTGCGATCGATGCCGTTTTCGATCACGTGGCGGAGGATGCTGATGAGCGGCGCAATCCCGGTGCCGCCGCCGATCAGCAGCATCGGCGGCGCCGCGCTGTCCCGCGCTTGGCCGCCCGGCGGTTGGCCGCCCCGCGATTCGCCGCCCTCCCGATATGCAAATTGTCCCAGCGGGCCTTCGATGGTCAACAGCGTGCGTTCTGCATTCTGACGGAACAACGGGTCGGTGAATTCGCCGCCGGCGACTCGCCGCACATGCAGCTCCAGCGGCCGGGAATCGTGCGGCGGCGACGCGATGGAAAAGCTGCGGCGCCGGCCGCCGGGCAGTATGATGTCGATGTACTGGCCGGGTTCGAAGGTGAAGGCTTCCGCGATGGGAAGTTGCAGGAACACGCCCATGACATCGTGCGACAGCTGCAGTGTTCGCTCGATGCGGCAGGGCAGACGCTTGGGCGTGGCCGCATCCGCCATTCGCATTTCAAATGTCTCGATCGAGAGATCAGTCCGTGCACTCGCCTGGCACAGCAAGATCATGCCCTCCGCGGCCTCGGCGTCGGAAAGGCCCAGCGGTGGGCCGTTGGGATAGTGAATCTCGCCGCGCAGCAAGCGGGCGCGGCAGGCGCCGCAATTGCCGCCCTTGCAGCTGTGCGGCAAATTCAACGAGGAATCTAGCGCCGCATCGAGCAGCGTTTGATCGGGCGCGGCGCGAAACTCGAGGTTTGAATTGACAACCTGGATGCGCATGCGAGCCGCAGACATCCAGTCCCGTTCAGGCCGTGGGCTGACTGCGCTTGCTATCCAGCCATTCGCCGATCGGCTTCCATTGCTTCCAATCCGGCCAGGCGAGATATTCCGGCAGTTCGAGCACACCCAGGCCCCGGGAGTACGCCCGGACATAATTCTGCGCTTCGCGCAGAGCCCCTAGATAGGGCACCTTGAGCTTGCTCAAGTATTGATCCAATTCCTCGTACACCAGGGTGTATTCGCGCACGCGATTGGCGATCAATCCCAGGCGCGCCTGTTTGCGCGACACCTTGCCGATCTCGAGCAATTCGGCCATGAAATGTCCGCAGGCCTTCATGTCGATGGTGGAAGGCAGCACCGGCACGATGATGGTTTCGGCGCGGCGCACCAGTTCGTTGAGTTCGGTGCCGTGCACGCGCGCCGGCGCATCGATCACCAGGATGTCGGTGTTGCGCGGTACGTTGCGCAGCCCGTCGTCAAAAGCGGCGACGCCGTTGATGGCCGGCAGATCGGCCGGCCTCATGCTCAGCCAGTCAAGGCTGGATCGTTGCGGATCGTAATCGGCAAGGCAAACTTGATGTCCGTCGCGGGCGAAGAAAACGGCGATGTTCGTGCTCAGAGTGCTCTTGCCGCATCCGCCCTTCGAATTCAATACCATGATGTGACGCATAATCCCCCGGCTTCGTTGTTGGGTAAGGTTGAACGAGAGAGGCACGGTGCGCAACCCCCACGCATGTGGAAACTATTCGAGCCGCTGCTCTCGCGACCACGAGCCGCTTCGGCTATGCTCGCATCATGCGCATCGAGTTTCTGAAGATGCAGGGGTTGGGCAACGATTTCTTGGTATTCGACGCCGCCGGCATCGCGGCTGACACCCGCATGGACTCCGGGCTGCTGCGCGCTCTTGCCGATCGCCATACCGGAGTCGGCTTTGATCAAGCGTTGATGCTGGAAAGTCCGCGCGATGCGGCGAGCCGCGTGTTCTACCGGGTGTTCAATTCCGACGGTGGCGAAGTCGAACAGTGCGGCAACGGCGCGCGCTGTATCGCGGCGCTGCTGTACAGTCGCGCGCCGCAATTGGGCCGCGACCTCACAATGGGCTGCCCGGGCGGAACCGTGCATGCGCGAGTCAGAGACGACGGCTTGGTTTCGGTGGACATGGGCGTGCCGAATTTTGATCCGCGCTCCGTGCCGATGCAGGCGGAGGCGTATGCGGATACCTATTCCTTGACCATCGACGGCGCCGACCTCGAGTTCAGCGCCCTCTCCATGGGCAATCCTCACGTTGTGTTGCGCGTGGCCGATGTGAAAACCGCGCCGGTGACAGAGCTTGGACCCAAGATCCAGCAGCACCCGCGTTTTCCGAAGCGCGCCAACGTCGGCTTCATGCAGATCCTGGATCGCAGCCATATCCGGCTGCGGGTGTTCGAACGCGGCGCCGGCGAAACCCTGGCCTGCGGCACCGGCGCCTGCGCAGCCGCTGCGGTCGGCCAGCGCTTGAGATTGCTCGATGGGGAAGTGCGGGTCGATTTACCGGGCGGTACTGCGCTGGTTTCTTGGGCGGGTCCCGATCAGCCTATCTGGCTGACCGGACCCGCGACCTTCGTTTTCACGGGTTCTATCGATTTAACGCGATTCACGGGAGCCAAACAATGACGACGAGTCACGCGCGCGGGATGAAGCAGGATGTTCTCAATGATTCAAATGTCGGCGACTACTTGCAAACCTTTCCGGATTTCTTCGAGCGCAACTCACAGCTGTTGACCAAGCTGCGCCTGCCGCACCTGCGCGACGCCGGCGCCACCGTGAGCCTGGTGGAGCGCCAAATCGAGGTGCTGCGCGAGCGCAATCAGTCGCTAGAGCGAAAGCTGAAGGAACTGGTCGATGTGGCCCGCGCCAATGACGCGCTGGCCGATCGCATTCACCGCTTGAGCCAGCGGCTGATTCGCGCACATACCTTGTTGGAGTCCATCAATGCCGTCGAGACCTCGTTGCGGGAGGATTTCGACGCCATGCATTCGGTCATGGTGCTGTTTCTCGAGGAAGCGCGCGCGCTGGAACCGGAGGCGGGTCGGTTCCTGCGCATCGGCAGTCCGGCAGACGACGACATCAAGACCTTCGAATCCCTGTTGACGTCGGGCAAGCCGCGCTGCGGCCAGGTGCGCGACGCGCAGCGTGATTATCTGTTCGGCTTGGAGTCCATGGCCATCGGTTCGGTGGCCCTCACGCCGTTGGGGCAAAAGGGTTCGCTCGGAATTCTTGGCATCGGCGCCAGTGACACCGAACGCTTCCATCCGGGCATGAGCACCGAATTCTTAACGCGCATTGGCGAGCTCGTGACCTACGCGCTCATGCGCTGACGGGCCGTGGATCCGGCCGAGCGCGAATGGATCGAGCGGTTCTTGACGCATCTTGCGCAGGAACGGCGGATGAGCGCTCATACGGTCACAGCTTATCGCCGCGATCTGCGCACCATGCAGGGGTTCTGCGGGCGGCGCAATCTCAAACGCTGGGACGCGCTGGATAATTCGCAGGTGCGCGCGTTCGCGGCGGCCGAACATGCCGGCGGCATGGCGCCGCGCAGTATCCAGCGGCGCCTGTCGGCGCTGCGTTCATTTTTCGAATTCCTGATGCGCGAGGGCGCGGCGGCGCGCAATCCCGCGGAGGATGTGCGGGCGCCGAAAGCAAAGAAGCGCCTGCCGCAGACCCTGGATGCCGATCAAATGGCCCGGCTGCTCGACTTTCGCGTCGACGACAGCTTGTCCGCGCGCGACAAGGCCATCATGGAATTGTTTTATTCATCGGGATTACGCTTGAGCGAACTGGTCGGATTGGATCTTTCCGCCATCGATCTGAAGGATCGAACCGTGCGGGTCGTCGGCAAGGGCAACAAGGCGCGGATCGTGCCCGTCGGCCGCCATGCCATCGCCGCTCTGAACCAGTGGCTCATTGAGCGCGCCGGGCTGCTGCGTCGGGCGGGGGATTGCGCGGCGCCGCGCGCCGGCGCTCCTGCCAGCCCCTTGTTCGTCGGTAGAACGGGCCGTCAATTGTCGGTGCGGGCCGTGCAACTGCGGGTTGACACCTGGGCGCGCCGCCAGGGTTTGGCGCTGCATGTGCACCCGCATATGTTTCGTCATTCGTTTGCGACCCATCTGCTCGAGTCCAGCGCGGACCTGCGCGGTGTGCAGGAATTGCTGGGTCACGCCGACATCAGCAGCACGCAGATCTACACCCACCTCGATTTCCAGCACCTGGCCAGCGTCTACGACGCCGCGCATCCGCGCGCCCGGCGCCGATCACGCCCCGCTTGAAAGGGCCGCCATTGGCCCCATGCTCGAGTTTTATATGACTCACAATCCCGACACTTTTTATGGCACGACGATTCTCGCCGTGCGGCGCAACGGCCGGGTCGCTGTCGGCGGCGATGGTCAGGTGACCCTCGGTCAGACCGTGATGAAGGCCAATGCGCGCAAGGTGCGGCGTCTGTACGGCGACAAGGTGCTGGCGGGATTTGCGGGCGGAACCGCCGATGCATTCACCTTGTTCGAGCGCTTCGAGGGCAAGCTCGAGAAATTCGGCAACCTCACGCGTGCTGCGATTGAATTGGCCAAGGACTGGCGCAGCGACCGCAGCCTGCGGCGCTTGGAAGCCCTGCTCTGTGTTGCCGATGCCAGCAGCACCTACGTGATTTCCGGCACCGGCGATGTGATCGAGCCGGAGCATGATTTGATCGCCATCGGTTCGGGCGGCGGATTCGCGCAGGCCGCGGCTCTCGCCTTCATGCAGGGCGAACTGCCGGCGCGCGACATCGTCGAACGGTCATTGAACATCGCGGCGGATATTTGCATTTACACCAATCGCCAGCTGACCATCGAGGAGCTGTAGCTCCATGTCGCAGATGACGCCGCGGGAAATCGTCGAAGAGCTGGACAAGCATATCGTCGGCCAGAAGGCCGCCAAGCGGGCGGTGGCGATTGCCCTGCGCAATCGCTGGCGGCGCCAGCAGGTCGCGGAATCGCTGCGCCAGGAGATCACCCCGAAGAACATTCTCATGATCGGTCCCACCGGCGTCGGCAAGACCGAGATCGCCCGACGCTTAGCGAGGCTCGCCAAGGCGCCTTTCATCAAGGTCGAAGCCACGAAATTCACCGAAGTGGGCTATGTTGGTCGCGAAGTGGATTCGATCGTCCGCGATCTTGTCGACATCTCCGTAAAAATGACCCGCGAGGAAGAAATCGCCAAAGTGCACCCTCGAGCCGCCGACAGCGCCGAGGACCGGGTGCTCGACATTCTGCTGCCGCGCGCCTCCGCCGGGTTTACCGGTGATGCCGCGCCTCGGGACAGCGATACGCGGCAGCGCTTTCGCAAAATGCTGCGCGAAGGGGAATTGGACGATCGCGAAATCGAAATCGAAGTGCGCGCCATTCCGCATGGGGTCGAAATCATGGCGCCTCCGGGCATGGAGGAGATGACGCAGCAACTGCAGGGCATGTTCCAGAATTTGGGCGGCGGCCGCACCCGCCCACGCAAACTCAAGATCAAGGAGGCGCTGAAGCTTCTTGTCGACGAGGAGGCGGCGAAGATGGTCAACGAAGAGGACCTGAAGCTGCGCGCCGTCGAGAATGCCGAGCAGAACGGCATCGTGTTCATCGACGAGATCGACAAGATCGCGCGCCGCCAGGAAACCCTGGGCGCCGATGTGTCGCGCGAGGGCGTACAGCGCGACCTGTTGCCCTTGGTGGAAGGCTGCACGGTGAACACCAAGTACGGCACGGTGAAGACCGATCACGTGTTGTTCATCGCATCAGGCGCGTTTCACATGTCCAAGCCCTCGGACCTGATTCCTGAGCTGCAGGGCCGCTTGCCGATCCGCGTGGAGCTCGAGCCCCTGGTGGTCGAGGATTTTGTGCGCATATTGACCGAGCCGGACGCCTCATTGTGCCGCCAATACACCGCGCTGCTCGCCACCGAGGGAGTCACCCTGGAATTTGCGGACAGCGGCGTGCGGCGGCTTGCGGAGGTGGCTTTCGAAGTCAACGAGCGCACCGAAAACATCGGCGCGCGGCGTTTGCACACGGTGATGGAGCGCTTGCTCGAAACCGTGTCGTTCGATGCCGCCGATCGCAACGGCACCAAGGTTCACATCAACCGCGAGTACGTGGAGGGCAATCTCGGCGAATTGGTGAAAGATCAGGATTTGTCGCGCTACATCCTTTGAACATGCCGCAACCGACCGAAATCAAGCTGCGGACCGGGTCGCGGCTACTCGATGTGCGTTTCGATGATGGATCGCACTTCGAGCTGCCGTTCGAATATCTTCGGGTTTTCTCGCCCTCCGCCGAGGTAAAAGGTCACGGCGGCGGCGAGGGCGCGCTCGTGACCGGCAAGCAGAACGTGGGGATCAGCAGCGTTGAGCCGGTCGGGAACTATGCATTGCGCCTGTTTTTCGACGACGGCCACAATACCGGCCTTTATTCCTGGGGCGTGCTGCACGAATTGGGCCGCGATCAGAAGGCAAATTGGGCGCGCTATCTCAGGCGCTGCGCCGAGGCCGAAAAGTCAGCGAAATAGCCGCCGCTTAGGCGGCGCGCCAGTCGGCTACAATGCTGTCCTACACTCAAAAGGGCGCCATGGCCGACTCCGAACGCACGGTGGATTTTGGATTTGAAAAGGTCGCTGCCGAAGACAAGGCGGCGCGCGTGCGCGCGGTGTTCACCTCGGTTGCCGCCAAGTACGACGTGATGAACGATTTGATGTCGCTCGGCGCGCATCGGCTATGGAAGCATTTCACCCTGTCACTGACGGGTTTGCGGCCGGGTCAGAGCGCATTGGATGTTGCCGGAGGTACCGGCGATTTGGCCAAGGGCCTGCTGCGGCAGGTCGGTAAATCCGGGCGGGTGGTGTTGTCGGATATCAATCCTGACATGCTGGAAATCGGCCGTGACCGGCTGCTGGATGCCGGCTTTGTGGGCAACGTCGAGTGCATCGTTGCCGATGCGCAGGCGCTGCCGTTTCCGGACGATGCCTTCGATTGCGTGACCATCGGCTTCGGCCTGCGCAATGTCACCGATAAGGCCGCGGCACTTGCCTCCATGCACCGCGTGCTGAAACCGGGGTGTCAACTGCTGGTGCTGGAGTTCTCGACGCCGGTGGCGCCGGGATTGAAATCCATTTACGACGCCTATTCCTTCAATGTGTTGCCGCTGCTGGGGAAACTGGTGGCGCAGGACGCGCAAAGCTACCGGTATCTGGCCGAATCCATCCGCATGCATCCGGATCAAGAGACCTTGCTCGAAATGTTGCGCACCGCCGGGTTCGCGCAAACCCGCTATCACAATCTGACCGGCGGAATAGTCGCTGTGCATCGCGGCTACAAAATCTGACATGCCCGCTACTCCCGCGTGGTTGGCATCCGCCGAGGCGGTATTCAATAGAAACATTGCCGCTTCCACTCCGGCCACGGCGCTGGCGCGGCGCCTCGAAGGCACCAGCCTGCAAATCGAGATCGAGTCCATTACGCGCATTCGCGCGGCGATGTCCGGCGGCCGCCTGGCGCTGCTCGCCGCGGACGCGGCGACGAGCGCCGATGCCGTGATCTCCGGATCGGCTGCGGCGCTCCTGCAGATGTTCAAAAGCGGACGCCCGGCGGAGGGCCGCAACCCGGTGCAAATCCGCGGCGATGCCGAGATCGCCAATTCGTACCGCGAACTCATCGAGGCCGCGCGTCCGGATTTGGAGGAGGAGCTGTCGCGCTTCATCGGTGACATGCCGGCGCGGCGCCTGGGGCAGATTGCGAGAAGCGTGAGGACCTGGGCGCGCCGTGCGCGGCGCACCGCCGGCGAGAACATCGCCGAATATCTGCAGGAGGAAGGCCGCGACCTGATCACGAGACCCGAGCTCGAGGAATTCCTGCGCGGCGTGGACAGCGCGCGGGAGGCAGTCGACCGGGCCGAGGCAAGACTGGGAAGAATCGAGCGGGCCTTGATGAGCCGGCTCGAAAAAGGCATTTCCTGATGCGTCCGCGGGTTCTCGCGCGGCTGTTGCAGATACAGCGAGCGCTGGTAAGGCATCGGCTGGACGACTTCGTGCGCGCGACGCATCTCTATCGGCCATTGCGCTTCCTGTTCTATTTTTCGCCGTGGACCTGGTTTCAGCGCAGCATCGGCATCACGCGCGGGGAGCGGCTGCGGTTGGCCTTGGAGGAGCTCGGCCCGATATTCGTCAAGTTCGGTCAGGCGCTTTCGACGCGCCGCGATCTTTTGCCGGTCGACGTGGCGGATGAGTTGGCGAAGTTGCAGGACCGCGTACCGCCGTTTCCCGGCGACATCGCCGTCGCCACCATCGAAAAGACCTTCGGGCTGCCGCTGGGCGAGATCTTCGGCAGCTTCGAATCCACGCCCTTGGCGGCCGCCTCCATTGCGCAGGTGCACGCGGCCACTCTGAAGAGCGGCGGCGAGGTCGTGGTGAAGATACTGCGCCCCGGCATGCGCGAGGTCATCGATCTCGACCTCGAGGTTCTGGACGCGCTCGCCAAATTGGCGGACCAGTATTGGGAGGAGGCCCGGCCGGTGCGGCCCATCGAAGTGGTGGCCGAGTACCGCAAGACCGTTACCGACGAGCTGGATCTGTTGCGCGAAGCCGGCAACGCCGCGCAGCTGAAGCGCAATTTCTCCGGCTCATCGCTGCTGTATGTCCCCGCGGTGCACTGGGATCTCTGCCGCCCGAACATCATGGTCATGGAGCGCATCCACGGCATCATCGTCAGTCAGATCGATGAATTGCGGGCGCGCGGCACGGACATCGCCAAGCTTGCCGAGAACGGCGTCGAGATCTTCTTCACTCAGGTGTTCCGCCACAACTTTTTCCACGCCGACATGCATCCGGGCAATATCTTCGTGCAGGTCGATGATCCGAAGAATCCGCGCTATGCGGCGGTCGATTTCGGCATCGTCGGCACCTTGCAGCCGCGCGATCAGCACTATCTGGCCGAGAATTTCATGGCTTTTTTCGACCGCGATTATGCGCGAATCGCCGCCCTGCACATCGAATCCGGATGGGTGCCGCGCGGCACCCGGATCGATGAGCTCGAGTCGGCGGTGCGCACCGTATGCGAACCGATTTTCAACAAACCGCTCAAGGACATTTCCTTCGCGCAGGTGCTGCTGCGGCTGTTCGCCACGGCGCGGCGCTTCGACATGCGGGTTCAGCCGCAACTGATCCTGCTGCAGAAGACGCTGTTCAACATCGAAGGATTGGGCCGGCAGCTGTATCCGGAGCTCGACCTGTGGAAGACGGCGCAGCCGGTGTTGCGCGAGTGGATGCGCGAGCGCGTGAGTCCGCGCACCATCGTCAGGGAGATCCGCGCGCGCATTCCCGACGCATTGATGACGCTGCGCCAGATCCCGCAGATTTTGCAGACCGCCGTGCGCGAGGCGACGGAGGTCTCCGCTTCGGCAGCGGAAGCCTCCCGCACGGCGGAGCTGCAGGAGGCCACGCGGCGCGCGGAGCTGCGGCGGGAGACGGCCATCGTCGCCGCGGTTCTGTGGCTGTCCGGATTGATCTTCTTGAGCCGCGCCACCCAGTACCAATGGCTCGGCTGGCTGCAGATGCTTGCCGCCATCCTGCTGTTCGTGAAGATGAGATCGTCAAGGTCGCCGCGACGATGAGAATTCCAATCGAGAGCGCGACCTCGTATCGGGGCCGAAATTCCCGGCCCAATCTGCCGGCGCTCGCGCTGTTCGTCGGGTTGTCGCTGGGCGCGGGCGTATTCGCGTACCTATACTCGCCGGCCGGGTCGGCGGCGGCAGCACCGTGGTACGCGGCTCTGCTGAAGCCGCCATGGCAGCCGCCGCAAACCTGGATTGCGCCGGTGTGGGCGGCGCTCTATGTGCTGATGGGAGTGTCGGCGTGGCTGGTCTGGCGCGAACGCTATCACCGCACCCGCAGCGTCGCGATAGCCGCCTATGTGGTGCAGCTGCTGCTCAACGCCGCCTGGGCGCCACTGTTCTTCGGTTTGAAGAATATCGGCCTGGGATTGTTTGAGATCGTTGCGCTGTGGTCGGCGGTTGGCTGGACGGCGCGCGAATTCGCCCGGGTGAAACCCCTGGCGGCGTGGACTCTGGCGCCGTATTTCCTCGGGGTGAGCCTCGTGGTCGCAATGAACCTCGAGATCTGGAAACTGAATCCATGATGGAGAGCGCCGCGCCACGCACCTGCGTGCTGTCGAACGGCAGCTATTCGGTGATGCTGACCGCGGCCGGCTCGGGCTACAGCCGCTGGCGCGACATCGCCCTCACCCGCTGGCGCGAGGATCCCACCTGCGACCCCTGGGGCTACTACGTATTCGTGCGCGACGCGGAAAGCGGCGAGGTGTGGTCGGCGGGATATCAGCCCAGCGGCCGCAAACCCGACAGCTACAGCGCTGCCTTTTTCGAGGATCGCGCCGAGTTCAGCCGCCAGGACGGTTCGCTGCTCACCGCGATGCAGATTGTGGTCTCAAGCGAGGATGATGCCGAGGTGCGCCGCGTTTCCCTGACCAACCAAGGCGCTAAGCCGCGGGAAATCGAGCTCACCACGTACGCCGAAGTTGTCTTGAGTCAACCTGGCGCGGATACCGGGCATCCCGCATTTTCCAAGATGTTCGTGCAGACCGAGGCTCTTGGCGAGCGCGGCGTGTTGCTGGCCACGAGGCGGCCCCGCGAAGCCGGTCAGGCGCAGCTCTGGATGGTGCACTTCAGTTTAGGCCGGGGCGCTGACGGCGGCTCCCCCGAGTTCGAGACCGATCGAGCGCGGTTCCTCGGCCGAGGTCGGGAGCTGCGCCACGCCGCCGCCATCTTCGATGGTCGAGCCTTGTCCAATTCGGCGGGCACCGTACTCGATGCGGTGCTGGCGCTGCGCCGCCGCGTGCGCGTGCCGCCCGGCGAGACCGTGCAGGTAGAGTTCTGGACCGGCATTGCCGCATCGCGCGCCCATGCCCTTCAGCTCGCCGACAAGTATGGCAATGCGGCGGCCTTTGGATTGGCGGCGGCGCATTCGAGAGCCGCAGCGGAAAAGCAGTTGCGCGATCTCGGTGTGGGCTTGGAGGATGCGACGATTTTTCAGGAAATCGCCGGCCGGCTGCTGTACTCCGACGCCTCGCTGCGCGCCCCGTCGCAGACTCTGGACAACAACCGGCTGGGACAATCGACTTTGTGGAGCCACGGCATCTCCGGCGATCTGCCCATCGTGCTGGTCACCATCGACGATCTGGCGGGCCTTGAGGTCGTGGCGCAATTGCTGCGTGCGCTCGAGTATTGGCAGGCGAAGTGCCTGTCGGCGGACCTGGTGATCGTCAATGACAGTCCCGCGCCGGTGCGGGAAGCCGTGCAAACGGCCTTGGATGGCGCGGTTGGCGCCTTTCAAAGCAAGGCGGGCGATGCGAACCGGGTCGGACGCGGCAAGGCCTCGGTGCTGCGCGCCGATGCGCTTTCCCCTGCGCATCGCGATCTCCTGCTGACCGCCGCCCGCGCGATCTTTGCTGCGCGCTCGGGATCCTTGCGCGATCAGCTCGCGATACCGCGGCAATCGGCCCCGGTTCCCACTGCACCGCCGCGAACGCGAGCGCCGGCGCCGGCGCCGCTCGCGGCGAGCCCCGCCGTGCCGGGTGCCGGCTCCGCGGCGCATTCCCGCTCTTCACTGGAATTCTTCAACGGCATCGGCGGATTCGATGCGGCGGCCGGCGAGTACGTGGTGGTTCTCGCTGCCGATCAATGGACGCCGACCCCGTGGAACAATGTCATCGCCAATCCGGAGTTCGGCTTCTTGATGTCCGCCGACGGATCCGGCAGTACCTGGTCGCGGAACGCACAACAGAACCAGATCACGCCCTGGTCCAATGATCCCGTGGCCAACGCGCCCGCGGATGCGATTTATCTTCGCGACGAGGAATCCGGGGAACTCTGGAGCGCCATGCCGCTGCCCATTCGCGAGCCCGCCGCCGTATACACGCTCAGGCACGGCTTCGGCTACACGCGCGCGCAGCACGCAGCGCACGGCATTTCCGTGGACTTGCTGCAGTTCGTGCCGCCACTGGATCCTTTGCGGATTTCGCGCCTCAAAATCAAGAACGAGGGCGAAAACACTCGCCGGCTGTCGGTGACGCACTACGTGGAGTGGGTGCTGGGCAATCAGAATCGCGCGGCTCCATTCATCATTACCGAAGTCGAACCGCGGACACTCGCGCTGCTGGCGCGCAATCCCTGGAACAGCGATTTTCAGCCGCAAGTCGCATTCATGGACATGGGCGGCGCGCAGCAGACCTTGACGGCCGACCGGGCGGAATTCATCGGACACTTGGGCTCGCTGGCTTGCCCCCAAGCGCTTGCGGGGACGCAGCCCTTGAGCGGACGGGTTGGCGGGGGTCTCGATCCCTGCGGCGCGATGCAGACAAAAATCACCTTGAATCCGGGCGAGACCAAGGAATTCACGCTGCTTCTCGGCGCGGCGAGTTCGGCCGCCGCCGCCGCCGCGCTCATCGAGCGCTATCGAACCTCCGACCTCGATGCCGCGTACCAGTCGGTCACCGATTTTTGGCGCAGAACCTTGGGTGTGCTTCAAGTGCGGACGCCCGACCGTTCCATGGACCTGATGCTGAATGGCTGGCTCTTGTACCAGACGTTGAGCAGCCGCGTCTGGGGACGCACGGCCTTTTATCAGTCGAGTGGCGCCTACGGCTTTCGCGACCAGCTGCAGGATGTCATGGCGCTCTGCGTTTGCGCGCCGGCGGTGGCGCGCGAGCACATTCTGCGGGCGGCCGCCCGCCAGTTCGAAGCAGGTGATGTGCAGCATTGGTGGCTGCCGACATCCGGCGCCGGCGTGCAGACCCGCGTTTCGGATGACCGCATCTGGCTGGCCTTCGTGGTGGCCCATTATCTTGAGGTCACGGCGGATTTCGCGATTCTCGGCGAGCCCGTGTCTTATCTCGCCGGCGCTCCCTTGAGTGAGGGCACCCTGGAGAATTATTTCGTTCCCGCGCCGGCCGGTTCCGCAGCGCTGTTCGAGCACTGCGTACGCGCGCTCGATTCGAGTTTGGGCGTCGGCGCGCACGGCCTGCCGCTTTTCGGTACCGGAGATTGGAACGACGGCATGAACAGGGTCGGGGTTTTAGGTCGCGGTGAAAGCGTCTGGCTCGGTTGGTTCCTGCACGCCACCCTGCTGCGTTTCGCACCCATCGCCGAACAGCGCGGTGAATCGGTCAGGGCCGCAGAGTGGCGCAGGCACGCACTCGAGGTGGCGCGTGCGATCGAGCGCGAAGCCTGGGACGGCGCTTGGTATCGCCGCGGCTACTACGACGACGGATCGCCATTGGGATCGGTGCTGAATGATGAATGCCGGATCGATTCCATCGCCCAGTCGTGGGCGGTGATCAGCGGCGGCGCGCAGCGCGAGCGCGCGATCCGCGCCATGTCCGAAGTCGATGCGCAGCTGGTGAGCCGCAGCGATGGCCTGGTGCAGCTGTTCACGCCGCCGTTTGATCATACGGTTCACGACCCGGGCTACATAAAAGCCTATCCGCCGGGCCTGCGCGAGAACGGCGGTCAATACACTCACGCCGCGACTTGGGTGGTGCTGGCCTTTGCCCTGCTCGGCGACGGCGACAAGGCGATGGAGCTGTTTTCGCTGCTGAATCCCATCAAACATTCGAGCAGCCGCGCCGCAATTGACCGCTACAAGGTGGAGCCGTATGTCATCTGCGCCGATGTCTACTCGGTGCCGCCGCACGCCGGCAGAGGCGGTTGGACCTGGTACACGGGCTCGGCGGGCTGGATGTACCGCACGGGCGCGGAAGGGATTCTCGGCATCAAGGTGCGCGGTCAAATACTTGAGGTCGACCCCTGCATTCCCCGCACCTGGGCCGGCTTTGAGTTCACTTACCGGTATGGATCGTCGCGTTATTTGATTGCCGTGAAAAATCCGCGTGGTGTCAGCCGCGGCATTGCGCGCGCCGCACTGGACGGCCGCGATCTTGGGGGCACGGCAGCTGAATTCACCCTGATCGATGACGGCCGCGACCATGTCGGCGAGGTCACCCTGGGCTGAAGGACGCGCGGCGGCCGCAAGACCAGCTGCGCGCGTCTCAAGGTTGCGGGTCTTCGGGTCCCGCCTTGAGCGTGGTCATGACTCGGGCGATGAGCGTTTTCGCCAGCGCGCTCACCGGCAGCACTTTGAGCAATCGCAGTGCCAGCGCCGGACGCGCAATCAAAAGACCCGCCGCCAGTGCGCCTATCGCTCCCAGGCCGCGGCCGCTCAGCAGTATTTTCATGGTGCGGCTGCGGGGAAAGTCGCTGTGGCCCGGCGCGCCTGCCTGCCCATTGGTCGCCGAATTCCCGCGCGGCGGGTCGAGCAGGCGGCTCACCTCCTCCCGCGACTGGGCCAGCTTGCGGTGAATCTCTTCGCGGGTGTTTGCGTCGCGGTCCGTCACGTTCATTCGTCGTCCGACAGGATGCGCTCGAGAATGACGCGGTCCTGCTTCCACTCGCGGCGCACATCGGCGAGCAACGCCGATCGCTCGCGCGCCAGTCTCGATAGGTAAACGGCGGCCGCAACCGCCAGCACCAAGAACCCGCCGCCCATCCACGCGATGGCCGCCACCCGGTAGGGCGTATCCCAGGTGTACGCCACCACACCGAGACAGGCCATTATCAGGGCGAACAGCGCGCAAATCGCGACCACCGCGATTGCCGCGAGCTGCGCGGTGAGTTCGCGCGTCGCCCTTGCCAGGTCCAGCTCCGCAAGCTCGAGATAGGCGCCGATGTGGCGCAGCAGCGCCGGGGCAGCCTTCGGCAGGGACCAGAGCGCCCGCATCGCTAGGAACGACGGGTCGCGAGGATACCTACCACTGCTCCGACCAGGGCCGCGATGCCGATCGCCTGCCATGGACTATCGCGCACGTAGTCATCGGCGGCACCGGCAATGTCCTGGGCCTGACGCCTGAGGGTGCCGGCGCTGTCCGAAATGCTCTGCTTCGCGGCATCGACCGCCCGCTGCACCTTGGTGCGCATTCGCACCACGTCGGCGTCCTTCATATCGGCGATGCGCGCCATGAGGTCCTCGACGTCCGCGATCAAATCCTTGACCTCGGCGGAGGCCGCGGTTTTGATGTCGCCGATGCCCTCGCTCAGGTCACTCTTCACGCGGCGGCCGGTGGCACGCGCCTGGTCCGCCGTATGCTCGAAATTTGTGTCCATATCGTTGCTCCTAAAGTGGATCCCCACTATCCCGCACCGCGGCAGTTTGAAGCCATCGGCTAGCCCCAGGCCTCCCTGTAGGACTTGCCTCACATGTTAGACTTTAGGCCCGTTGGGCGGTAAATAAATGAAAATCTTTGGTGAGGAACTGGGCCGATTTGGCCGGTGGTATATCGCCTTGCCACCGCTTCTCCTGATCGGATTCCTGACCGGCCTGTTTTTCGTTGCCGTGGCCGGCCAGTCGCGCTTGGATCTCGCCAACCAGCGCCTGCGCGACGCTCAAGCCCGGCAATTGGCGCTGACCGAATTCGTGGGTCTGTTGACCGGTGCGGAATCGGCGCAGCGTGGGTATTTGCTGACCGGCGAGGCTCCGTATCTGCAGCCCTACACGGATGCGGTTGCGAAAGTGGGCGCCGCACTCGACCGCCTGCAGGAGGATTACAAGGCCGAGAGCGGCAGCCGCGAGATTCGCGAACTGCGGCTTCTAACCGGCAAAAAAATGGGCGAGCTCGAGGATACGGTCGCACTCTACAAGAAGCGGGGCGTCGCGCCGGCACTGAACGTGGTGCGCACCGATGTGGGCAAGCGCACCATGGATGAAATCGCAGCCATCGTCGGCACCATGCTGCGCAAAGAGGCGGCTGAGATGTCGGCAGCCACCGCCCATTGGCAGGCGGATTTCCGCCTGTCGCGCTGGGTATCGGCCGCCGGGGCGATATTCAACATCGCTCTGGTGCTGCTGGCGATCCGGCTGGTCTACAACGACATGCGCCGCCGCGCTCACCAGGCCATCGACCTTCGCGACCAGAAATTGGAATTGGAGCAACAGGTCGATTCTCGAACGCGCGAGCTGGCCGCGCTCTCCACACATTTGCAGGGCGTATCCGAGCAGGAGAAAGCCGCGCTGTCGCGCGAGTTGCACGATGAATTGGGCGGCTTGCTGGTGGCCGCCCGCATGGACCTATCCTGGCTGCAGCAACGGCTGCCCACGTCGGATCCCGGCATCGAGCAGCGCTTCAAGCGCATTCACGATTCGTTGAGCGCAGGCGTCGATTTGAAGCGCCGTGTGGTCGAGGAACTGCGGCCCACCCTGCTCGACAACATGGGCCTGTTTACGGCGCTGCGGTGGCAATTCAAGGAAACCTGCCGCCGCACCGGACTTCGCAGCACTGAATCGATTCCCGCGACCGAGATGATCTTCAGTCCCGATGCCGCCATCGGCGTATTCCGCGTCGCTCAAGAAGCGTTGACCAACATTCTCAAGCACGCCGAGGCGAAGTCGGTGGACCTGCGCGTGGAAATCCTGAACGATACCTTCGTATTGCGGATCGCGGATGACGGCAGAGGCATCGAAACCAAACGCCAGAAAACCAGCACCTCGCACGGCCTGGCCTCGATGCGCCATCGCGTTGGGGGGATCGGGGGCACCTTGCAGATTTTCAGCCCGGGCACCGGCGGCACCATCGTGACCGCTATCATCCCCTTGAGTCGAATGCTGCGGCCGGAACCCAGCGAAGCGGCAGTCGCGCTCGCCGCAGGCGCCGGCCAACCTTAAGCCACTGCTTGCGATCAATGCCGCGAAAGATGCGCCTCGCAGATTTCATGAAGGACATCCGGCAGCCGTCCGTAGTCGCGCGCCTTGTCCAGGAAGTGGGTGGCGCCCAGCGCGATCGCCGCATTCTTGTACTCGGGCAGATCGTAGTTCGTCAGCACGATGATGCGCGGCTTTTCCTGCGCAGTGGCCAGTGCGCGCATCACGCCGAATCCGGTTCCCTGCCTGAGGTGCAGATCTAGGATGATCACATCGACCGGTCCGCTCTTGAATGCCGCCAGCGCGCCGTCCTCGGAATCGGCGGTGCCCACCAATTCCACGTCCGCGATCTGCCGGATCGCTTCGGTCAGGCGCTCCGTCAATACCTTGGAGTCCTCGACCAGCAACACCCGTAATGACTGCGTCATTATCATGGATGCCTATTGTATGAGTCCGTTGCGCAACGCGTACGAGGTGATGTCGGCATTGGCGGTGAAACTCATCTTCTCCAGGATGCGGCTCCTGTAGGTGCTCACGGTTTTAACACTGAGGCTGAGCTCATTGGCAATGTCCGAGACGCCGCGGCCCGCCGCAATCTTGCAGAAGATCTGAAATTCGCGGGTCGAGAGCCGCGCGTGCAGCGGCTTGTCGGGGTCGCCGTCGAGATCGGCCACCAGGATCTCCGCAAGCGCCGCGCTGACGTAGCGCCGCCCGGACAGCACGGTACGCACCGCCTTCATCATTTCATCCGGGTCGCTGTCCTTCGACAGGTAGCCGCTCGCGCCCGCACGCAGCACATTGACGGCGTACTGCTGTTCGGGCAGTCCGCTCATCACAAGCACCTTGACCTCCGGGTAGCCGGTTTGAATGTGCCGCAAAATGTCCAAGCCGCTGCGGTCCGGCATGTGTATGTCGAGCAGCACCAGGTCCCAGTTCTGCTTGCGAAGCTGATCCAGGGTTTCATTGCCGCTTGCCGCTTCACCGACGGCCTCGATACTGGTCTCGGCCTCGAGAAACTGCTTGAGGCCTGCCCGAACCACGGCATGATCGTCTGCGATCAATACATTTGCCACCTTACCCCCGATCCGATTGTCTAGGAATTCACGCACTGCTGGCTTTGCGAATATCCGTTGAGCTTGTTATACAAGGTCTTGAGACTGCAGCCCAGGGCATCGGCAGCCCGGCGCTTGTTGCCCTTGAAGTAGTCAAGCGTGGCCTCGATCAAGGAACGCTCCATGTCATGGATTCGCGATCCGACGCGGATATCCAGGCGCTCGCGCTCGGCGGAGTTTTGAACCAGCGGCTTGAGCTCGAGCGTGGCGTCGGCGAGTATGAATGCGCGCTCGACGCAGTTGCGCAATTCGCGGACGTTTCCCGGCCATGAATGCTGTTTCAGCGTGATGCTCGCGGCCGCCGACAGGCGCTTCCGCGTCATGGCGTCGGCGTTTTGCTCCTTGAGAAAATGCTCGGCGAGCAACTCCGCGTCGTTGCCGCGGTCGCGCAGCGCGGGCATCTCGATGGGAAAAACCGCCAGCCGGTACAACAGGTCCTCGCGAAACTGGCCGCTTTGCACCACCTGCAGGGGACAGCGATTGGTGGCGGCGATGAAGCGCACGTCGCAGGGGTGCTCGCTGCTCGCCCCGAGCCGGTAAAACCTGCCGGTCTCAAGAACACGCAGCAGCCGCACCTGCACGCCCTGCGGCAATTCGGTGATGTCATCGAGCAGCAGCGTCCCGCCTTGGGCTCGATCCAGCGCGCCGGCGCGCCCCGGCGCTTCCCCGGGGAGGCAGGCTTGCTCGCAGCCGAACAATTCAGATTCGATGAGATCGGCCGGTATCGCGCCGCAGTTGATTGAAATGAAAGGCATGCCGCGGCGCGCGCTGTATTCGTGAATGGATCGC
>Ga0210402_10001490_pt1 | contig 24169 bp, 25 predicted proteins | sample IncBWC7MmetaG_FD_161055 | JGI IMG/M metagenome (GOLD analysis project Ga0210402, IMG submission 161055) | Forest soil microbial communities from Barre Woods Harvard Forest LTER site, Petersham, Massachusetts, United States - Inc-BW-C-7-M | ecosystem: Environmental > Terrestrial > Soil >... | reverse complement strand
GATGGCGGGTGAAGGTGAAGGGTCTACAGCATGACACACCATTTTGGCGTTCTCATTCCGTCCACCAACACGACCGTCGAGATCGAATACAACCGGCTGCTGCCGCCGACGTTGCAGGCGCATGTCGGACGGTTGCTCACCAGCGGGGCCGGCCCGTTCTCGCCGAGCCTGGATGCCGACATCGACCATCAGGCGCGTCTGCTCGGTACCGCAAAGATTGAGGTGGTCAGTCTCGCGCAGACATCGGCAAGCCTGTTCGCCGACGACTACGATGCGACCGTCACGCAGCGGATGAGCAAGGGAGCAGGCGTTCCGGCCATCACCTCGGCGCAGGCGATCGGCCAGGCGGTGCAGGCCCTGGGCGCACGGCGGATCGCGCTGGTGTCACCCTATTCGGAACCGGTGCTCGAGCGGGCACGCCATTACTACCAGACCAAGTACGGTCTCGAAGTGCTGGCGCTGGAGGGTTTCGCCGCGACCGATTCCTACACGATCGGCAAGCTCGGGCCGGAGAATGCACGCGATGCGTTTGCGCGGATCGATCGGCCGGCGATCGAGGTGTTCGTCGTGCCGGGCGGCAATTTCCCGACGATGGCATTCGTTCCCGCCTGGGAGAGGGAGTTCGGCAAACCGGTGGTCACCACCAATCAGGCCGCGCTCTGGGCGATGATGGGGATCATGGGCGTGAGCGATCCGTTGCCCGGATTGGGTCGGCTGCTGGAGGAGATGCCGAAGCGCTGACTACGGCACCTCCTCCGCGCGTTCAGACCGTGATGTAGCGGTGGAAGAAAGCAGCGGCCGGGGCGAATGAACCTGCGCCCGCCTTCTTCGCATTGTCGACATACAGCAGATCGATCTCGCCGCCCGCCTTGCGATAGTTGTTGACGAACCGCTGTGGCTCATGTTCGGGGCCCGCGTAGTCCGGATCATGATAGTCGTGCACGATGTCGGGCTGGCCTTGGAGCCACAGTGCCGGCGGTGTCTGCACCTTCTCGCCCCGCTCCAGGATCAGGATCGGATTGCCCTCGGCCATCGCCGCCTCGTTCTTCCAATAGGTCTCGTGCCGCTGCGGGATGCTGCCGACCCATGCCGGCGGATTTGCCGAGTCGCGCGCCTTCAACGCATGGCGATAGCGCGACAGCGGGCTGATCACTGGCCACAGCATGGCCACCGCGCGCACCGTCGCATCCACCGCAGGTGCCGCCGACGGCAACTGGATCGCCGCATAGCGCGGATCGCTCGGTCGCATCGCCGCCAGCATGCCGAGATGCCCACCGCTCGACTGGCCCGCGATGCCGATCAGGTCGGCGCGCGTGTTCAGATCGGACGCGTGTGCCTTGGCCCAACGGATTGCGTAGTTGATGTCGGCAAGCGACGTCGGATAGCCATCGCTAGCATGGCGGAAATCGATCGCCATCACCGCCAGTCCGGCGCGCGCAAAGCCCTCAGCATAAATCTGACACTCGTTCAGATCGCCGTTGCACCAGGCGCCTCCATGCACCTCGATGATTGCCGGGAAGGGCCCCTTGCCCTGCGGCTTGAACAGCCGCGCCATGAACTTCCGGTCTCCGTGCCGGAGGTACTCGACATCCTGCGTGGTATATTCGTAGGTCGGCATCGGACTTTCTCCCTTTACGCTGCCTTGCCGCCAGCCTGCGGCAGATCGAGCCGCACCGCAACGGCCGCGCTGGCGATCACCGCCACGTCGCTGGACGTCTCGTCCGGCACGTCCAGCCCTCCCTTCACCATCTTCACGGTAACCTCGCCATGCGGCAGCGAGGCTTTCACCGCAGCCGCATCGACCTTGTCCGGCTGCTGCACGCCGATCGTGACCTCCACCAGCATCCGGCGGGAATCCAGCCCGAAGCTGCGGATCAGGCTCAGTGAACTGTGGTGGAGAGCATCCTGCACCGCACGTAGCGCGGCTTTGGTGTAGTCGCCGCCATGCAGGTCGTTGCCGCTGCCCATCTCCAGGATGACGCGCTTCGCCATGTCTCCGCCTCCCTCAGACATCCAGCCGCACGACGGCGGCGGCATTGGCGATCACGGTGGAATTAGTGCCGGCATCGTTCGGAATCTCCAGCCCGCCCTCCACCACCGTCACGGTTCCCGTGCCATGCGGCAGCACCGCGAGCACGGCCGCCTTGTCCACACGTTCGGGCTTCGGCACGCCGATGGTGACCTCGACCTGCATCGAATCGACCGGCAATCCCACGGCGTCCGCGACACTGAGGGAATTGTGCCACAGTGCGTCACGTAGCGCACGCACCGCGGCCTTGGTGTAGTCCGCGCCGCGTATGTCGGTGCCCATGCCGATCTGCAGCACCATGCGTTTCCAGGCCATGTCCGTCCCACCTCCCGCTGTCAAACCGACGCCGGCGCCACACCTGGCCGCGCCGTCAACGCATCGCGCGCCGCGTCCGCGAACGCCGCATCCTTTGGTAAAACAACCGCCGCGGAGCGCACACGGTGCGTCGCGGGATCGATACCCGGCGGCGGCTCGCCCTTCTCCAACGCCCGCGCCGCGCGCAGCAGCCGCTGTCGCGCCATGATGATGCCGTTGTCGGTCGAGAGCAGATGCTCGCGCGTGCGATCCATGATCGGACCCATGCTCTCCTGCAGTGACGCATCCTGCATGGCGATGCCGGCGACGCCGCTGTACGTCGCGCCCGCCCGCTGCGCCGCGCGATCAACCAGATAGTCGTTGTCCCTGTTGGCGACGGGAATATAGGTGCCTGGAATGGTGCGGGTATGAATGCCCTTGCCGTCGCGCATCGCCTGCACCTCGGCCGCGGTCAGCGCGCGCGTCGGATGATAGTCGAAGCTCCACGCCCAGCAGTTCGCATCGTCGATCGGAATCCAGAAATGCCCGTGCACCGGGTGGTTCCCGCGCGGCGGGATCATGGTGAACGACGGCATGCACCACGGCGTGATTCGCCAATAGTATTGCCCGTTCTCCGCATTGCGCCGCGCGCCGATGAACAGGCCGGCCGGCTGGTCCACCACCTCGAACACCGGCATCGCATCGCCCAGGTTGTACTGGTTGCCGCGCGAGCCCACCATCAGCGGATCGCTACGGAACGCATCGCGATGCAGCCATGACACGTGGCTGGAATCGATGCCGCCCTCCATCGCCTGCAGCCAGTTGCAGTACTGCAGCCGCTTCGATGTATAGGTTTGTTCCGGCGGCACCGTCGCGAATTCGAATTCCGGCAGCGCTGGCTGATGTTCCGGCGAACCCATGTAGGTCCACAGCACACCGCCGCGCTCGACCAGCGGATAGGAGCGCAGCCTGATCCCTGCGCGGAAGCCGCTTTCCTCCGGCTCGGACGGGATTTCCACGCACTGCCCGGTCACGTCGTATTTCCAGCCATGATACGGACACCGCAGCCCGCACTCCTCGTTGCGGCCGAACCACAGCGAGACGCCGCGATGCGCGCAGAACTCCTCGAGCAGGCCGTAATGCCCTTCGGTGTCACGAAACCCAATCAGCTTCTCCGACAGCAGGCGCACGCGCACCGGGGGACAGTCGTTCTCTGGCAATTCCTCGGCGAGCAGGGCCGGTATCCAGTAACGGCGGAACATCTCGCCCATCGGCGTTCCCACCGATGTGCGGGTCAGCAGTTCATTCTGTTCGCTGCGAAGCATGGCTGTCTCCTTCGCTGGTCACATCAATGCACACCTTCCCGTCAATCAGGTGCGCCTCCCAGTTCCGCAACGGCACCGTGCATGGCGGTGCACTGGGGCGGCCGGTGGGAACATGGAAACGTCCCTGGTGGAACGGGCATTCGATCTCCTCGCCATCGACAAATCCCTCGGCGAGCGATCCGGGGCCGTGCGTGCATGCGTCCTGCGTGACGTAGTGACGGCCGCCAATGCAAAATACGGCGAATACGGTGCCGCTCGCTTCGACGCGCACGGGAGTGTCGGCATCGACATCAGCAGCATCGCACAGCACCGTGAGTTGCGTGGCATCCGGCATGGCTTCGCAGGCTAGCCGCAGACAGCGGATACGCCTAGCCTGAATGCTGCAGCGATCGAGGCTCCGTATGCTCCACACCGGCGGCTGTCATTGCGAAAACATCAGCGTGACGCTGCGGCTTTCGCGAGTGCCGCAGCAGATGCCGTTACGTTCCTGCTCCTGCGCGTTCTGTCGCGCCCACGGCACGCGAACGCTGTCCGACCGTGACGGCCTGGTGGAGATAACCGCCGGCGACTGGTCACTGGTCGAGCGCTATCGCTTCGGCTCGCGAACTGCCGACTACCTGCTCTGCCGCCGCTGCGGCGTCTACATCGGCGCGGTCTGCGACACGCGTACCGGCCTGCGTGCTGTGCTCAACGTGAACTGCCTGCCCGATCGCGCCGCCTTCACGCAAACCCCCGCTGCGCCCGACTACGACGGCGAAACCACCGACACGCGGCTGGATCGTCGCGCGATGAACTGGATGCCGGCGGTTGTCCGCGAACCTTAGGATCCGCTCCGAATTAAGTCCGTCTGATTGCCACCAGACCTGCCGCACTTGTCGTCATCCCCGCGCCTTATTCGTCATCCCCGCGAAAGCGGGGACCCAGTTGCCGCCTGGGTCCCCGCTTTCGCGGGGATGACAACAAGAGGAACCATCCGTGCCGCAACTGACTCGTCTAATTCCCAACGGCCCACTCTACTGCCGCGCCTGATCGTACAGATGGCACGCGACAAATCGGCCAGCCACCGGCGCCAGCACCGGCTCTTCCCGGCCGCAGCGGGGCATGGCCTGTGGACACCGTGGGTGAAACCGACATCCGGACGGCGGGTTCAGCGGACTGGGCACTTCGCCTGGCAGGATGATCTCCTCGCGCCGTTCGTCCGGATGGCTCGGCAGCGCCGCGGAAAACAGCGCCTCGGTGTAGGGATGCTTCGGCGCCCGGGCCAGTGTCCGCGCGTCGCCTATCTCGACGATCTTGCCCAGATACATCACCACGATTGTGTGGCTCATGTGCGCGACGGCCGCGAGGTCATGGGCGATGAACAGATAGGACAGCCCCATCTCCTCCTGCAGATCGCGCAGTAAATTCAAAATCTGCGCGCGGATCGACACGTCGAGCGCCGATACCGGCTCGTCCAGCACGATCAGCTTCGGCGACAGCGCAAGCGCGCGCGCGATCGCGATCCGCTGGCGCTGCCCGCCGGAAAACTCATGCGGGAACAGGTCCGCCGAACGCTCTGCCAATCCGACAAGATCGAGCAGTCGCAGCACGCGCTTCCGCACGTCCGACGCCGACAGATCCTCGTTGGTGACCAGCGGCTCGGCGATGATGTCGCAGATGCGCATGCGTGGACTAAGCGAGGCGAAGGGGTCCTGGAACACCGCTTGAACCGATTTCCGGTAGTGCCGCCGACCGGCCGCATCGAGCCCCTGTAGGTCGCGTCCTTCGAACCGGATGCTGCCGCCGGTCGGCTCCTCCAGCCCCAGCACCAGCTTGGCCGTCGTGGTCTTGCCGCAACCGGACTCCCCCACCACGCCAAGCGTCTGCCCGCTCTCGACGGCGAACGAGATGTCATCCACCGCGCGCACCACGCCGCGACTGCCACCGAAGATACCGCGTCGTGCCTGGAAATGCTTGCTGAGACCGGCCGCCTCGATCACCGCCATCACGCTGCTCCCCGCTGCACGCTGGCACTTGCCAGCCAGCAGCGGGCCGTTCTGCCATCGGCCAGGTTGAACTCCGGCGGCGTATCCTTGTGACAGCGATCGAACGCGGCCGGGCAGCGTGGTGCGAAGGCGCATCCGTGCGGCATTGCGGACAGATCCGGTGGCTGGCCCTCGATCGCGGTCAGCCGCTTCCGGTTGTCGGTCATGCGGGGGATCGAGTTCAGCAGCGCCTCGGTATATGGATGCGCAGGTGCATTGAAGATGCGCGAGACCGGTCCCTGCTCCACCACGCGGCCCGCGTACATCACCGCCAGCTGGTCGCACATCCTGGCAACGATGCCGAGGTTGTGGGTGATGAAGATCAGCGCCAGCCCATGCCGGCGCTGCAACTCGCGCAACAGGCTCAGGTATTGCGCCTGGATCGTCAGGTCGAGGCTGGTGGTCGGTTCGTCCGCGATCAGCAGGCGCGGCTCACAGGAGATCCCGATGGCGCCGACAATCCGCTGGCGCATGCCGCCTGACATCTCGTGCGGGTGCTGCGTCACGCGCGTCTCCGGCGACGGGATGCGCACCGACTTCAGCAGTTCAATTGCGCGTTTCCAGGCTGCGGTACGGCCGGTTCCCTCGTGCACCCGGATCGGTTCGGCCACCTGATCGCCGATCGTGAACAGCGGGTTCAGCGACGCCATCGGATCCTGCAGGATCATGGCGATCCGCTTGCCGCGCACGTGCCGCATCTCGGCGTCGGACTTGCGCACGAGGTCCTGGCCCTCGAACATCATCGAGCCACCGACGATGTGCGCTGCGGTCGGCAGCACGCGTAGGATAGTCAGCGCCAGCGTGCTCTTGCCCGAGCCTGACTCGCCCACGATGCCGAGCGTCTCACCGGCATTGATGCGCAACGACACGTCATCCACCGCGCGCACCACGCGGGTTCCCTGTTGCGAGATGTAGTGCGTCGAGAGGTTGTCGATCTCGAGCAGCGGCCGGTTCATCACAGCGGCCACCGGCCGGTGCGGCTCAGAGCTGACGGAGCTGTGGGTCAAGTTTGACACGGAGCCAATCCCCGAGAAGGTTTGCCGACAATACCATCAGCATGATGCAGCAGCCCGGCATCACGGTGAGCCACCAGTAGCCGACCATCAATCCCTGTTTGCCGTCGGACAGCATGAGGCCCCAGGCCGGCTGCGGCGGCGGCACGCCAACGCCGAGGAAGGACAGCGAAGCCTCGGTCACGATCACCACGCCGAGCATCAGCGTCGCCAGCACGATCGCCGAGTTCACCACATTAGGCAGAATGTGCCGCCGCATGATGGTCCATTTTGAACAACCCGCGACGATGGCGAGGCGGACGAATTCGCGTTCCTTCAGCGACAGCACTTCGCCGCGAACGACGCGCGCGTAGCGGGTCCAGTAAACCAGGCCGAGGATGATGACGATGTTCCACATGCTCGGGCCGACGATGGCGGCGAGGAAGATTGCGAACGTCAGTGCCGGCAAGGCGAGCCATGCGTCGGTGATGCGCATGATCACCTGGTCCACCCAGCCGCCCAGATAACCCGCGAGGATGCCGAGCACGGTGCCGATGACACCGGCGAAGATCACCGCGGTGAAGCCCACCACCATCGAGACCCTGGCCCCGAAGATCAGCCGCGACAGCACGTCGCGTCCCAACTGATCGGTGCCGAGCAGGTGTTCGGCGGTGCCGCCCTGCTGCCAGACCGGCGGGTGGAAGCGCGCGGTCAGAGCGCCGACTTCGGGATTGTGCGGTGCCAGGACGTTGGCGAAGATCGCCATGAAGGCGATGCTCGCCAGGATGACGACGGGGATCGTCGGAAAGTCGCTCCGTCGGATCGCAGCGGAGTCCGGTGGCAGATGTGACGTCAGGATGACGCTTTCTGTCGTGATGCTCATGTTCGTCACTTCTCCAATCGGATGCGGGGATCGATCACCGCGTAGACGACATCGACCAGCAGGTTCACCACCACGATCATCGTGCCGCCCATGATCACGATGCCCTGAACAACCGGAAAGTCGCGGAAGCTGATGCCTTCGTACAGCAGCCGCCCGATGCCGGGCCAGGCGAACACGGTCTCCACCACGACCGCGACATTGATCATCAGCACAAGATTGATCCCGGCCAGCGTCAGCACCGGGATCAGCGCGTTCTTGAATGCGTGCTTGCCGATCACCAGCGCCTCCGGCAGGCCCTTGAGCCGCGCCAGCTTCACATATTCCGAGCCCAGTACTTCAAGCATCGACGATCGCGTCAGACGCATGTGCGCGGCGGCGAAATACCAGCCGAGCGCGAAAGCCGGCATGATCAGGTGGAGCGGTCCGCCCGCGCCGGACGATGGCAGCCAGCCCAGATACACCGTGAACACCAGGATCAACACCAGTCCGACGAAGAACGACGGCAGCGACAGACCGAGCAGGGTGAACAGTTTCCCCGCGCTGTCCCAGAAGCGGCCGACACGCACCGCGGCGAGAATGCCGGTTGGGATGCCGACCAGCAGCGAAAACGCCATGGCCACCGAAGCCAGCAGCAGCGAGTTCGGCAGCCGGTCCATGTAGAGTTCCAACACCGGCGTCTGGTAGTAGAACGACTGGCCGAAATCGCCACGGGCGAGGTTCGCCATGAACAGCCCGTACTGCACCCACAGCGGCCGATCCAGGCCGAACTGCTGATGAATGGCCGCGATGTCCTCCTCGCTGGCGCCTGGTTCCACGAGCAGCGCCGCCGGATCTCCGGTCACGCGGACGAAGAAGAAGATGGTCAGCGACAGGACCAGCAGCGACAGCAGCGAATAGCCGAGCCGCCGTGCGACGAACTGTCTCATGATGGAACCCGCCCACGTGCGTCATGGCCAGCTCTGTGCCGGCCATCCACGGCTCTGCGGCGTCCGTGGAGGAAAGACGTGGATGGCCGGGCCAAGTCCGGCCATGACGAACGTGGGCGGGACAAGCCCGGCCATGACGATGGGAGTGGAATCCGGGCACATTTCCACATGGCATTGTTCCTAAGCGCTCTTCAGCGTGATTTCTTCATAGGGCGCGGTGTAAACGAACCCCTTGATCAACCCGAACCCCGATTGGTCCACGCGCGGCCCGACACCGCTGATGAATGCGAGCTGCCAGATCGGCACATACATCGTCCTTTCATGCAGGAGCTGCTGCATCTTCGCCAGGATCGCCGCGCGTTTCGAGCCATCCAGCTCGACCGCCTGCTGCGGGAACAGCTCGTCGATCTCGGGATAGCTGCCATAGGCGTAGGCGCCGCCCTTGACGACGAATTCCTGTAGCCGAGTGGCGGCATTGCCGAACGCGCCGCTGGCCGCCTGAATGATGTTCTTGAACTTCTTGTCGCCGTAGCCCTTGAAGAACGCGGCACGCTCCAGTGGCCGCAGCCTCGCGCGAATGCCGACCGCCGCGAGGTAGTTCAGCGCCGCCTCGCCGAGGTTCGCGTAGGCAACATCGCAGGTGTAGAAACCCGCATCGAAACCGTCGGCGTGGCCCGCCGCCGCCAGAAGCTCCTTCGCCCTTTCCGGATCGTACACCGCCGCCGGCTGCTTCACATAGAACTCGAAGTTCTCCGGGATGACGCTGCCGGTGATGTGCGAATGCCCGAGTGTCAGGGCCTGGTTGATCGTGTTGCGGTCGAGCGCGAGGTTGGCCGCCTGCCGCACCCTCACATCGCTCCACGGCGACTTCGGATCCCACTGCTCGGGGAAATATAGAAAATAGGGTGCCGATCCCACCGTCGGCTTCAACGTCAGCCCCGGCGTGCGCTGCAGCTCCTCGGCAAGCTCGGCGCGCACCGAGTAGGCGATGTCGATCTCGCCTCGCTTGAGCGCGGCCAGGCGCGTCGACTCGTCAGGAATCACGCGCATCACGATCCGCTTCACGCTCGGCGGCTTGCGCCAGTACTGCTCGAACGCCTCCAGCACCAGCTCCACGCCGGGCGTGAACGAGACGAACTTGTACGGCCCGGCGCCGATCGGGGCCTTTTTGAACCCGTCTTCTCCGACCTTTTCCACATACTTGCGCGGCACGACCCAGCCGGCGCCGGAAGCAACGGCATAGAAGGTGATGAAGTCCGGCCAGGGGGTTTTCAGCTTGAAGACGATGCGCTGGGGATCGGGCGTCTCCACCGACGCAACCCGCTCCTTCAGCAGCGCATGCGCCGCACCGCGATACCGCTCGAAGGAGAATTTCACATCGTCAGCGGTGACCGCGTCGCCGTTGTGGAACTTCGCGTCCTTGCGCAGAACGAACTCGTAACTGAGGCCATCCTCGCCGCCGGACCAGGATTCGGCCAGCGACGGAGCCGGATTTCCTTGCGGCATCGGCTTCGCCACGGCATCGTGCAGCGCGTACAACACCATGAACGGCGTGATGATGCCCGCGGTCTCCGCCGGGTCGAGCCATGTCGGCGCCAGCGTGATGTGCACGCCGTAGGTGATCTGCCCCGATGGACCGGCGGCCTTCGCCGGCTGCGCGGCAGCTCCGGCCATGCCAAACGCCGCGAGTGCCAGGACGTCCCGGCGCGTTGCCAAGAGCAAATTGCCGTCGGAGCCGGATGTCCCGTCACGTCGCATCGTCCGTCCTCCGTTGCCGCTAACTGCTTTTCAGTGTGAGTTCATCGTACGGCGCCGTGTATGGGAAGCCGGGAATCCGGCCAAAGCTCGACTCGCCCACGCGCGGGCCGACGCCATTGATGAACGCAAGTTGCCAGAGATGCGTGCCGATCACGCGCTCATAAAGGATCTGCTGCATCTTATCGAGGATCTCGGCGCGCTTGCCATGATCCAGTTCGACAGCTTGCTGCTCGAACATCGCATCAAGATCAGGATAGCTGCCATACGCGTAAGCGCCCCCCTTCACCACGAAGGTCTCGAAGCGGGTTGCCGCGTTGCCGAACGAGCCACTGCCGGCCTGAATGATGTTCTTCAGCTTCTTTTCCATGAATTGCTGGTTGAACGATACACGCTCCAGCGGCCGCAGCTTCGCCCGGATACCGACCGCGCCGAGGTAATTGTTCGTCGCTTCGGCCAGATTCGCATACGAGCTGTCGCAATTGTAGTAGCCGGCATCGAAGCCGTTGGGATAGCCAGCCTCGGCCAGCAACGCCTCCGCACTGGCCGGATCGTACACCGGCTCAGGCGGCTTCCAGAAGAATTCGAAATTGTCCGGTATCATACTGCCGTGGATGTGCGAGTAGCCTAGCGTCAGTGCCTGGTTGATCGTCTTGAGATCGAGCGCGAGACGCGCCGCCTGCCGCACGCGTACATCATGCCACGGTGACTTCGCGTCCCATTGCTCCGGGAAATACAGCCAGAACGGCGACTGAATGACCGTCGGCTTCAGCGTCAGTCCCGGCGTCTGCTGCAGTTCCTGTGCAAGCTCGGCGCGGATCGAGTAGGCGACATCGACCTCGCCGCGCTTCAATGCAGCGAGGCGGGTCGCCTCCTCCGGTATCACCTTCAGCACCAGACGTTTGACGCTGGGGAGCTTGCGCCAGTAGTTCTCGTTGGCCTCAAGAACCAATTCGACGCCCGGCGTGAACGAGACGAACTTGTACGGCCCGACGCCGATCGGCGCCTTCTTGAAGCCATCGTCGCCGACCTTCTCGACATACTTCTTCGGCACGATCCAGCCCGCGCCGGTCGTTGCGGCATAGAACGTCAGGAAATCCGGCCAGGGGTTCTTCAGTCTGAACGCGATGTGTCTTGCGTCCGCGATGTCCACCGAGGCGACGCGATCGTGCAGCGTGGCCTTCGCTGCACCGCGATAGCGTTCGAAGGAGAATTTTACGTCGTCTGCGGTCACGCGCTCGCCGTTATGGAACGTGACGCCGTCCCGCAGCACGAAGCTGTAGTTCATGCCGTCCTCGGTTGCCGACCAGGATTCCGCCATGCTGTGCGCCATCGGCTCGCCGGGCATCGGCTTAAGCATCGCATCGTGCAGCGCGTAGTAGATCATGTATGGCGTGACGAGGGATGGCGTCTCGGCCGGGTCGAACCAGGTCGGCGCCAGTGAAATGTGCACGCCATAGACAAGCTGGCCCGCCGGACCGGCCGCGGTGGCCTTGGCCGGGGCACCGACGATTGCGCCAAGTGCGGCGAGAGCAAGCACGTCCCGGCGCGTCATCTGTGTGTCGTTACCGCCGGGAGTGGGTCCCCCGCGGCTGCGGCTTGAAGAGCCCATCATCGCCTCCCTTATGGCCCCTTGTTTGTGGAGCTTTGCGTTTAGTGTAGGCGAGCCATGCGCGGGCGTCACCTCCTTTTCACGGCCGGCTTCTGGGTTCAGCGCCCCGCCATCGCGACCCGAGCAATGGTCAGGGTGATGCGCCATGCAGCGCGGGCGCTGCCGCGTAGCGAGCCCGCAACCTTCGAACTGCCTCCGGCGCGGCGCCGGTACGGCACCGGCAGTTCCAGGATGCGCAGCCCGGCGCGCGCGGCTTTCATCTGCATCTCGATGTTCCAGCCATAGGTCTTCTCGCGCAGGCCGAGCCGGCCCAACGCGTCGCGCCGGATGGCGCGGAAGGCGCACATGTCCGTGTAGTCGGCCCCATACAGCAGTGACATGAGCCCTCCCGCGAGCCGTCCCGCCAGCACCTGGTGCCAGTTCATCGATCCCAGCTCGCGCTCCCCGCGCACACGCGAACCGATGACGAAGTCGTGCGTCCCCGCGCGTATCGGCGCAACCAGCATACCGGCCAGATCGGCGCGGTCCGCGCCATCGCCGTCGAGGAACAGAATGATGCCGCACCCGGCACCGGCCGCCGCCGCGCCGGCTGCACAGGCACGGCCGTAACCGCGTTCGGTCAGCGTCACCACCCGCGCGCCCGCGGCCTGCGCGATCGCCGCGGTACCGTCGCTGCTGGAACTGTCGGCAACGATGATCTCTTCCACCACATCACGCGGAATGGACGAGATCGCACCGGCGATCGTCTCCGCCTCGTTCAGTGTCGGAATCACCGCCGCCACACCGTGCGGCAGCGCAGACAGATCGGTCACAGGCTCCAGCGCAGCCCGCAATTGGCGCAGGGTCGCGGCGGCGTCTCGCTCAGCAGAGCGCCGCGGAATTCCTGATACGCCGCCCCGTTCCAGATTTCGCGCAGCGTCTGCTGGGTCGCATCGCCCAGCGTGTAGCTATCGTAGCCGCGCGCAGAGAACGGCGCGATGCAGCACGGTAGCGCGCGTCCGTGCGCGGTGAAATACATCAGCGACCAGGGCCGGCGGCACGCAGACCAGGGCTGCGCGTCATCCTGCCGCTTCAGGCTGAGGCCAGGTTCAGTCGCGCCGGAGGCATCGAGCGCAACGCCGACGTCGCGCGCCAGCGCGGCGGCATCCTCGATCACGCGCGATTCATCGTCGCGCAGCCGCTCGAACAATGATGATTCAGCGCGCGCCAGACCGTAGCCCGTCTCGTCATACGTCAGGCGCTGGAGATACACCGCGCGCACGCCCATCGACGCCGCCAGACGAACGAATGCCGGCAACTGGTCGATGGTCTCCTTCAGGCCGGTGAGCCACAGCGACACGCGTGGCGACACGGCATCGGTCGCGCGCTGAAGTTCGGTGAATTCGCGAACATTGCGCACGATACGATCAAAAAAATTCTTGCCGCGCACGGCAAGAAACGACCTCGCATCGGCCGCGTCGAGCGACACGCGCAGCTCATCGAGCCCGGTGTCGATCAGCGCCTGGTGCTTGCGGGCAGAAAGCAATGTGCCGTTGGTATTGAACAGCACATAGACACCACGGTCCTTCAGGTAGCGGATCATGCGCGGCAGCGACTTCACCAGCATCGGTTCGCCGACGCCGTGCAGCACGGCGCGTGCGACGCCGGGCGACTGGTCGACAATGGAGGTAAACAGCTCCCAGCTCATGTCCGCCGGCGGCTCGAGTGTCTCGAACGTGCGCGGACAGGTCTCGCAGAGCAGATTGCAGCGATTCGTGACTTCGAGATACAGGCACACTGGCGGCGCGGTCGCCTGCGTCTCGCGCGCCTCGACGGCCTCAAAGTAGCGGCGCGGATCCTTGAGCGCAGTCGCCGTCATCAAACGCTCCCTACTGCTTGTGGTGGGATCGGCACGACGCGCGTCCGGCCTCGGCGCAAATCGAGTATGGCGAGGACAGCGGCGGGTCCGTAAACCGCGCCGGGGACCGCCAGATACTCGAACGAGCCGTGCGCCAGCAGCGGCGCGGCGGCGAGCATCCACAGCACGCTTGGCAACGGCGCCAGGCAGGCCAACGGGGCCAGCCAACCAAAGTACCACGGATAGTGCGGCGACAACGCGACCAGTACGACGGCGCCGAGGACCACTGCCTGACGCGCCTGGAGTGTCAGTCGGGCCGCTGGTGCAGCCGGCAATTTCCCACCGAAGGCGAAGCACGCTCCGAGCAGTCCGAGCAAGCCTAGCGCGAACGCAATATACGCCGTGGGCGCCCAGGTTGGCAGAGTCGTGACGCTGTCAAGCAGTCGCAGCAGGAAGATGCCGTGCCCGTTCGCAAAACCTTCCTCCGAGGCATAGCCGGGGAGGAATCCCAGGACCTGCCAGCCAACCGTCGCATAGGGCAGATAGAGCATCGCCAGTGTTGCAGCGAAGGCGACCGGCAGCCGCCAGTCGGGTGGCCGCCAGAAGGCGGGCAGCACCACCGCGGGAAGGAATTTTGTCAGTGTCGCGGCGGCGAGCACGATGCCGGTCCAGACGACCCGGCCGCGCATTGAAACCAGCAACGCCAGCGCCAGCAGGCCCGCAGCCGCGGCGTCCACATGGGCATTGCCGGCAAACTCCCAGACCGGCAGCGGCAGCCATGCATAGATCAGCAATTCGGATCGGTCGCGACCCGCCATCGGCAGCAGCCACGCCAGCGCGCCGATCGCCAACGCATCGAACAGTGCCATCATCAGCTTCATGCCGAACACGCCGGGCATCACCGCGGCTGACAACGCGAAGATCGCCTGGGCGGCCGGCGGATAGATTGTATGCGCATAGTCGGCGCGGTTGATACCGGGATAGACCGCATCGTCGCGCAGGAATTCGAGCTCCGGTGCGACGGGAAGATAGCGATACGGATTGATCCCGGCCAGTTGCACCCTACCGTCCCAGACGTAGCGATAAAGGTCGGTCGATAGCAGCGGCGGCGCGGCGAGCGTCATCACGCGCATCGCCACCGCGGCGGCGAGCACGACCCAGATTGTTCGAGGCGGCAGCCGGCCTCGCCGCGCCACGGCAACGGCGAGCAGCCAGAGCAGGCCCGTCGCACAGATGCTCACCATGAACGCAGCAACCCTGGTGTCCAGATCCAGGTCCAACCCGTCCCAGGTACGGGCCGCCAGACCAGCGGCCACAAGAACGACGAGTGCAGCGCCGATCGATGCCAGCACTGCCATGCGACGCATCGGATCCGTCATTGCGCGGCAATACTCAGACGTGTGCCCGGTCCGATACGTTCGATGCATCCTCTCGTCGCCGGCGCGGCGTAAGGCTGCAGGTCCGCGGCCGGCGGCGCGTCAGCCGCGGCCTCTGCCAAAAGCCGCGCCAGACTGTCGGCGTCATCCACGTCGTACCAGAAGGGTAGTGTGATTACCTCGAGGCCGAGGCGCGTGGCCCTCTCGCGGGTCGCCGCGGCAACCTCGCTTGTGCTCCATGCGATGTCGGCAAACAGATGTGCGTACGGTTGTTTCATACCCAACAGGTAGTAGCCGCCATCGTCCGCCGGGCCAAGCACAACACACTCGCCCGGCGCCAAAAGGGCATTCGCCGCTCGGGCCAGAAGTGCGGTCGGCAGCGTTGGGCTGTCGGAGTTCACCAGACAGGCCGCGCTGAAACCCGATCCGAGCAACGCCTGCGCCGCATGCAGCAGGCAGCGGCCGAAGCCCTGCACATCGGGAGGCATCGGCGGCGATCCATCGGCCAGCACGAGGCCGGTGCCAACCGCGACGTGGCCGGCGAACCAGGCTTCGGCGCCGGCCGGCGCATAGGCGATGCAGCCATGTATCGGTGCGTCGCGTGCGGCGAGCGCGATGTTCTCGGTGGTGTCGCGCAGGAAGGCGGCGCTGAGTTCCGCGGCCTGCGCCGGTAGTAGCGGCGGGCACAGACGGGTCTTCGCCAGGCCGGGCCGCGGCGCCTTCGCCATGACGCCGATCGCGCAACTGCCTTGCCGTTCCACGCTCAGATGCCGCTGAACCAGTTGTAGCCGCGATCGGTCCAGTAGCCGCGCGGCTGTCGATCGGTGACATAGATCGCGGTGACGAATTTGGGGTTCTTGAAGCCGAGCTTGGTCGGGATGCGGACCTTGAACGGATAGCCGTATTTCGCCGGCAGGATATCGTCGGACAGACGGAACGCCATCAGCGTCTGCGGATGCAGCGCCGTCGGCATGTCGATCCCCTCGTAATAGCCGTCGGCGCATTCGAAGCCGACATAACGCGCGGTGGTATCGGCGCCGATCCGCTCGAGGAATGTGCGCAGCGGCGTGCCGCTCCACTTGCCGATCATGCTCCAGCCTTCGACACAGACATGGCGCGTGATCTGGCTCGTCTGCGGCAGCGCATACAGTTCATCGACGGTCCATGGCTTCTTGTTGTCGATCCGGCCGGCAAGTTGCAGCCGATAATCGGCAGGATTAAGGCGCGGTGCCTTCTCCGGGCCGTACCATGCGTTGTAACGAAAATCCTTCACCGCCATCGCTTCGGGAAACGTCGGCGCCAGGCGCTGCTGGCCGAACAGGGCCGCCTGCACCTTGTCGTTCCACGCCGAGAATTTCGCCAGCACGCTCTGCACTTCGTCATGATCGCTGAGGTCGCACCCGGCCAGCAGGGTCAGCGCGCCGAGCGACAGCCCGCCCCGCACCAGGCCTCGTCTGGCGAGCGTCATCGCGCGTCCTCCGAAACGGCGGCGTGTCGTGGTGCGGTGGCGCGACCCACCACCATCGCGAGCAACGTGCGCGGCACGAGCAGGGTCAGCGCGACGTGCACGAACAGGAACAATACAATGCCGGCCATCCCGACGAAGTGTACCAGCCGCGCACCCTGGAAGCCGCCGAACAGAACCTCCAGCGGGTAGCTCTGCACCGGCTTCCAGACCGCGACGCCGGAGACGATCATCACGGCGACCACCGTCAGTGCACCCAGATACGCGGCTTTCTGCACGGCGTTGTATTCACCCAGCCGATGCTCGAGGCGAAACGTCAGCGCCGCCACCATGTCGCGCGCAACGGAGCGCGGGCCAACCGGCAGAAAGTCGCACCAGAAATGGCCCGACAGAATGCCCCACAGCATGAACACGATGTAGCTGGCGGCGAGCAGCCACATCGCGGCGAAGTGCCAGGCGATGGCGGTTGCGACACCGGGGTCGCCGTGCCGGGCCAACGCCATCTCGACATCGCCGCCGAGCGTCAGCCATTCCGGGAACCTGAAATCGAATATCGGGCTGGCATTGTAGATGCGCCAGCCGCTGCCGATCATCACCAGGATCGACAGCGCCATCACCCAATGTGCAATGCGTCGCGCCAGCGGATGGATCTGCTCGTCGAGCATCGGTGTCATGCGTGCACCTCCAGGCCGCTTTGGGTCAGCAGCCCTACCGCCTCAGGCGAAGCGAGGAAGGCGATGAAACCCTGTGGGTTCGGCCGTCGCGCCAGTCGCGTGGCGGACGCCGCGTACACTATTGGTGGATGGATATCCGCCAGCACGGGGCGGATGACCTCCAGGCGCTGGTCGGCGCGGACATCGGTCATGTGCAGCAGTCCCGCCTGCGCCGCGCCAGTCGTCAGCAGGAACGCCACCTCGTCCGTGTCCACGGCGCCGAGCAGGCGCGCCGGCTGCAATCCGAGGCGGGAGAGGAGTGCCGGGCCATCGATATTCGACGCGGGCGACGGATCGCTGGCGGCGAAGGTCCGGTCGGTTGCAGACGCGCCGTGGACGCCCGCAATGACAAGCGGGTTGTGCCAAGTCCCACTGGGGGCCGATGCGATGACTCCCGCCTGCGCCGCCTGATCCAGAATTGCCACCTGCGTAACCACAATGTCATTCTGGATGTCCCGCAGGAGTTGCGGGACGATGAGGCCCGGGCCGGTCGGAAAGACGAAGACGCGCACGCCGGATCGTGCCCCGTAAGCCGCGCCGAGCTTGCGCAATGCCGGCGCCAGCGTGGTATCGCAGGTCACCACCAGATCCACCGCCGCTGCGCGGGCCGGGCCCGCGGCGCCAGCCAACACCAAGCCCGGAAGTCCCCGGAGCAGCCACCGCCGCCCGGTCTTCGCGCCTTGCGCCATTCAGGTCGCCCGGAACAGAAGATCACCGGTCCGCGTTGCGGCTCCGACCCGCCGGCGCAGCAGGACGTCGGCGCCGAGCATCCGGCCCGGCGGGTCGATGACGAACCAAGCCTGGATCATGACCAGGAACATGTAGGTCCATGGCCACTCGCCCGGCGCCGAATAGAGGCCGAGCCACAGGTTCAGGCCCATCAGCAGACCGAGCAGGGCGCCGGCGCGCGACAGCAGACCCAGCAGCAGCGAAACGGCGATCGCGAGTTCCACCAGATAGACCAGCGGCCCAAACACGGAGAGATGCGGCAGCACGACATCCCGCACCAGTGCGCCCTGCAGTGCGATCGAGGCATGCTCGGCCTCCTGCTCCATCCAGTACTGCAGGCCCGCAAAATTCGGCGGAATCTTCCACAATGTCTGCTGCCACCACATCGCGCCCATCAGCACGCGCAGGCCCCAGATGCCGACGGTTCGCAACGTGCGCTGCGCCGGATCGCGCTGCCACGCCAGAACAGCGATGGCCACGCTCGCCAGCAGAAGCAGCCAGAACACCGGCGTGGTCCAGGCCGGCTGCGTCAGGAATTGCACCGCATCGTGCAGCGGATTTGGCCGCATCGAATATCGCTCCCCATATCGGCATCGGCCAGGGCCGCCACCTGAGTGGTGGTCTCGTGAAGCGGCTCGACGTTACAACTCGGAATGCCCCCGCTCAAATTGACGGGTGGCACGACCGGAGGCGCCATGGCCAAGCGACACGAGCCACCCACCATCCTTGCGGCGAAGGAATATGCCGCGCCGTCGGTGTTCCAGCCGGAGAACCTTTTGCGGGAGGCGCGCCGCCAGCTCAGCCTGGCGGACGAAGCAGTGCCGGCGATCTGCGCGCTCGACCCGGACGGCGACATGGTTCGCGCGCTGCGTGCCAGTGGGCGTTCGCGCCGCGCGAGTGCCTGGGCCTGCTACCACACCGAGATGGACGTGACCGAGCATGACGGGGTGACCATCGGGATTGTTGGCCTTGCGGTCGGCGCGCCGTTCGCGGTGCTGGTCGCGGAGCAGCTTTTTGTTTCCGGCTGCCGCTTGTTGGTCAGCGTCACATCGGCTGGACAGATCACGCCGGTTGGCGCCACCCCGTATTTCGTGCTGATCGACCGCGCGTTGCGCGATGAAGGCACCAGCCACCACTATCTGCCGCCGTCGGTCTTTGCAGAGGCCGATGCCGCGCTCGCCGACCGGGCGTTTTCTGCGCTTGCGGCGCTGCGGGTCCCGGTGCATCGCGGCACTGTCTGGACCACCGATGCGCCGTATCGCGAAACGGAGGCAGCGATCGAAGCTGCTCGGGCCCATGGGGCGCTGGCAGTCGAGATGGAGGCGGCGGCGCTCTACGCCTTCGCCCGGGCGAGAGGGCGCGACGTGCTGTGCTTCGCGCACGTGACCAACCACATGGCACGCATCGAGGGCGATTTTGAGAAAGGTGAGGCCGGAGGCACGCACGATGCGCTCGACGTTATTGCCACCGCGGCACGCGCCTGCGGCTTCGGCTGACGGCTGAGCCGCGTCATCAGACCTTCACGGAGCTCGCAGCGTCCAGAACCTGCCGCAATTCGTTGGTGATTATATGGTGCGACCGAGCAACCACTCGCCCTGCACGTGGCTGTAACTGACAAAGACCTTCATGGGCCCAGGTTCCGACTGGTGCAGAGGTTTTGTCAACGCAATAGCTGTGCCTCTGAGGCAGCGTGTCGGGCGATGGCGCGCTCTATGGCCAGCCCCTTGCAATCCACAACCCCGCGAGGGCAGCAGCGACAGTTACAACCGTAGTCACTGAGATGGTTAGCAGCGCGTCGGATCGACCAGAAAACACTCCGCGTCGGCCATTGCTAGGACGGGTCATCGGCCTCCCCTGTCGTAGGCAAACGACTTGTCTGGAAGCACCAGCCCACGTTCGGTCAATGCGCATCCGCCCAGGTGCGACCGCTTCCGGTCTCCACCACCAGCGGCACCGACAGCACCGCCGCACTCTCCATCACCCGTCGGGCCAATTCGGTAAGGCGGCCGACCTCGGCTTCCGGAGCCTCGAACAGCAGTTCGTCGTGTACCTGCAGCAGCAGGCGTGAGCGCAGCCCGGCCTCCTTCAGTGCCTTCGGCAAACGCACCATCGCGCGTTTGATGATATCGGCCGCACCACCCTGCAACGGCGCATTGATCGCCTGGCGTTCGGCATAGCCTCGGCGCGCCGGGTTCTTGTCGGCGATGCCGGGCACCCAGCAGCGGCGGCCATACGGCGTCGAGACGTAGCCGTTGATCCGCGCCTCCTCCTTGGTGCGCTCCATGTAGGTGCGGATACCGGGATACCGGACAAAATATGCGTCGATGTAGGTGCGCGCCTCGCCTGGCGTGATGCCGAGCTGACGCGCCAGGCCGAAGCCGCTGATGCCGTAGATGATGCCGAAATTGATCGCCTTGGCGCGCCGCCGCGTCATCGGGTCCATTCCCGCCATCGGGATGCCGAACACTTCGGACGCCGTGCGCGCATGGATGTCCTCGCCACGGGCAAAACTCTCGCGCAGCGCTGGGATGTCGGCGACATGCGCGAGCAGCCGCAACTCGATCTGCGAGTAGTCGGCCGATACGAGCAGATGCCCCGGTTCGGCGATGAAGGCGTGGCGGATGCGGCTGCCTTCCTCGGTGCGGATCGGGATATTTTGCAAGTTGGGATCGTTGGACGAAAGCCGTCCAGTGGAAGCGATCGCCTGCGCGTAGCTGGTGTGCACGCGCCCGGTGTCCGGATTGATCTCGTCGAGCAGCGCATCGGCGTAGGTGGACTTCAGCTTCTGCAGCTGCCGCCAGTCCATGATGCGGGCCGGCAGCTCGTGCCCTTGGTCGGCCAACGTCTGCAACACGGACGCATCGGTGCCCCATGCGCCCGTCTTCATCCGCTTGCCGCCGCCGAGCCTCATCTCGTCAAACAGCACCTCGCCGAGCTGCTTGGCGGAGCCGACGTTGAACACGCGACCGGTCAGCCGATGGATGTCGCGTTCGATCACGCCCATGCGCTGTTCGAAATCGACCGACATGCGCCGCAGATCGTCGGCGTCCACCTTGATGCCGGCGCGCTCCATCTCCAGCAGCACTGGCACCAGCCGGCGTTCCAGCTGCTCGTACAACGCAAGTGCGCCGTTGAACCGCAGCCGCGGCCGCAGCGCCTGCCACAGCCGCAGTGCCACATCGGCGTCCTCGGCGGCGTAGGTAGTGGCGCGCTCGATCGGCACCTGCGAGAACGGGATGCGGTTGCGCCCCGTGCCGGTGACCTCGTCGTAGCTGATCGGTGTGTGGCCGAGGTGCAGCTGCGCCAGCTCGTCCAGTCCGTGGCCGTGCATGCCGGCTTCCTGGGCATAGGAGACCAGCATGGAATCGTCGAACGGCGCGGCCCGCGGACAACCGGCACGCTCCATCACCAGCATGTCGAACTTGGCGTTCTGGTAGATCTTCAGGACTGCCGGATCGCTCAGCACCGGTCCGAGCGCCGCGATCGCCGCATCGAGCGGCACCTGTTCCGCCAGCACTTCGTGGCGCAGCGGCACGTAGGCGGCCCGTCCGGGTGCGACCGCAAGCGACAGCCCGACGAGCGGCGCCCGCATCGGATCCAGTCCGTCGGTCTCCGTGTCGATGGCGAGGAAGCCGCAGGTCGCTGTTTCAGCCAGGAAGTCGCGCAGGGCGGCCTCAGTGGTGATCGTCACATATGGACCGAACCCAGAGGCGACGTCCGCCAGTACGGGCCGCTCGGCCTCGGGCAACGGCAGCGCCGCCTGGCCGCGACGCGGTGCGGCCTCGATCGTCGTGGTGGCGACCGGTGCTGCGGCCGCCTCGCCATCCAGCCCCAGCCGGGTGGCGATGCTGCGGAAGCCCTGCTTCTTCAGCCAACCGGCAAGCGTCGCGTTGTCGCGGGGCCTGGCCCGCAGCTGATCGACCGGCGTCGGCATCGGCGTATCCAGCCGCAAGGTGACCAGCTCGCGCGAAACCCGGGCCTTCGCGGCATGCTCGATCAGGTTGTCGCGCCGCTTCGAGGGCTTCATCGCCGGTGCGGCGGCCAGCACGCTCTCCAGGTCGCCAAACTCGTTGATCAGCTGCGCGGCGCCCTTCGGTCCGATGCCTGGCACGCCCGGCACGTTGTCGGTCGGATCGCCGATCAGTGCCTGCACATCGATCATCTTGTCAGGCGTGACGCCGAACTTCTCCATCACCTCAGCCGGCCCGATCGGCTTCTGCTTGATCGGGTCCAGCATCTCCACGCCGGGCCGGATGAGCTGCATCAGGTCCTTGTCGGACGACACGATCGTCACCTGCCCGCCCGTACCGGACGCGGCCTGGGCATATGCGGCGATCAGGTCATCCGCCTCCCAGTCGTCGAGCTCGATCGACGGCACGCCGAACGCCTCGGTCGCCTCGCGCACCAAGGCGAATTGCGGGATCAGGTCGTCGGGCGCCGGCGGGCGGTGCGCCTTGTAGTCCTCATAGAGCCGGTTGCGGAACGTCAGGCGGCCGGCGTCGAAGATCACCGCGATATGCGTTCCGACATGCTCGCGCAGCAGTTTGGCCAGCATGTTGCTGAAGCCGAACACGGCGTTGACCGGTGTGCCGTCGGGCCGCGTCATCGGCGGCAGCGCGTGGTAGGCGCGGAAGATGAAGCCCGACCCGTCGATCAGGATCAGATGCAGCGGCCGGTCCGGCGAAGGCGCGTCCTCGCGCTTGTCCAGGACCTCGGTGTCAGTGCCCAGTGTCGTGACCAGCTCCTTCGTTCAGCACGTAGAGTATTGAGCAATACGGACACATCACGGAGCGGTCCTCGATATGCAGGAACACGCGCGGGTGCCCAAGTGGCCCCCCCACTTCGACGTCGGGTCCACCGTCGCAGGCGACGGTCCGTTCGTCGACATGGATGATCTCGGTGGGCGTCCGGCTGGCGGCGGTGCCGTCCATCTTGATCCCTGGCGTCCTCTATGGTGGGGGAGGCGCGTATGATAGCGATGCGGCGCATGCTTTCAACCCATCGCCTTTTGCGTTCACGGCTGCTGACGGTGCTGCTGGCCGTTTCGCTTGTGGTGGGCGGCTGCACCGCGCAACTGGCGCCGCCAGGCGCGGCCATCGCGCCGCCAAAGGAGACCGCCGGTGCCTTCGTGATGCCCGACGGCATGCGGCTGCCCTACCGGACATGGCTGCCGGACGGCACGCAGGCCAACGCCCCCTGGGCGGTGATGCTGGCGCTGCATGGCATGAATGACAGCCGCGATGCCTGGGAATATCCCGGACCCCAGTTCGCCGAGCACGGGATTGCGGTGTTCTCGCCCGACCAGCGCGGCTTCGGCGATACGTCGGTGCGCGGCTTCTGGCCCGGCACGCAGGCGCTGGTCGATGATGCGCGCGAGATGGCGGCGCTGCTGCGCCAACGCTATCCGCACGCCAGGCTGATCCTGATGGGCGAGAGCATGGGCGCGGCGGTGCTGATGCAGTTGGCCACGAGCGCCCATCCGCCGAAGGTGGACGGCTACGTGCTGGTTGCCCCCGCGGTCTGGGGCCGGGCCGAGATGAACGTGTTCCTGCGCACCGGCCTGTGGCTTGCTTCCAACCTCATGCCGGGACTGACGGTGACCGGCAGCGTCGCCCGGGTGACCGCCAGCGACAACAAGGAGGCGATCAAGCGGCTTTCGCAGGACCCGCTGACGATCCACGGGACGCGGTTCGACACGATCAAGGGGCTGGTGGACCTGATGGACGCCGCCCTGGCCGCCGCGCCACAGTTTCAGGCACCGGCGCTGTTCCTGTATGGCGGCAAGGACGAGCTGATACCGGACCGTGCGACGGCATTCACCTGGCGCGAGCTGCCGGCGGAACCGGTGCGGGCGTTCTATCCGGCGGGCTATCACCTTCTGCTGCGGGACCATGATCGGGTGACGCCGATCGACGACATCCTGGCCTGGATCCGCAACCCCGACGCGCCGCTGCCATCCGGTGCCGACCGCGCGGCAGCGGCGTGGCTCGCCCGGCAGGACTGAAGGGCGGGTTGGGCGGAGCGATACAGGCCCGGGCTTTTGTTTGGCGCGGTTTCGGGCTAATGGTGGGCGGGATGGACCCGTAGCTCAGCTGGATAGAGCGTCGCCCTCCGAAGGCGAAGGTCGCACGTTCGAATCGTGTCGGGTCCGCCAACCTTTTCAATAGCTTAGAGTGAGTCTAGGAACCTAACTCTGCTGTGCGCCGGAA
>Ga0210402_10001489_pt1 | contig 24169 bp, 21 predicted proteins | sample IncBWC7MmetaG_FD_161055 | JGI IMG/M metagenome (GOLD analysis project Ga0210402, IMG submission 161055) | Forest soil microbial communities from Barre Woods Harvard Forest LTER site, Petersham, Massachusetts, United States - Inc-BW-C-7-M | ecosystem: Environmental > Terrestrial > Soil >... | reverse complement strand
GCTTCGCCGACCGTAACGGCGTGAATCCAGATCGAGCCGGGATGCTGGGCTGGGAGTTTTTCGAGTCCCGAAATGGAAAAGCCGAGGCGTTGGCCGAGATTGGAGAGATACTTGCCGTGGCGCAGGCCCTGGATGAACCAATAGGGCGACGTCAGCAGGGCGGCGAGGCCCATCAAGAAACTGTAGAGGAAATACACTCGATGTGACTCCGGTTGTTCCGGGATTCGCGTGCGCCCGAGAGTCGAGGAGCCGAGCAACCCGGCTACTCCCCCAAGAATCGAAGGCCTCAGGATGCAAACAGTCTATTATAGCCTCATGAAGAAACTCCTTGCTGTGGTTGTGGTGGCGTTTTTGGGGATTTTATTTTGGCGGGTTGCGCTTGGGCAAGAGGGCAAGCCGCTGCGGACGTCCATTCTGGATGCGCATGAGGGCGTGGCGATTGGCGTGGAGCCTTGGACGCAGGCAAGCCGTTACAAGGAGCGGTTTCCGAAAAAGTCGCCGTTTGCGGCGGGGATTGTGGCGCTGCGACTGAGCATTCGGAACGACAATGATGAGGCGGTGAAATTGAATTTGCATCGCATCCGGTTGCTGGTGCAGTTGGATGAGGACAACAAGCAGGAGTTGGAGTCGCTGACGGCGGATGATGTGGCGGATGCGGTGATGTTGAGGCAGAACGGAAAAGATCCGACGGCGCGGAGGATTCCGATACCGCTGCCGATCAACCGGCCAAAGCCTACGCGGGACAAGAATTGGGACGAGTTTCGCGGGACAGTGCAGAATGCGGGGATGCCGTCGAGCGTGATTGGGGCGCACAGCACGATGGAGGGGTTGGTGTATTTTGATTTGCGCGGGGAGTGGGATTTGTTGCAGGCGGCGAGGTTGTATGTGCCGGATTTGGAGAGGATGACGTCGAAGCAAGCGATTTTGTATTTCGACATTGATTTCACCCACAATTCGTCCAATTGATTTTTCGGCGTTCACGCACTGATTTGCCGGGAACTGCGGCGTCGGCTAACATGGCTGTGCGAAAACTATTCTGATTGCATCGGACTCTATGGAAAACCTGCTTGAGAAATTAAACCCTGAACAACGTCTGGCTGCGGAAACTACCGAGGGGCCGGTGTTGATTCTTGCCGGCGCGGGGACGGGAAAGACTCGCGCGATAACGCTTCGGATGGCGAACCTGATTGCGAAGGGGACGCCGGCGGCCGCGATTCTGGCGGTGACGTTCACGAACAAGGCGGCGGAGGAGATGCAGACGCGCGTGAGCGATTTGCTGCTGCGCGCGGGTGTGCTTCCGGAGCGACCGTGGATTTCCACGTTTCATTCGCTTTGCGCGCGGCTGCTGCGGCGCGAGGCGGCGCATGCGGGGTTGGCGAAGGATTTTGCGATTTACGATGATGACGATCAATTGGCGGCGGTGAAGCTGGCGATGGCGAAGCTGCAGATTGATGACGATGCGTTGACGCCACGGAATGTACTGAGCCGGATCAGCTATGCGAAGAATCACGCGCAATCGCCGGAACAGATGCGGGCGGAGGCGTTTGGGCGGGATACGCGGAAGTTGGCGGACATTTATGCGGGCTACGAGACGCTGCTGAAACAGAGCAAGGCAGTGGACTTCGACGATTTGCTGCTGCGCTCGGCGCGGCTGTTGCGGGAGGTGCCGCAGGTTCGCGACAAGTGGCGGAACCGGTTTTCGTATCTGCATGTGGATGAGTATCAGGACACGAATCGCGTGCAGTATGAGCTGCTGCGGATGCTGACGAACGAGCGGCAAAATGTTTGCGTGGTGGGTGATGAGGATCAGTCGATTTACCGGTGGCGCGGGGCGGATGTTTCGATTTTGCTGAGTTTCTCGCAGGACTTCCCCGCTGCGAAGGTGATCCGGCTGGAGAGGAATTACCGTTCGACGCAGAAGATTCTGGATGCGGCGGGCGCAGTGGTGGCGAATAATCCGGGCCGGCTGGGGAAGACGCTGCGAGCGGAGAATGAGGCCGGCGGGAACCTTCGCTATTTTGAGGCGCGGGATGCGCAGGCGGAGGCGGAATTTGTGGCCGGGGAGCTGGAGCGGATTTTAGGCGATGATTCGGACCAGACTTGCGCGGTCGAATACCGGACGAATTTTCAGTCGCGCTCGTTTGAAGAGGTGTTCCGGCGGCGCGGGGTGCGGTACAAGCTGGTTGGCGGGTTTAGTTTTTACAATCGTGCCGAGGTGAAGGATACGCTGGCGTATGTGCGGCTGGCGCTGCATCCGGAGGATGACATATCGCTGCTGCGGGTGCTGAATGTGCCAGCGCGGGGCATCGGGAAAACGACCGTGGATGCACTGGGCGATGTGGCGCAGAAGGAAGGGCTGTCGTTCTGGGACGCGATGGAATCGCTGATGACGGATCCGGCGTCGAGCCGGGCGGTGGCGCCGTTGCGGGCGTTTCGCGAATTGATTCAGCGGCTGCAGGACGGATATGCGACGAAGGAGCCGGCGGATTATTTGCGGTATGTGCTGGACGAGACCGGCTACATGAGTGCATTGAAGGACCGGAATACGCCGGAAGATGTGGCGCGGATAGAGAACCTGGAAGAGTTGGTGCGCGCGGTGGCCGAGGCGATGGATGCGGGGGAATCGTTCACGGAGTTTCTGGATGCGGCGGCGCTGGTGAGCGACGCGGATTCGTTCGAGGGGAAGCCGGGAGTTACGCTGATTACTTTGCACAGCACGAAGGGGCTGGAGTTTGACCACGTGTTTTTGACGGGGATGGAGGATGGGATTTGCCCGCACAGCCGGTCGATTAGTGAGGAGAAAGGGATCGAGGAGGAGCGGCGGCTGGTGTATGTGGGAATGACACGCGCGCGGAAGTCGTTGACGCTGACGCGGGCGGTCTACCGGCGGGTGTTCGGGAACGAGCAGCAGATGCGGGCGTCGCTGCCTTCGCGGTTTCTGGCGGAGATTCCTAGCGAACTGGTCGAGACGGTGCGCGGGTCGATGGCGGAAATTGGGGAGACGCGGCGGTATGAGCCGGACCCAGAGTATTCATACAGCGCGGAGGAGTTTACGCGGCGGGTGAGAGGAATTTCGACGCCGGCGGCGCGAGTGCCGCAGCGGCGGGCGGGCGCTGCCGCTACTCCCTCGTTTGGTCGGTCGGCGATAAAACGTGGCGGGCAAGCCGATCCAATGCTGGGCAGAAAGGTGCGGCATCCGGAGTATGGAGTGGGGACGGTGGTCGGCGTTGAGGGCGAAGATGACGACCGGCGGGTGAGTGTGAGTTTTCCGGGGCGCGGGACAAAGAAGTTTATTGAGCGGTATGCGCAGTTGCAGCAGGTCTGAAGCGTCTCTTCCAGTTGCAGTGCCAATAATTCAATTTAGAGTGATAGCCTGTGGGGGCCGAAAGCGAGTTCCATGCGAAACCACAGTGATCCTCAACGCGCGAATCAGCGGGCGCTGGCGTTTTTGCGGATTTGCGTGGGCATATTGTTTCTCATTTTTGGGCAGTACAAGGTTTTTGGGACGCAATTTACGTTGAACGGGGGATTTGAATTTTGGATTAAGAAGTTTTTGGAGGGTGGGGCGTATCCGTTCATGGCGCCGATTTTGAAGAACTTTGTGCTGCCTCATGCGCGGCCGATTGCGTTTCTGGTGGCGTACGGGGAGTTGTCGATTGGGATTGCGCTGACGCTGGGAGTTTGGGTGCGGCGGGCCAGCGCGTTTGGATTGTTGTTTATGGTGACGCTGCTATTTGCGTCGGATTATCCGGGGGCGGGAGCGCCGATGTGGCAGTATTTTGGAGCGTCGTTGGACCATTCGGTGCTGGGGGTTTGTTTTGCGGCGTTTTTGATTGGTGATGCGGACGCGGTTTGGGCGGCTGGTGGGCGCGAGGAGTAGCCGGCCGTTGCGGGAGAAATCGGCGGCACCTGAAGGTGACCGTTACGGGTGGTCACGACCACCGCGGGTTCTGCTTTTGGCGGCGCCACTTACACGGCCGTCGATCCTTCGTTCACTCCGCTCCCCAATGACATTGGATTTGTTGTTACCTTGCTGCCAGATTTCACAGGAACGGGTGCGTTGGAGCTGGAATTTTTCGCCTCGGACACGTTCGCCACACCCACGAACCTGACGAACGCCGGCGGCACCATTTTCACGGGGTTAAACGAGTTCGAGTGCTTGAACGCGTCCTGCACATCTGTCGATGACCTCGATCGAAGTCGCACGTTGTGGGTTCGGCGATCTGACCCATTCGGGGCCAGACCTGAAGACACCATCATCGGAAACTGACCCAATACGCAGTGGAGGGCGAGTTGCGCGGGGTGGGGAGTCGCGATAGAGTGGGGCGCTAACACTTCCACATAGCGCATCCGGCCGGGAACAGGTTGCGCGGCCAATCTAGGGCTGGCGCCCGGGGGCGCGGATGCGATCGGAGAGCTTGGGTGGCGTCACCACTGTTTCGATGTAAGGGCATTGACCAACTGCTGTCCGATTCCGAAAACGCAGAAATCCGGTTAAGAAAGTCATTGGGTTGGCTGAGCCTGACGTCGCTGGGCATCGGCGCGGTGATTGGCTCGGGTATTTTCACCGTGGTGGGAACGGCGATTGCCGGGCAGAAGCTGCAGGTTTCCTCGATTTTGAACGCTCCCCTTTTGCAGTACCTGATTACCCACTCAACGTCGTTTGGCCGGCCGGGCGCGGGACCAGCCATCGCGATCTCCTTCATCCTGGTAGCCGTAGTGTGCGGGTTTGCTTCGGTTTGTTATGCGGAGCTGGCGGCGATGATTCCGATTGCCGGGAGCGCGTATACGTACACGTACGCGACGATGGGCGAACTAATCGCGTGGATCATCGGGTGGGATTTGATTCTGGAATACGCCGTGAGCAACATGGCGGTCAGCGTGGGGTTTTCGGCGCACGTGGTGGATTTGCTGGACTGGTTTGGGTGGCACCCGGACCCGAAATGGATCTCGCCGGCGTATCTGCCGAGCGGCTTGCCCGATTTGCAGGGGAACATGATTTATGGGCCGGGGTGGCACTTCGGATTTAACTTGCCGGCGTTCATCATTGTGATGCTGCTGACGGTGATCCTGGTTCGAGGAATCAAAGAGTCGGCGGAAACCAACAACGTGATGGTGTTGATGAAGATTGTGGCAATCCTGATATTCGTGGGGGTCGCGGCGCGGTTTATCAAGCCGGCGCACTGGCATCCGTTCGCGCCAAATGGTTGGCCGGGTATCTTGACGGGCGGGTCGATCGTGTTTTTCACATACATTGGATTTGATTCGGTTTCGACGGCGGCGGAGGAGTGCAAGAATCCGCAGCGCGATTTGCCGCGAGGAATCATTGCGACACTTGTGGTTTGCACGATTCTTTATATTGCGGTGGTGGTTGTGCTGACCGGACTGGTGCCCTGGCAGACGCTGATGGATGACGCGGCGCCGGTGGTGAACACGATGAAGAAATTGCATTTCGGCACCGCGCGGCTGGTGGTTCTGATCGGCGCGCTCATGGGGATGATTTCCTCGCTGCTGGTGTTTCAGCTGGGGCAGGCGCGAGTATGGTTTGCGATGTCGCGCGACGGTTTGCTGCCGCGGATCTTCGGGCGTGTGCATCCGAAATTTCACACGCCGGATTTTTCCACCTGGCTGGCGGGATTCGTGGTGGGAATTCCGGCGGGGTTGCTGGACATCGGGACGCTGGCGGATCTTTCGAACATCGGGACACTGTTTGCATTTGCACTGGTCGGTGGAGGCGTGCTGATTTTGCGTTATCGTGAACCGGACCGTCCCCGCGCGTTTCGCGCTCCTGGCGGACCGCTGGCGCCGGTGATTACGATCATTACCTGCGTGCTGCTGATGGCGGGACTGCCGATTATGAATTGGATACGATTCTTCGGCTGGCTGGCCATCGGGCTGGTGTTTTATTATTTCTACGGCCGCAGGAAGAGTACCCTAAGATTGTCTGCCGCAACTGAGTAGAATTTCGTCAAGGACACGAGCGATGCCCCGGCGATTCTCTGTGAACACACGAAAAAAGGGAAATGCGGTATGGATTCTGGCCGTGCTGGGGTTGCTGGCTCCGCGGATGACGCTGGCGTGGGGAGAAGGCGCGCAGCGACTGGTGGTGAATCACGCGGTAGACACGCTGCCCTATGAGATTCGGCCGTTTTTTGAGAACAACCGGAAGTTTTTAATGGACCATGTGGACGACCCGCTGGGGTTGATTGACCAGCATCCGTGGGAGCGCAACAATCATTTTATTGAGCTGGATAAATACGGGAAGTTTCCGTTTACGGCCCTGCCGCGCAGCTATAAGGCGGCGATAGACAAATACGGCAAGTCTAAGATTCAGGCGACGGGGCTGCTGCCGTGGCAGATTGGCGTGTATAGCCAGAAGTTGACGGAAGATATGCGTGCCGGCCGATGGGATCAGGCGAAGCTGGACGCGGCGTTTCTGGCAAACTACGTCGCGGAGGCCCACGACCCGTTTAACACCACCGAGAATTTTGATGGGCGGCTGACGCAGCAGAACGGGATTAACGCTCGATTTAATAGTGGGCTGATCGCGCGCTACGGATCATTTTTCCCGATGAGCACGCATGACGCGTTTTTCATCAGCGATCCGACGGACTATGCGTTCGAGTCGTGTCTGGAGGCGCATAGCCTGGTGGAATCGCTGCTGCTGGCCGACCGGCGGGCGATGAAGGGCCTGAATTCGTATACCGACGAATATTACGACCGGTTTTATAATTTGACCGCGGCGTCGCTCATCCGGCAGCTTTCGGAAGCCTCGACCGACGTTGGATCTTACTGGCTGACCGCGTGGACGAACGCGGGGAAGCCGCAACTCCCTCACTGAAGTTCACGCCGTGGAAGCTACTCCTTATCCTCAACGCATCGCTTCCCTTCCGAAGGCGGAATTGCATTTGCATTTAGAAGGATCGATTCGTCCGGAGATTGCGAGCGCGCTGGCGGCGCGACACGGAGAGAAGTTGGCGGAAGAGGATGTGCGGCGGCGGTATGCATACACAAATTTTGCGGGGTTTCTGGATGCGTTCAAGTGGGTGACATCGTTTGTGCGGGATCCGAAGGATTTTGCGCTGATTGCGGTGGATTTGGCGGAGCAGTTGATCGAGCAGAAGGTGGCGTACGCCGAGGTGACGCTCTCAGTGGGCGTGATGTTTTTGCGGCAGCAACAGCCGGAGGCAAATTTCGCGGCGATCGTGGCGGCGACGGAGCCGTTTGAGAAGCGAGGATTACGGCTGAACTGGATATTCGATGCGGTGCGGCAGTTTGGGGCGGAAGCGGCGATGCGCGTGGTGCAGGCGGCGCGACGGTGCGCTTCTCTGAGGATTGTGGCGTTCGGGATTGGGGGAGACGAGCTTAGTTTCGCGACGAAGGAATTTCGCGGCGTTTATGAACGGGCAGAGGAGTATGGGTTTCACCGGTTGATGCATGCGGGGGAGATTGGCGGACCGGAGAAGATTCGCGAGGCGATTGAGATTTTGGGTGTGGAGCGGATAGGGCATGGGATTGCGGCGATTCGGGATGTGAGGTTGATGGAGACGCTGGCGGAGAGGGGGATTCCGCTGGAGATTTGCCCGGCGAGCAATCTGCGGACGGGGGCGCTGGACGTGCAGTTGGGGAAAAGTGGGGCGACGATGGAGGAGCATCCGTTGGCGGAGATTTTGCGACGCGGGGTGCCGGTGACGCTTTCTACGGATGATCCGGCGATGTTTCATACTTCGTTGGAGGAAGAGTATCGGAATTCATGGCGGATAGGGTTGACGGAAGAGGAGATGGCGGGGGTGGTGGAGAATGGGTTTCGGTTTGCGTTTGGGAAAACGCGGTAGATATTTGCGCAGAATGCGGAAAGAGTGCCGGGCAAGCCCGGCCGCTACAAAGCCGGGAGTGAATTGATATACTGATGGACATGAAAGCACATGTTTGGGTAATGCCGAAGCGGACGGTATTGGATCCGCAGGGAAAGACGATTCACCATGCGCTGTCGAGCCTCGGATATGAGCAGGTGTCGGACGTGCGGCAGGGCAAATTTTTTGTGTTGAATCTGGATGGCTGGGACCGCGAGGAAGCGCAGAAACAGGTGGAGCGGATTTCAAAGGAAGTGCTGGCCAATCCCGTGATTGAAGAGTTTCGATTCGAGATAGTGGAATAAGAGCGGTTGGATGGGGCTGCGCTTTTCATTTTTCCGGGGTCCAATTTCGCTGCATTGCGGAAAGCATTGGATGTGGCTGTCTGCCCTGGCACTGGTGTGTTTTGGAGGTTGCGGGCGGACGGGTGGAGCGGAAGATCCGCAACTGAAGCCGATTCGGGCGATGCTGGAGCAGCAGCTTCCTTCCCACACACCGGAAGAAAAAGTTGTCACCTTTTTGGACAATCACGGGTACTCCATCCTGGCGGCGCAGAAGCAGGGGACAATTGTGGCGATTATCCGGCGCAAGGATACGGCGGCAGTACAGCCCGTACTGGCACGGGTTACCTTCTATTTTGACGCCAACCGGAAGTTGAATACATTCGAGTTGCAACGGCCCGTAAACGAGCCCGGCCGGCCTTAGTTTGGCAACTGTATTGCTGCATTCGGTATGCCCACCGGAATGCGCGTGTTAACCTAAACGTACAAATTCAAGGAGAATCCCGCATGTGCGGAATTGTCGGTTATATCGGGCCTAAGAAGGTGGTCCCCGTGATTATCGAGGGGCTGCGGAAGCTGGAATACCGCGGGTACGACTCCGCTGGGATTGCCGTGGTGAATGGCACGGGCAAGATTGAGATCCGCCGGGCGCCGGGAAAACTGAAAAACTTGGAAGAGGTGCTGAAGGAATCGCCGATCGAGGGTAGCTACGGGATCGGGCACACGCGGTGGGCTACGCATGGGCGGCCGACGGAAGAGAACGCCCACCCGCATCGCGATTGCACGGGACAGTACGTGGTGGTGCACAACGGGATTATTGAGAATTACCTGGAGTTGAAAGAGAACTTGCAACGCGAGGGGCACAAATTCGTGACGGAAACGGACACGGAGATTGTGGCGCATCTGGTGGAGAAGTACGCCAAGGACCTGCCGTTTGAAGATGCCGTGCGGAAGACGCTAAAGGAATTGCGCGGGATCTATTCACTGGTATTTCTTTCGGCGAAGGATCCGCAGAAATTGATTGCGGCGCGGATTGGGCCCCCTTCGGTGATCGGGCTGGGGGACGGGGAATTTTTTGTGGCGAGCGACATTCCGGCGCTGCTGGAGCATACGCGAAAGATTTTCTTCCTGGCCGATGGGGACGTTGCGGTGCTGAGCCGCGACGGAGTGCGGGTGACGGATCTGGATGGGAACCCGGTGGACCGGCCGACGCACCAGGTTACCTGGGACCCGATCATGGCGGAAAAGGGCGGCTACAAGCATTTCATGCAGAAGGAGATTTTCGAGCAGCCGCGAGCCGTGCGGGACACGATGCTGGGACGGATTTCGCAGGATACCGGCAAGGTTTTCCTGGATGAAATGGCGATTACAGAGAAGGCGTTTCGAGAATTTGAGAATGTGCGAATTGTTGCTTGCGGGACGAGTTGGCACGCGGGGCTGGCCGGAAAATTCATGATTGAGAGGCTGGCACGGCTACCGGTGGAAGTGGATTACGGCAGCGAATTCCGATATCGGGATCCGATCATTGATTCGCGAACGCTGACGGTGTGCATCAGCCAATCGGGCGAGACGGCAGATACGCTGGCGGCGCAGCGGGAGGCGAAGCAGAAGGGGTCGCCTAGCCTGGCGATTTGCAACGTGAAGGGTTCGATGATTACGCGGGAGGCCGCTGGGACAGTCTTGACGCATGCGGGACCGGAGATTGGCGTAGCATCGACGAAGGCGTTTACCGGGCAGCTTGCGGCGTTGGTGCTGCTGGCGTCGTACCTGGGGCAGGTGCGAGGAAAGATGGCGCCGGACGCGGCGCGGAAGCTGATGCTGGAGTTCACGCGCATTCCACACAAGATGGAAACGATTCTGCAGGCAGAGGAGACGGGATTTTACGAGACACTGGCGCGGCAGTATTTCCGGCAGTCGGATTTTCTTTATTTGGGCCGCGGTATTCATTATCCGATTGCGCTCGAAGGCGCTTTGAAGCTGAAGGAGATTTCATATATTCACGCGGAGGGGTATCCCTCCGGAGAGATGAAGCACGGGCCGAACGCGCTGATCGATGAGAATCTGCCGGTGGTGGTGCTGGCGACGCGGGACGAAACGGATCCGGCTTCGATGACGCTGTACGAAAAGAGCGTGTCGAATATTAAAGAGGTAAAGGCGCGAGACGGCATCGTGATTTCGGTGGTGACTTCGGGCGACCATCTGGCCCGCGAGGCTTCGGATCACATTATTGAATTGCCGGCTGCGCCGGAGTTGCTTTCGCCCCTACTGGAGATTATCCCCTTGCAACTGCTGGCGTATCACATTGCGGTGCGGCGAGGGTGCGACGTGGATCAGCCCAGGAATTTAGCGAAGTCGGTGACGGTGGAGTAGCTGTAGTTCATCGGCCGCTAACGCCACGATTTTCAGAAAACCGATGCGATGCTGTAACGCCGCACTTCGCGACACTAGATTTCTTCGGCGATGTATCTTTTTTGACATGGCAACCGGGTGATCCGGGCTTTCGGTTAGAATGTCCGGATGCGAACCCTTCCCTTTTCGATTTTTTGTTGTGCCTTCCTCAGTTTTGTGTCTCCCGCCGTACACGGACAAAGCAAGCCGCAAAGGACGATTGCCATTACGATTGACGACCTGCCCGCAGGAGGCGCGAACCGGATGAGTGGCGACGAACTGATCGCTTTGACGAACAAGTTGCTTGCTACGTTGAGGGCGAAGACCGTGCCGGCGGTTGGGTTTGTGAATGAGCGGAAGCTGTACAAGCCCGGAGAGGCCGATGCGCGGATCAGGACGTTGAGTTTGTGGCTCGATAACGGATTCGAGCTGGGAAATCACACCTTTGGGCATACTTCTCTGAATCGTGTGCCGCTGCCGGTGTGGGAAGAAGAAGTCATTCGGGGGGAGACGGTGACGAAGATGCTGCTGGCCGGGCATCAGCAGAAGTTGCGCTATTTCCGCCATCCGTATCTGGATACCGGGCGGGATTTGCAGACGCGACGGGAGGCGGAAGCGTTTCTGGTTTCGCGGGGTTACCGGATCGCGCCAGTGACGATGGATGCGTGGGACTGGATGTTTGGCGGTGTGTATGACGATGCGCACAAGCGGGACGACAAGGCGTTGGAGGATAAATTGGCGGCGGCGTATCTGGAGCACACGACAAATGTTTTCGACTACTTTGAGAAATTGTCGCGGAATTTGTTTGGCTATGAACCGCCACAGGTTTTATTGCTGCATGGGAACTGGCTGGAGGCAGACCACATCGATGATTTAATCGAGCTGTTGCGGAAGCGCGGGTATGCGTTTGTGACGCTAGATGAGGCGCTGAACGACGGCGCGTATAGCACGCCGGATGAGTTTGTGGGGCTGGAAGGATCGGGTTGGCTGGAGCATTGGGCGATTACGCGAGGGCAGCCGCCGCGGGATGAACCGGTGTTCCCGCAGTGGGTGATTGACCTGGCCAACGCGTTACCGAAGCAGTCGCCGGAACCGGCGATTTTTTATTGAAGAAAAAAGATGGGGAAAGAGTCCCCAGTGAGCCTAATTTCTTGGGCAAATTTCTGCCGCGCCTCGGAACGCAGGCGGAGCAAGCGCAACCAGCCACCTCGCACCAGCCATGAACCACACGAGCAGTGAAAATCGGATAGAATGGCGAGTATGCGGCTCCGGTGGGTTGTTATTCTATTTGCTGCGGTTCTGGGCCCTGTCTTTCCTTACGCCCAACAGTCTCTCCCCCAACAATCACCGACCGCGGCGCTGCGTGAAGTGCGCGTGGATGGCGCTAAACATCTTACGGAGCCACAAATTGTTTCGTTGACCGGGCTTGCGCTCGGAACGCAAGTGGGGCGCAAAGAACTGCAGGATGCTGCCGATGCGCTGGTGCGAACGGGGCTATTCGCGAATGTGAGTTTCAAGTACGACACCCACAACGACAATCTGGTGGTGACCTTTCATATCGGGGAGAATGCGCGACTACCGGTTTCCTACGATAATTTTCCATGGTATGCGGATTCGGAGTTGAATGACGCTGTGCGGAAGGAACTTCCCTTTTACGACGGGAATCTACCTGAGGCGGGCCAAGTGGTGGAGCGGGCGGCGGCGGTGTTGAAAGCGTTTGTGGCCACGCGGGAGTCTCATGTGGAGATTACACACCAGGTGGTGCCGAGCCCGCTGTCAGATGGATCAGAGCAGCAATTCAAGGTGGAAGGGCCGGTGCCGAAGATTGCCAAGCTGGAATTCAGCGATCCTAAGCTGACGGAAGATCTGGCTGTGCGGGCACACATCACGGAGATTGTGGGTCATCCTTATTCGCGAATGACGATTGATATTTTTCTGGCGGAGCAGATCCGGCCAATCTATCAGCAACAGGGATTCTTGCAGGCAAAGATCGGACCGGCGGAGGTGCGGCTTTCGGGAAATCCGAACCAGCAAAAACTGGAGGAGCAGATTCCGGTGTATGTGCCGTGTGTGCCGGGGGCGATTTACAAATGGAAGGGCGTGGAGTGGAAGGGGAACGCGGCTATTTCTTCGATTACGCTGACGAACACGATGGGAATGAAAATTGGGGATGTGGCGAACGGGCAGTCGATTGAAGGCGGGTGGGAGCGGGTGCGGGAAGAGTACGGGCAACGGGGATTTCTGGAGGCGAAGGTGACGCCGGTGGCGAGTTATGATGATGCGGCGCATACGACTTCGTATGAGGTTTCGATTGTGGAGGGGCTGGTATTTCACTACGGGTCGATGACGATTTCGGGGATGTCTCTGGCTGGGGAGCGAATGATTCAGGAAGCCTGGAGCATGAAGACGGGCGATTTGTTCGATAAGAAGGTATTCGAGGATTTTTTGTTCAAGCTGGAATCGCATCGGGAATTGATATTCAAGGAATTGCCGGTGCATTACGATACGGTGGGGCATTTTTTGCAGACGGATCCGGCGAAGGGAACAGTGGAGGTTTTGTTGGATTTCAAGTGAGAACGAGAGAGCAAGAGGAAGACAGAATTCACACAGAGGGCACAGAGCTTTCACAGAGTTCACGGGGAAAAGGAAGAAGGAAGGAGTCAACGCAGAGGACGCGGAGGGCGCAGAGTGCGCTCCAGAATAAAGATGCGGAGGGAAGAGGGGAACGAGATGGGAAGTTTGGTGAAGATACGCGTTGGGGAGGGATCGGCGGAGACCGCCGAGGAGAAAGAGCGGGTGCTGCTGGCGCGACTGGGGCAGTTGCCTTCGGTGATTGTGGCGCTTTCTGGGGGGACGGATTCGGCTTATCTGGCGTGGGCAGCGCATCGAGCGTTGGGGGAAAAGGCGCGGTCGGTTACGGCGCTTTCGGAGAGTTATTCTGCTTATGACCGGGAGCAGGTGGAGATTTTCTTGAAGGCGACGGGTGTGCGGCACGAATTTGTGGCGACGCATGAAATGGAAAATCCCGCTTATCGGGCGAATGCAGCGGACCGGTGCTACTACTGCAAGGATGAACTTTTTTCGGTGCTGGATGGGATGGCGAAGGAACGCGGGTTTGCGGCGGTGGCTTACGGAGTGAACGCGGACGACACTTCGGATTTTCGGCCCGGGCACCGAGCGGCGGCGGAGCACCAGGTGCTTACTCCGCTGCTGGAGGCGCAGCTGCACAAGGAAGAAATACGCTTGCTGGCGAAAGGGGCAGGACTTCCCTGCTGGGATCGGCCGGCGTCGGCATGCTTGTCTTCGCGGCTCCCGTATGGGACCGAGGTTACTCCGGAGCGATTGTCTTTGGTGGAGCGGGGCGAGGCGGCGCTGCGCGAGCTGGGGTTCAAGCAGTTCCGGGTGCGGCTGCACGACAAGCTGGGGCGGGTGGAGATCGCCCAGGATGAGCTTGCCGGGGCGCTGGAGCCGGGAATGGCGGCCGCGATTGCGAAGGCTTTGAAGGCTGTTGGGTTCGCGTATGTGGCTTTAGATTTAGAGGGTTACAGGCAAGGATCGTTGAACGAGACGCTAGCCAAGCGAGCGGGAACATCCTGAGGCTTGACTGCGTATCTTCTACCAGGAGGGCTTGGACACCAGAAAGGTCTGGTTTTCGAGCGCTATGATCCGATGATAAATCGCCACGCCACTATTGTTTCCAGGGTCTTTCTGTTTGCGGCGATTGCCGCTTCTGCGCTGCCCGTGGTTGCCGCGGAGAACGCCAGTTTTGACAAGACCTTCACGGTGACGGCGCCGGTGCGGATTGAGTTGAGCAACGGATCAGGGAGCGTGGAGATTCGCGGTAGCGCGGACGGTACAGTTCATGTGCATGGAAAGGTTTCGCCGGGAGGCTGGTCGATATTTGGCGGCGGCGCGAAGAACGTGGAGGAGGTGGCAGCGAATCCGCCGTTGGAACAGAGCGGAAGCACAATTCGAATCGGGAAGAATAGCTCGTGGCTAAAGAATGTTTCCATCGATTACCAGCTGGAAGTACCGCATGACACGGAGATTGATGCGGGCGTGGCTTCGGGCGGAATTACGATCGACAACGTGAAAGGGCCGGTGAAAGCGAGTTCGGCGTCGGGGTATGTGCACGTTTATCGTGTGGAGCGCGACACGCAACTGAATGCCGCGAGCGGTTCGATTGATGCGTCGGGGATCGGCGGGAGTTTGCGCGTCTCCAGTGCGTCGGGAGACACGCAGGCCACAGATGTGAAAGGCGAGTTGAAAGTAACCGCGGCGTCGGGGTCGATCCGGATTCAGCACCCGAGTGACCGCGTGGATGCGTCGACGGCGAGCGGCTCGATTGATGTGGTGGGCGCGAATAATGATGTGAAGGTGCACGCGATTTCCGGGTCCATCAAGGTTTCGGGAAATCCGGGAGCAAGCCGGCTTTGGGAGTTGAAGACGATTTCTGGCTCAGTGGAGCTGCGCGTGCCGCCGAACGCAAGTTTCCTGCTGTCGGCGGAATCGACTTCAGGGGATATTCGGACTAGCATTCCTGTGATATTGGAAGAACAGAATAAGCATTCTTTGCGGGCGCACATCGGAAGTTCAGCGGGGCGGGTGGAAGTGCATACGGTTTCGGGGAGTGTGAATGTTTCGAGCGGGTCGTAAGGATTTGCCAGAGTAGATTTGCGATCGGGGAAGCCGGGTCCTGCAAGTTCTTCTGTTTGATTCCCTTGTACAATGGCTTGTGAGCTTCTTTCGGACAAAAACGCCAAAAACCCTTTTGGGATTTGTTGTCCTCTTGTGGGCGGGGACGGCTTCTGTTTCGGCGCCGCAGAAGCCGGATACGGGTCAGAATCCATCCGGACCTGCGCCTACTCCGGCCGCGGCGGCTAAATCTGGTGGCGCCAAGCCGTTGGTGGCGCCGGCGGCAACGGAACAGCAGGACTTGCAGAAGGCGATTGAGCAGGCGAGTAATGACCGAGCGGCGCTGATGCGCAACCTGCTGGACTTCCTGAAGAAGTATCCGCAGACGACGCAGCGTGTTCAGATTTATCGGGCAATCGTGGAGTCAAGCCTGCAGTTGCGCGATTTTCCCACGGCAACGGAGTATGCCGAGCGGATGGTGTCGCTGAATCCGGGGGATGCCTCGACCAATCTGCTCGCAATCCAGCTGCTCGAGCACTATGGGGATGCCTCCGGGTGGCGGCGCGCCGTGAACTATTGCGCGCGCGTGCTGGAGATCGTTCACCGGGAGTCCACGACGCAAAAATCGCCGCGACTGTCCAGCGAACAGTTTGAGAAGGACAGACAGCGCGACGTGGCTGGGGTGCTGCTAGTCCGCGGCCAGCTGTACCAAAAGCTGAATGAACCGCAGAATGCACTGAAGGATTTTGAGAGTAGTTACAGAATGGCACCCGGTGCGGCGGCGGCGGAACACCTAGGCGAACTGGCAGAGTTACGCAAGGACCTAGCAGGGGCGATTCATGAGTACGGTGTGGCGTTTGCGCTGGCAGACACTTCGCCCGGGAGCCGATCGCGCCCAGAGTTGCGTGAGAAACTGGGCAACGCGTGGCGGCTGGCCCATGGTTCGGAGGATGGGCTGGGCGATTACCTGCTACGTACCTATGACGAGACTGTGGCGGCCATCACCGGGCCAAGACCTGCGCGCAACACTGGGCGGAAAGAGCCTTCGAATTTTGTGTTGCGGAAGGTATCGGACGGTTCTCCGTTCGCGATGGCGGACACCAAGGGCAAGGTGGTGGTGATGAATTTCTGGACGACGTGGTGCGGGCCATGCCGTGAATGGGAGCCGCATTTTGAGAAGGTAGCGGGACGCTTCGCCGGACAGGAGAAGGACGTCGTATTCCTTGAAGTGAATTGCGACGAGGATGAGACGCTGGTGGGACCTTATCTGGCGGAGGAGAAACCGAAGAGCAGCGTGGTGTTTGCGGATGGGTTGGACCGCTTGCTGGGAGTGGATTCGTTTCCTACGACATTGGTTTTGGACCGGAGTGGGAAGATTGCTTACCGGGCAGAGGGAGTGGACATGGATAGTCCGGAGGCGAGTTTGGTTGAGGCGATTGAGAGGACGTTGCATCCCACGGAAATGCCAGTGCCGGCGGCGGTGGCGGAGTAGCAGGAATCGAATGGCGCGCCTGCTGCGGAACTCGGCCGCTACAAAGGCAAGAGACGGGCAAGAGAGCAGGGCGAGCCCCGCCTCTACAAAAGCCAGACGGGGCCACTCGAAAGTGGCCGCTCCGCGTTTTCGGCTAATTGTTTGGCGGCTTGGATGGTGTTTACGTGGATTTGGATTGTGTCTTGGAGTCGCCGGGCGTAGCCGCCGGCTAGGGTTGTGACAACTGGGATATTCTTGCCGCGGGCTTCCTTGAAGACACCGGCGTCGCGTTTTTGTAAACCTTCCATGCTTAAATCCAGGCCGCCTAGTTGGTCTTCGCGGTAGGGGTCTGCTCCGCCCACGTAGAAGAGGATGTCCGGTTGAAAGTCTGCGATGGATTTTTTTACGGCGGGGAGGAGTGTGGCCAGATATTCTTCGTCGGCTACGCCGTCTTCGAGATTGAGATCGAGAGAGGAGTGCGGTTTGTGGGCAGGGTAATTGTTGAGTTGATGGATGGAGAGAGTGAAGACGGAAGCGTCTTTGTCGAAAATGGCGGCGGTGCCGTTGCCATGGTGGACGTCGGTGTCGACGACGATGGCGCGGGCAATTTTTTTGCGGGCCTGCAGAGTGCGGATGGCTACGGCTACGTCGTGGATGGCGCAGAAGCCTTCGCCGTGGCCGGGGTAGGCGTGGTGGAAGCCGCCGCCAATGTTGCAGCCGAAGCCGTCCTGGAGGGCGGATTCGGCGGCGGCGATGGTGCCGCCGGCGGCGAGCCAGAAGGCGCGAACGAGTTCGGGGGAATAAGGGACTTCGAGTTTCATCTGCTCGCTGGCGGTGAGGGTGCCGGTTTTCAGTTTCTGGACCCAGTCTTCCGTGTGGACGCGAAGAATGTCGGTGTCGGTTGCGGGTTCGGGGCGGAGAAAGTCGCCGGGCGTGGCGATGCCGTCGTTGAGGAGTTTGTCGTGGATTAAGCGGAATTTTTCGGAAGGGAAGACGTGGGCGCCGAGGTTGAGGTCGTAGCGTTCGTGGTAGACGAGTTTGAAGGGCAGCATGGAAACATCTCAACACACTCGCAATAGTTGCGCCAGGTCCGGGTACAGCAGAACCGATTTTGAGTGCGGCAGCAGGGCTGCCGCTTTCGCGATGTAAAAGCGATGGCCAGATTTTTGTTGGACGGGTTTGATCGACCGTAAAAGCGGAAGCTGAGCTTCCCTTCGGCAGGACTCAGGGCAGGCCGCACTCAAAACTAAGATTCGCGATCGAGGATGAAATCGGGGAGGGTTTGGAGGGCGCGGGCGTATTCGGAGAAGCCGGAGCCGTTGAGGCAGGCTTTGGCGCGGACGGCGTATTCGAGAGCCAAATTGCGGGTGCGGTCGAGGGCGCCAGAATCGCGCACCAGGGCTACCAGAGTTTCGGGCTGGACGGAGTCAAACTCTTTTTCTTCGAGGACGCGCGCGACCATTTCGCGGGCTTCACGATGGCCGTTTTCCATGGCGTAGATCAGCGGCAGAGTGACTTTGCCTTCTTTCAGGTCGCTGAGGACGGGCTTGCCGAGTTGTTCGCTTGATGCGGTGAAATCCAGAAGATCATCAACCAACTGAAAGGCGAGGCCGGAGTAGCGGCCGTAATCGGCTAGCGCGGTTTCGTGTTCTTCGTCGAGCCCGCCGAGGACTCCGCCGAGGCGGGCGCAGCCGCTGAAGAGGCAGGCGGTTTTGTAGGTGGAGAGTTTCAGGGCGTCATCTTCGGAGACGTCGATGCGGCCGATCTTTTCGAGTTGCAGGAGTTCGCCTTCGACCATTTTCTGGGTGAGATCGATGAGGATGTCGAGGACGTGGAAATTGCGTTCCTGCAGGGCGATATGGAAAGACTGCATGTAGAGCCAGTCGCCGGAGAGAACGCTGCGATGATTGCCCCAGCGGGAATTGGCGGAGGGGCGGCCGCGGCGGGTGTCGGCGCTGTCGATGACGTCGTCGTGAATGAGAGTGGCGCTGTGAAGGAGTTCGACTACGGCGGCGAGCTTGATAGCGCTGCGGGAGTCGCCTTCGCTGCCCGCGGCGTAGCCGTGGGCGAGGAGGAGCAACGCGGGGCGGAGGCGTTTCCCTCCCCCGCCGAGGAGATAGCTGGTGATTTCGGAAACAGGTTGGTAGGCGGAGGCGCTCTGGCGCGAGAGTTCCTGCTCGACCTTCACGAGGTCATCGCGCACCAGTTCAAAAATCTCTTTCACGGTCAATAAAGCGATGGGCGTTCTCCGAGCCCGCTCCCTTTCAGCGGGACACCTCGGCCGTCGTTGAGTCCGGCCAGGTCAGCCCAAAAAACCTCCGGAAATTCTCCGTGGTCTGGGCGGCAATTTCTGATAGCTCACAGTCTCTCACATTCGCGAGCGCCTTTGCTACCTCGAGAACGTAGGCAGGCTCATTGCGCTTGCCGCGATGGGGCTGTGGCGCGAGGTACGGAGAGTCTGTTTCGATCAAGATGTTTGAAAGGGGCAAAGCTTTTGCGACGTCGCGGATGTTCTGCGCTTTTGGATAGGAGATGTTTCCGGTGAAGGAGATGAGGAAGCCCAGGTCGAGGCCTTTTTTTGCGTGATCGAGAGTGCTGGTGAAGCAGTGGAGGATGCCGCCGACGCCTGTGGGCTTCCAGGCTTCGTTGAGTAGGCGGAGGCAGTCGTCCCAGGCGTCGCGGCAGTGGATGATGATGGGGAGCTTTGCGGCTTGGGCTAGTTCCATTTGCTGGCGGAAGACTTGTTCCTGGATGTCGCGGGGGGCGTGGTCATAGAAATAGTCGAGGCCGATCTCGCCCCAGGCGATTACTTTGGGATGTTTTGCCAGGGCGGCTAGCGTATCCAGATGCGTGGGGGTGACTTCTTTGGCGTCGTGGGGGTGGATGCCGACCGTGGTGTAGATCCAATTGTGGGTTTCGGCGTAGGGGATAGCGGCGTCTAGTTGCTCGGGGCCCGGGCCGGTGCCGATGGCTAGGATTGTGGAGATGCCTGCGGCTTGGGCGCGTTGGAGCATTGCGTCGCGGTCGTCGGCGAATTGGGGGCCGTCTATGTGGGCGTGGGAGTCGATTAGTTCCATTTAGTAGATGCTAACGTAAAAGCGGAGTTGTTGCGATTGAGAGGGCAAGAAGGAAAAAAGATAACGCAGAGGCGCACAGGGCGCTGAGGTTCGCAGAGAAGAGATAAGGATAAGGTTTAACACAGAGGTCACAGAGGGAAGAACACAGAGAGCACGGAGAAGGGTTGAACAAGGGCGGCAACCCAACAGGGCCGGGCGAGCCCGGCCTCTACAAGGAGGAGAAACGGCCGAAGGGCACGATATATCGTGCCCCCACACACGGGTGCTCGCCGAGTCATTTCAGGCGGGCGCCTACTTCTACTTCTTCGTGGAAACCCGTGAGGACTGGGCGGCCTTCGGGGCCTACGGAGGCGGCTACGATCATGCCGTTGGACTCGACGCCGCGGAGTTTGCGCGGGGCGAGGTTTACGACTACCGCTACTTTGCGGCCGATTAGGGATTCTGGTTCGTAGTATTGGGCGATGCCGGCGCAGATCTGGCGGATTTCGGTGCCAATGTCTACGGTTAGCTTGAGGAGTTTGTCGGCGCCTACGATGCGTTCGGCGGTTTTGATCTGGCCTACGCGCATTTCGACTTTGGCGAAATCCTCGATGCCGATTTTGTCGGAGACGGCCGGGGCGGCGGCTGCCGCTGCGGATGCGCCGGTGGCGGCTGGAGCGTTTGCCGCCGGAGCGTGGGTTGCTGGTGTTGGATTCAGTTCTTCGTTTGCCATCGCTTCAATCCTCTCTATTGCTTCGGTTTTGTCGACGCGTGGAAATAAAGTTTGTGCCTTGCCGAGAGATGCGCCTGGAGCCAACTGGCCCCAGCGCAAACCGCCCACTTCGAATTTGCCGAGGGCTTCGGATTGGCCGAGGAGAGTCCAGACTTTGGCGGCGCTGTCGGGGAGAACGGGAAACGCGAGCGCAGCGACGATGCGGAGAAGTTCGGCGGTGGTCCAAAGGACAGTGGCTTTGCGGACTTGGTCGGCTTCGGAGTTGCCGAGGGCCCAGGGCTGTTCGCTGGTGAGATATTTGTCGGCGGCAGCGATGACAGTCCAGATGGTTTCAAGGGCTCGGGCGAAGCTGAGCTTGTCGAAATTTTCCAGGACTTCGCCGATGGCGTTTTGCGCTTCTTTCGCGAGGGCTTCGTCCTGCGATTTGAATGTGGCGGGCTTGGGAATTTTGCCGGCGAAGTTTTTTTGGATGAGCGCGACGGTGCGGCTGGCCAGGTTGCCGAGGCCGTTGGCGAGATCGCTGTTGTAGCGGGTGACTAGGGCGTCATAACTGAAATTGCCGTCCTGGCCGAAGACGACGTCGCGCAGAAGGAAATAACGGAGTGCGTCCATGCCGAGCATGTTGACGATGGGGCGCGGGAGGACCACGTTGCCCTTGGACTTGCTCATTTTGGCGGCGTCCATCAGGAACCAGCCGTGGGCCCAGACTTGTTTGGGAACGGGGAGCATGGCGGCCATCAGGAATGCGGGCCAATAGACGGTGTGAAAACGGATGATGTCTTTGCCGACGAGATGCAGATCGGCGGGCCAGTAGCCGCGCTTTTCGTAGTCGGGGCCGCCGACGGCGCTGAGGTAGGCGGTGAGGGCGTCGAACCAGACGTAGAAGACGTGCGGCTCTTCGCCGGGAACGGGAATGCCCCAACGGATGGTGGTGCGGGTGATGCTGAGATCTTTCAGGCCGCCTTCAACAAAGCTGATGATTTCGTTGCGGCGGGTATCCGGCTGAATGAAATCGGGATTTTTTTTGTAGAAATCGAGCAGCGGCTTTTGGAACGAGGAGAGTTTGAAGAAATAGTTTTCTTCGGTGACGGTTTCGAGTGGGCGGCCGCAATCGGGACAGTTGTCTCCGGGCTTGGCGTCGTTCACGAAGGCGTTGTCGTAGATGCAGTATTGGCCAGTGTAATGGCCTTTGTAGACGTAGCCGTTTCCCCTGCAGAGTTTGAAGAGCCACTGGACGGTGCGGACGTGTTTGAGGTCGGTGGTGCGTACGAATTCGTCCGCGGGGATGCCAAGTTCGTCCCAAAGAGTGCGCCAGGCGTCGGCCATTGTGGCGACAAATTCGGATTCGGGGACACCGGCTTTTTTGGCGGCGCGTTCGACGTTGACGCCGTGCTCATCGGTGCCGGTGGTCATCACGACGTCGTAGCCGCGCATGCGCTTGGAGCGGCGGATCACGTCGGCGACGACGGTGGTGTAGGTGTGGCCGATGTGCGGGAGCCCGTTGGTGTAGTAGATGGGCGTCGTGAGGTAGAATTTTTCTTTTTTGTCGGGCATTTTTGGAGTTGTAAGTTTTCAGTCGTAAATCGAAAGTCCAAAGTTCAATAGTTCAGAAGTTCAAGAGTTCAAAAAGACAGACTGCTTGTTGCTTAGGTTTTGACGAACCAGGTGCGCATGGCCTCGTCCATGACCCTTTGCAACGGCACGTTTTTCGCTTCTGCCAGTTTACGGCAATCCTCGAATTCGGGCGATGCCTGACGGATGTGGCCGTTGAGCCGGGCCACTTTGATGCGGACATCGCCGAAAGCGGTATGCACCGTTTCCCACTGGCGCGCGAGGACGCGGCGTCCGGCGGTGTAGGTGCGGACGCCGAGGGTGGTGGTCTCCCGGAAGAACATCTCGTGAAATTTGGCTTCGTCTTCCGGCTTGCAGAGAACGGTGACGAGCATGCCGGGGCGATTCTTTTTCATTTGCACGGGAGTGGTAAAAACGTCGAGGGCGCCCGCGGCGAGGGCTTTTTCGAGGAAGTAGCCGTAAATTTGAGGATTCATGTCGTCGAGGTTGGCTTCGAGGACGCGGATGGTTTCGGATTCCGCAGCGACGCGTTTTTCCGAGGACTCGCCGACCATGAGGCGGAGGACGTTCGGCTGGCCTTCGAGATCGGCTGTGCCGGCGCCGTAGCCGATGGCGTTAACGATCATCGGCGGCTGAGGTCCAAAAGCGGTGCAGAGCGCGGCGACGATGGCAGCGCCCGTCGGAGTGACCAATTCTCTTTGGACACCGCTCGAGTAGGTGGGCCTGCCGACAAGAAGGCGCGCGGTGGCTGGCGCAGGAACGGGCAAGACGCCGTGGGCCATTTTTGCGGTGCCGCCGCCGACGTTTAGAGCCGAGCATGCGAAGGAATCGATGCCGAGCACGTTGAATCCGACGCAAGCGCCGACGATGTCAACAATGGCGTCTACGGCGCCTACTTCGTGGAAATGAATTTTCTCGAGGGGGACGTCGTGGACGGCGGCTTCGGCTTCACCCAGTTTATTGAAAACGGCGACGGAGCGATCTTTCACGTTGTGGGACAGGCTGGATTTTTCGATGATATCGAGAATCGTGGTTAGCGAGCGATGCCTCTGAGTGTCTTCGGCTCGCACTTGCGCGTAAGTGGCAGCCACGCCGTTTTTCCAGACTTTTTCTGCGGTGAGTTCCCAGCCCGGGAGGTCCAGTGCCCGCAATTCGGCGCGCAATTGTTCCAGAGGCACACCGGCATCGAGCAGGGCGCCGAGGGTCATATCGCCGCTGATGCCGCTAAAACAGTCAAAATAAGCGCATTTCATGGGCTGAAACCTGATTTGATACTATCGGCAGGGCGGATTTCCGTCAAACCTGTGGCAGCAGCGGGGCATCGCCGATAGGACGATTCGGCCGCTGATGCGGGGAGCAGTTCATTTGCCTGATCCGGTGGAAGTGCAGCCGAAGTGAAGGGCTGTTCACTGGCGTGACGGGCCGAACATCTGGCTTAGTGCAAAAATAACGGTAGAAAGTTTGTCTGGTGGCAAGAATCACAGCGTAAAAGCGGGAGCTTGGCTCCCGCACTCAAAATTAAAGGGCGCGGCCTGCTGCCACAGCTGAGGCCCAGGCCCATTGGAAATTGAAGCCGCCGAGGTGGCCGGTGACGTCGACTACTTCGCCGATGAAGAAGAGGCCGGGGATCTTGCGGGCTTCCATGGTTTTGCTGGAGAGTTCAGCGGTGTCTACGCCGCCTGCGGTGACTTCGGCTTTTTCGTAGCCTTCCGTGCCGGCAGGGTGGATGGTCCAGGCGTGGAGTTCCGTTTCGAACGTATCGAGTGCGAGATTGGTCCAGGATTTTGGAGGGTGGAATTTCAGCCAGCGCTCGGCGAGGCGTTGCGGCAGGAATTCGTGGAGAGCTTTTTCGGCGACGGCCGTGGTGCGGGTGCCGGCTCCGCGGATTTTTTGGGTGGCCTCACGGCCTGGAGCGAGATCGATTTGGAGTGCCTCTCCTTCATTCCAATAGCTGGAGGCTTGCAAGATTGCGGGACCGCTTAGGCCGCGGTGGGTAAAGAGCATTTTTTCGCGGAAGGCGCAGTTCGCTGCTTGCGCGATTACTTCGGTGGAGACGCCGGCGAGGTCGCTGTAGCGTTTGCGGTCGGCGGGGTGAAAGACGAGGGGGACGAGGGCGGGGCGGGGTTGGACGATGTTCAGGCCAAACTGGCGGGCGAGATCGTAGCCGAAGCCTGTGGCGC
>Ga0210402_10001488_pt1 | contig 24169 bp, 22 predicted proteins | sample IncBWC7MmetaG_FD_161055 | JGI IMG/M metagenome (GOLD analysis project Ga0210402, IMG submission 161055) | Forest soil microbial communities from Barre Woods Harvard Forest LTER site, Petersham, Massachusetts, United States - Inc-BW-C-7-M | ecosystem: Environmental > Terrestrial > Soil >... | reverse complement strand
CGAGCACAAGCTCGGTATCCCGCGAGCCGCCGTCCACGACGTAGCCCAAGACGCCGCGCACCTGAAGCGTCTGCGCTGATAGTTCGCCCATGAGCGCGATCTCATGATTGTGCGGCTGACACACGATCACATGACCGGACGGCGCCTTCGACAGCATCGTGCACCACGCGAGGAGCGTCTCATCGCGCGTGCGATTGCGATCGAAGCGGCCGGAGACCGTCCACACCGGTCCGGCAAGGCGCGTTCCCGGCGCGATGGCCTTGATTTCGGACGGCAGCACGATGTTGTCGTGGCCCATCATGCGCAGTACGTCGTGTACGGCGCCGGTGTAGCACCGGGCCAGCCGCTTGGTCAGCTCGCGCATCTCGGGTCTGCGGGACCGGGCCCGATAGCGTCGATCCATCGCCACAGCGTCATTCGACGTTCCCGAGCCGACATCTCGGAATCTAGAATAATGTGAGTTGCGCGCGCTGCGCCTCGGTGCGTGGCGGCTGGAAGCGCGAGGTGTCCATGGGCGCGCGCTCGCGATTCAAGCCGAGCCTCCGGCACGCGATGTCGAAGCGGCGACTGATGAGGTCCGCGAAAAGTCCCTCGCCACGCATACGCGAGCCAAATTGCGGATCGTTGTCGCGGCCGCCGCGCATTTGCTGAATCACGCTCATGACGTGCTCGGCGCGCAGCGGATAATGCTGCGCCAGCCAGTCGCGGAAAAGATCCTTGACCTCGTGCGGCAGCCGCACCAGCGTCCAGCCGGCGTAGCGCGCGCCGTTGGTGCTTGCCGCCTCGAGTATCGCTTCGAGATCCTTGTCGGTGAGCTGCGGGATGATCGGCGCGGTCATCACGCCGACGGGGATGCCCGCGTCGCTCAAGGCCTTGACCGCGGCCAGCCGGCGATGAGGCGCGGCGGCGCGCGGCTCGAGCGTTCGTGCCAGATCGCGGTCGAGCGTTGTGATCGACACGTAAACGCGCGCGAGACGCTTCGCCGCCATCGGTGCCAGCAAATCGATGTCCCGCTCGACCAGCGCCGACTTGGTGACGATCGATACCGGATGCTCGCACGCGGAGAGCACCTCGAGGATCTGGCGCGTGATCTTCCATTCGCGCTCGATCGGCTGATAAGGATCGGTGTTCGTGCCCATGGCGATCGCGTCGCAGACGTAGCCGGGTTTGGCGAGCTCCGCGATGAGCAGCGCCGCGGCGTCGGGCTTGGCGAAAAGCTTGGTCTCGAAATCTAGCCCCGGCGACAGATCGAGATAGGCGTGGGTCGGCCGGGCGTAGCAGTACACGCAGCCGTGTTCGCAGCCCTGGTACGGATTGATCGATTGCGTGAACGGGATGTCGGGCGATGCGTTTCGGGCAATGATGGTGCGCGAGCGCTGGAGCGTGACCGTGGTCTTCAGCGGCGGCGGCTCCTGGTCGTCGACCTCGCCTTCCGCCGGCGTCCAGCCGTCGTCGACCGCTTCCCGTGTGTCGCGGCGGAAGCGGTTTCCCGGATTTAACGTTGCGCCGCGCCCCTTGAGCGGCGCGTTCGGACCCGTACCCATGTTTGTTAACCGCCCAGCTTGGCGTCCATCGTGATGGTCGCATTGAGCACGCGTGACACAGGGCAGTTGGCCTTGGCGCCGCCCGCGATCTCGGCGAATTTCGCCGCGTCGATGGCCGGCACTTGCGCCCGCGTGGTCAGATGGATCGCCGTGATCGTCCACGCGTCGTTTACTTTTTCCAGGGTGACGAGAGCCTCGGTGTCGATCGCTTCGGCGGTGAATCCGGCGTTGTTCAATGCGAAAGACAGCGCCATCGTGAAGCAGCCGGCGTGTGCTGCGCCGAGGAGCTCCTCCGGATTCGTGCCCTTGCCGTCGCCAAAGCGGGCGTTAAAACCGTACGGCGCGTCGCTTAAGACGCCCGACTGGGTCGAGATGGTGCCCTTGCCTTCCTTGACCGTGCCTTGCCAGCGTGCGGACGCCTTGCGCTGCATGTTTGTCTCCAGGAATTGCGATACTTTGATCGCCGATGCCTCCAGTGTAAGCCCTCACCCGACCGGCGGCAAAGCAGGGCGCCTTGAGTCAGGTGAGATCGAGGGGAGACTCCGAGTTCGAGGGCTGCGCGATGCGCTACCATAGGCCAGGCTTTTCCTCGCTGCGAGCCCTCCATGAGCAATCCCAAGTCCGCGCATTTCGATACGTTGACGCTGCATGCGGGGTCGGTGCCGGATCCGGCCACCGGGGCCAGGGCGACTCCCATTTACCAGACTGCGTCGTTCGTCTTCCCCGACAGCGATTACGCAGCGGCGCTGTTCAATATGGAGCGCGCGGGCCACGTCTATTCGCGCATCTCCAACCCGACGTGCGCGGTGCTGGAAGAGCGGATCAGCGCGCTGGAAGGCGGCGTCGGCGCGATCGCGGTAGCGAGCGGTCAAGCCGCCTTGCACCTGGCGATCGCAACGCTCCTGGGCGCGGGCTCTCACATCGTCGCCTCGCGCTCGCTCTATGGCGGATCGCACAACCTGCTCGACTTTACGCTGCCGCGCTTCGGCATCGAGACCACGTTCGTCGATCCGCGCAATCTCGACCAGTGGCGCGCGGCGATACGGCCGGAAACGAGGCTACTTTTCGGCGAGACGCTCGGCAACCCGGGGCTGGAGGTGCTCGACATTCCGCGCATCGCCGCGCTCGCACACGAGCACGACCTGCCGCTCCTGGTCGATTCGACATTTACGACACCGTATCTCATGCGACCTTTCGACCATGGCGCGGATCTGGTCTATCACTCGGCGACGAAATTTCTCTCGGGCCACGGCGTGGTCATCGGCGGGCTGCTGGTCGACGGCGGGCGCTTCGACTGGCGGCAGTCGGGCAAGTTTCCGACCTTGAGCGAACCCTACAGCGGCTTCCACGACATGATCTTCACCGACGAGTCGACCACCGCTGCATTCCTGCTGCGCGCACGGCGCGAAGGCATACGCGATTTCGGCGCCTGTATGGCGCCGATGACGGCCTTCCAGATTCTGCAGGGCATCGAGACGCTGCCGCTGCGGATGCAACGCCACGTGGACAACACGCGCAAGATCGTCGCCTTTCTCGACGCACACGACTCTGTCGCATCGGTGGGTTATCCGGAGCTTCCCCGGCATCCCGACCATGACCTCGCGCAGAAGCTGCTGCCACGCGGGTGCGGCGCGGTATTCAGCTTCGCCATCCGCGGCACACGGGATCAGGGACGAAAATTCATCGAGTCGCTGAGGATCTTTTCGCACCTGGCCAACGTCGGCGACGCCAAGTCGCTGGTGATCCATCCGGCGAGCACGACGCACTTCCGCGTCTCGGCCGAGAAACTCGCGGCCGCCGGCATCACCGAAGGCACGATTCGGCTGTCGGTCGGCCTGGAAAATGCCGACGACCTGATCGAGGATCTGAGCCGCGCCTTATACGCAGCGTCGAAGATTCGATAGTGCTGGTCGACGTCAACGGATGCTCGGTTTATGCCTACACCGGCGGGCGAGGCTTCGACGCTGCGCGGCCGAGCATGGTCTTCGTTCACGGTGCTTGCAACGATCACAGCGTGTGGGCGCTGCAGTCGCGATACTTCGCGCATCACGGCAGCAATGTGTTCGTCGTCGACACGCCGGGGCACGGCCGCAGCGCGGGCGATGCTCATTCATCGGTATCGGACATCGCCGACTGGCTGACGGCGCTCCTCGACGCGCTGGCGATCGAGCGCGCCGCCTTCGTCGGCCACAGCCTGGGCGCGCTCTCGGTGCTCGACTTGGCGGCACGCAATCCCGCTCGCGTGTCGCGACTCGCGCTGCTCGGCCCCTCGGCGCCAATGCCGGTGGCCGAAGTGCTGCTGGACGCCGCGAAGGCGAACGATCACGCCGCGTTCGAGCTCATTACCGGATGGACTTTTTCCGCCGGCCACCAGCTTGGCGGCAGCGAGCAACCCGGCATTTGGATGAGCGGTAATGCGCTGCGCCTGATGGAGCGCTCGCGGCCCGGCGCGCTCTACAATGATCTTCTGGCCTGCCGGGATTACAACGACGGAGTGAATGCCGCCGGCTGCGTTCGCTGTCCCTCGTTGGTGATCCTGGGCCAGCGCGACCTGATGGCGCCGCCGGCGAACGCGACCCTGCTCATCGAAGCGCTGGCCGACAAGCGGGTCGTCAGCTTACCCGGCTGCGGACACAGCCTGATGGCCGAAGCGCCGCGGGCCGTACTCGACGCGCTGCGCGAGTTTCTTCTTTAGGCCGAAATATTTGGCCGGCGGAACGTGCGCGGCAGCGCTTTCAGGCGGCGTCGCGCCATTTGATCGAGCAACCGACGCTCGGCACCTGCCTTGCCGGGCCTTTGCCGGTGCGCGAAACCTCGACCATCGCCTGGTACAGCTCGCGCGGCGCATCCGGCTTGGGTGATCGCCCCGCATCGTCGAGCCGACCTCGATATTGCAGCTCGAGCCTGGCGTTGAAGCCGAAGAAGTCGGGCGTGCACACCGCGCCAAACGCTTTCCCCACCGATTGCGTCTCATCCCAGAGATACGGAAACGGAAACCGCATGCGCTCGGAGAGAGCCGCCATGTTGGCAAATGAATCTTCGGGATAATCCGTCGCGTCGTTGCTGCATAGCGCCGCCGAGCCGACACCGTGAGCTGCGAGATCGCGTGCGTCGCGCACCAGCTTGTCCAGCACCGCTTTGACATACGGACAGTGATTGCAGATGAACATCACCAGCAGGCCGTTGTTGCCGCGCACCGAGTCGAGCGTATGGCGCTTGTTGTCGGTGCCGACGAGATCGAAAGCAGGCGCGCGCCGCCCGAAGTCGGAGAGTGGTGGAGCTGCCGCCATGAGCATTTCCCCAAAGAAGCATGTGGCAAAATGCTACCACTTTAACCCGCTCGCATGGCAGCGATCCATCTCACCGTGCTCCGCCGGAGCACCGGAGGCGGAACTATGCTTCGGCACTGGTCGGCGAGCTGTCGCGCGAGTTGTTCGAACAGGGAAAGCGAGCGATATTCTTGACCACCGACCTTGCCAATCCGACCAGCAACAGCATCTATCGCAAGATCGGCTACCTGCCTGCCGCGGACCATTATCATTTCGATTTCGTGCCGCCTCCGGAATGAGCGCGCGCCTGTTCTGCCCGATGTCGCTGCGTGGCGGTGAGGTCATCGACTTGCCGTCTGCGGTGGCGCACCACGCGTCGCGCGTCCTGCGCTTGCACGAGGGCGATACGGTAACGCTGTTCAATGGCGAAGGCGGAGAGTTTGAAGCGCGCCTGACCCGAATCGAGTCGCGTTCGGTCTCGGCCGCGGTGGGCATGCACCACGCGGTCGAGCGCGAATCTCCTCTGAACATCACGCTGCTGCAAGGCCTGGCCGGCGCCGAGCGCATGGATTACGTTATCCAGAAGGCGGTCGAGATGGGCGTATCGGGAATCGCGCCGGTGACGATGGCGCGTAGCGTCACGCGGCTTGACCCTGCACGCGCGTCGAAGCGCGCCGAGCATTGGCGCTCGGTAATCGCGGCCTCGTGCGAGCAGTGCGGCCGCAACCGCTTGCCGCTGCTCCATCCGTTGTCCGACTTCGATGCCGCGCTCCGGTCGTCGGACCCAGCTGAACCGGGCGCAGCGTCCGCGGTGCTCTCGCTGGTGCTTTCGCCGGGCGAAGGGAGCTCGCTGACGGCATTCGATCGCCCCTCGGGCGCAATTCGACTCCTGATCGGACCCGAAGGCGGGCTCTCGCCGGACGAATTGGCCGCTGCGCAGCGCGCCGGGTTTCTGATCGCTCGACTCGGGCCGCGAGTGCTGCGAACCGAGACTGCGGGGGTGGCCGTGCTGGCCGCCATGAATGCGTTGTGGGGCGACTGGCGGTGAGGATGCGATCGGCGCGATCGAGCTTTCCGTCGAGGCTCTCGCTGCGCCAGCTCTCGCTCGCAGCTGGCGCGTTTCTGACTGCTTGCGCCGGCGTCGTTCCGCCGGCATCCGACATCCGCGCTGCCGGCGCCGTCGAGTCTGCGTTTGTCGTCGTCGGCGCCGGCGGCGCACGTCTTGCGCGACTCATCACCACCGACGACGTGTGTCCCGCGATCGCCGTCGATGACACGACGACGCGGATGCAGCTGCGGGCCGCGCCGGCGACGATCGCGCAGCGACCGACGAGAAGCGATCCGGCGGATTCCAAACCGTCCGCGTTTCCGGTGCGAGTTTGCGACCTGAGCTTGCCTCGCGAGGCGTCTCGGGCTATCGTCGCCGGGCGATCGCTTCCGCTGTCGACGCACGAGCCCAAGCGCATTGTTGTGATCGGCGACACAGGGTGCCGGATCAAGGCTTCGGACGACGCCTTCCAGGCCTGCAACGATGCCGAGCGATGGCCGTTTGCGAGCGTCGCCGCCGCGGCCGCGGCGGTGCTTCCGGATCTGGTGATCCACGTCGGCGATTATCATTATCGCGAAAATGCCTGTCCCGCCGGAAATGCAGACTGCGCCAACAGCCCGTGGGGCTATGGCTGGGACGCGTGGGATGCCGACTTTTTTGTGCCGGCGCGACCGCTGCTCGCTGCGGCGCCGTGGATCTTCGTCCGCGGCAATCACGAATCCTGCAACCGCGCGGGCCAAGGCTGGTGGCGATTTCTCGACTTCCGGCCACGGGTCGCCGGACGCGACTGTGATCGCGCGTCCGACGACGAGCGAGGCGACTTTAGCGATCCCTTCGCGGTTCCGATCTCGGGCGACACACAGATCGTCGTGTTCGACTCGTCGCGCGTCGGCGTGGGGGCGCTCCTTCCCTCGGACCCGATGTACCGCAATTACGCCGCCGAGTTCGGCGCGGCGTTTGCGTTGTCGCGCGACGTTGCGCACAATCTGTTCGTGAGCCATCATCCGATCCTCGGGTTCGCAACCGACCCATCGCGTCCCGCGCCGGCGGTCTATCCCGGCAACGAGGCGCTGCAGTCGGTGTTGGCGCAGATCGGCGGTCCTGAGTTTTTTCCATCCAATGTGCAAACGCTCATCGCCGGTCACAACCACCTGTTCGAGATGGTGAGCTTCGTTTCATCCCATCCGACGCAACTCATTTCCGGCAACGGCGGGACGTGGGCCGATGCGCCGCTGCCGAGTCCCCTGCCGCCGGGGGCATCGGTCGCTCCCGGAACGGTTATCGAGAGCATCGCCTCGACCAGCCGATACGGCTTCATGGTCCTCGAGCGCGATCCCGGCCGAAGCGAGCTCTGGCGTGTCGAGGCCCGCGATGTGCACGGACAGCTGATGACCGTTTGCCTCCTTCTCAACGGAAAGACGAAATGCGCGACGGGGACGCCGCCGTGAGAGCCGTCCTATACGCCTTTTGCGTCGCGGCGCTCGCCGGAACGGTATTCGCGCAATCGCCGCCCGAGATTACGCGCTTTTCGAACACGCAAGCCGGGGCGGCACCTGCGGGATGGCAGCATGTACCGCTGTCAAGCACGAAAAAGGAAACGGAATATACAACTGTCGTCAACGAAGGAGTCGTGGTGCTTAAGGCAACCGCGCACGGGAGCGCCTCGCTGATGGCATTTCGTACCGACTTCGACCCTCGGGCTTTTCCGCTTCTGTCGTGGCGATGGAAGGTGATCCAGGGCATTCCCACGGCTGAAACCCATAGCCGCGCGCGCGAAGACGCCCCTGTGCGCTTGATGGTTTCGTTCTCCGGCGACACCAGCAAGCTCACCGTGCTCGATCGCGCGGCCTCGTCGTTTGCCAAATCGGCGTCGGGTCAGGCACTGCCGTATGCCGAGCTCATGTACATCTGGGGCGGCAAGGTTGCCGTTGATTCGATCACCACCAGCGCGCTCACCTCGCGCATCCGCATGCTCGCCGTCGCCGCCGACGATCAGGGGATCGGCAGCTGGCATAACTACACGCGTAATCTGGTGGAGGATTTCCGGCGCGCTTTCGGCGAAGAGCCGGGCAGGGTCACCGCGATCAGTTTGATGACCGACACCGACAATACCGACAGCAACGCCGAATCGCTGTACGGAGACATCAGCGTCGCACCTCCGCGTTAGCGGTTCCGCGGCGGAGCGCGGCGGACTTTGAACCGCGCGCCAACGCGCGCTGGAGCCGCGCTAACGTGCGCCGGATTTGGAGCCGCGCGCCAGCGCGCGGCGGGCCGGATCATCGGCGGCGACCAGCACGCTGCAGCTTACCCGCTCGATCAGTACCGCGTCGACCGATCCTCGCCACCAGCGCAGCGCGAACGACTTGCTGCGCGGGTGGCCAAGAATGAGGAGATCGATGCCGAGCTCGGCGACGAGCTTGGTCAGGACATCCACCGGCTCGCCGACGACAAGATGATCGATCACCGTCAATCCGTGGCCGGCGAGCAGCGCGTGAGCGTTCTTGAGGTCGGCTTCCATGTGCTCGCGCTCGTCGGCGAGCGCGACCTCGGGCACGTATTCGCCCGCGAGCAGATACGCCGAAGGATAATGAACGACGCCGGCGAGGTGAACTTCGACCGAGGTGTCCGGTGCAAAGCGTATCGCTTCGTCCAGCGCCAGCCGCGATTCGGGAGTGCCGTTGTAAGCGACGAGGATCTTGCGGTACATGGCTACCTCCCAGCGAGTTCCCGCGGACGCCTAGTGTGCGGATCGTTGGGGCCGAAATCAACCCGGCCGCAAACGTGATCCTAACCAGCGGCGGCAATTCATGGAAGTCCGATCGATAGCCCTGTTGCGCCGCGGATCCGGCCGATGCTCCTTTAGACAAGGTGCTTTTGCAGCGACGCCACGAACGCTAGCTGGCAAGCGCCGGACGACCGGCCAGCGCCATTGCGATGTCGCGCAAGTGGTCCCAGACGTTGCCGCGGCCGATGCCCTTGGCCAGGGCATCCAGACGCGCAAGGCGCATCAGCAGCGGCTGTATCGCCGAGGGGGCGATGCGACGGGCCGCGCGCTCCATCGCCGTCTGGCGCTTGCCCCACACCCGCGCGCTCTTGACTGCTATGGGGACAGACGTCCCGGAGGCCGTCGACGCAAGAACCGCGGCCAGCGCATGGAGGTCTTCTCCGAGTTGCCACAGCAGCAGAGGAACCCCTTCGCCCTCGTTCTCGAGTGCCGCCAGGATGCGGCATGCCCGCACGGCGTCGCCCGAGAGCCATGCTTCGGAGAGTTGAAAAACATCGAAGCGTGCCACGTCGGCGACGGCATTCTCGACCGCTGCCTGCTCGAGCTCGCCTTCCGGCAAAAGCAGGCCGATCTTTTCGAGCTCCTGTCGCGCCGCCAGGAGATTGCCCTCGGTGGTGTCGGCGAGAAACTGCAGAGTTTCTGCCGACGCGCGCTGCTGCTGGCGCTCGAGACGGGAAGCGATCCAGCGTGGCAAGTCGGCGCGTTCCAGCGGAAGAACTTCGACTGCGATACCGCCTTGCTCGAGCGCGGCGAACCATGAGGAGCTCGACATTGCTCGGTCGAGTCGCGGCAAGGTGATCAAGATCGTTGCATCCGGCGTCGGATTGGCGGCGCAGTCTTCGAGCACGTGTGCGCCTTCGACTCCGGGCTTGCCGCCTGGGATGCGCAAATCCAGAAGCTTGCGAGTGCCGAACAAACCAAGGTTGCGGCTCGCCGCCGAAAACGCATCCCACCTGAATCCAGGCTCGACCACCAGCACTTCGCGTTCCTCACACCCGGCCGCGCGAGCGGCGGCGCGGATGGCGTCGCCGGCTTCGATGGCCAATAGCGGCTCATCGCCATGGACGACATAAAGCGGCGCCAGACCCCGGGCCAGATGCGCGCTCAGCTGCTCAGGACGCAGTCGCATCGATGCCGCTCGCAATCGCTTGAGCCCACTTTAGATCGCCCGGTTTTCACTCAGCTTCCACTTTAGTTTCCAACTTACGCAGTGGGCTTTTTCGCGGCTTGCAGGCGGCGCACGATCTGCTGCACCGAGTCCGTCTGCATTTCGCGCCAAAGGCGCTGCTCCTGCGCCTCCTTGGCCAGCGCTTCGGTGTCGCTGTAGGTGTAGCTGCGCCGCACCAGCACTTCGCCGGTCGGCAGCCAATCCTTGCCATCGTTGTCGTGAACTCGGAACAGGACGCGTTTGGTGAGAAGGTATTCGGCCACCTTGCCGCCGCCGGACAAGGACAGGATCTGCTTGGTGTCTTCGACGCTGTTCACTTCCAATACTGCCTCTGCGCCTGCCGCGGCCGCGACCAGCTGGGCGGAGCCGATGCCTTCCAGCGAACGCTTCAGCTCCGTGGTGATCGGCAGCGCGGGCGCCGAATTGAGGAACAAGGTGGCGAAAGGATAATGCGCCTCGCCGCGCAAATGAAATCCGCATGCCAAGAGCCCGATCGACAAGGCGAATGTGGCGATACGTCCGGCGGCCCTGCGCATGGCTACTCGATCTTCGCCCGATGCAGGGATTCCATGGCCTGCAATTCCTTGCCAGGCTCGAGGCTTTCGCCGCCGGCATAGATGACCCGGGTCGGATAAGCGGAGATCTGCAGCGGCTTGCCATCCAGTATGTACCGGTGCCGCTGCGCGTCGAGCGCCAGGGTCTGCACCGAGACCCCGGACTGGCCTTGAAGCAAGGTCCCGCTCAACTGGAGATTGGGGATCGCCGCCTGATACTTGCCGGAAGCATCGCGGAATTCGACTCGCAGCGCCAGTTGTTCCACCGTGCGCTGTCCGCGGTTGTTGACGTTGATCACGTAGCGAAGCGCTTTGTCGCCGGGCGAGCGACCTTTTTCGTCCTTGATGATGGTCGCGTCTCGCACATCCACCGCCAGCGCCGCATTGGCGGCTTCGAACAGGGACTGGAAGTTGCGCTGAGTGTCGGTGATCCGGGTCTCGTGGCTGCGCTGCAATTCCAGCGCCCGCGGTACCGTGATTTCCACCGGCGCGACGCCGACGGCCATCTGGGCCTCGAGACGCGCCGAAAACCGCTTCAGAAGCTCGCGCTCATCGGGCGTGAGCTTGGCCGCGGCCGCGCTCAGAAACTCGGTCCGTGCCTTGGGGTCCGCTGGAATCGGCTTGTCCCTCGGACCGCACGAGGCCGCGAGCGCAATCAGCAACGAAGCGCCGACAATTCTGTTGAGTCGAATTGTCGTCACGACGCGCTTCTTCTCTTTCCTGCCGCACCCGATCGGTCGTGGTGATTCATGCCTGTACCGCTCTTCTCTGCAACACGACATTGACCAACCGGTTGGGCACGACGATGATCCTGGTCAACGAATGCTCGTCCCCGGCGCCGCCGTTTTCCGCGATCGCCTTTTGCACCGGCGCCGATGCAAGTGCCGCGGCTTCGATGACGCTCTTGTCGGCGCCTGCCGCGACGGTCAGCTTGCCGCGCAGCTTGCCGTTGACCTGCAGCACGAGCTCGATCTGGTCTTGAGCAAGCGCAGTGACGTCGACCTTTGGCCACGGCGCATCGACGAGGTCTCCGAGCTTGGCCGCGTAGCCCAACTCCTCCCACAAGGCGTGGGTAATGTGCGGAACGACTGGGTTGAGCATGCGCAGCAGCAACGAAAGTCCCTCGCGGGCGAATTCGGTGGATGCGCCGGTCGCATCCGCCGGCGCCGCCTCCAGCGTATTGAGCATTTTCATTCCGGCGGAAACGACCGTGTTGTAATGCAGTCGTTGATAGTCGAAGTCGGCCTGCTTCAATTGCAGATGCAACTCGCGGCGGGCGGTGCGTAGCTCGGGCGACGCGTGCGGCCAGTCGATGGGGGTCGGCGAGCGCGCCAGCGCATCGGCGCGCCCCTGCGCGTAAGTCCACAAGCGCTTCAAAAAACGATGGGCTCCCTCGACACCGCTATCCGACCACAGCGCGGCGTCTTCCGGCTTGCCGGCAAACATCACGTAGAGGCGCGCGGTGTCGGCGCCGAAACGGTCGACCAAATCCTGTGGCTCGACCCCGTTGCGCTCGGATTTGCCCATCTTGCCGACGCCGCCGTACTCAACGGTTGACCCATCGGCGGTGCGCCCGCCGACGATGCGACCCTGCGCGTCGGTAACCGGCGTCACCTCGGACGGTGGGACGTAGTCGATGCCGCCCTTGTCGTCGCGCCGGAAATAGATGTGGTTGAGCAGCATGCCCTGCGTGAAAAGCCGAGTAAACGGCTCGTCGATGTGCACGAGGCCCATGTCGCGCATCACCTTGGTCCAGAAGCGCGCGTAGAGCAGATGCAGGATCGCGTGCTCGATGCCGCCGATGTATTGGTCCATCGGCATCCAGTAATCGTTGCGCGAATCGACCATCGTCGGCGCGTCCGGCGAGGCGTAGCGCATGTAGTACCACGACGAATCGACGAAGGTATCCATGGTATCGGTCTCGCGCTTCGCCGGTAGTCCGCACTTCGGACATATCGTGTTGACGAAGTCGGCGCGCTTGGCGAGCGGGCTGCCGCTGCCGTCCGGAATGCAGTCCTCGGGAAGGATGACCGGCAGGTCCTGCTCGGGCACCGGCACTTCGCCGCAGCTCGGGCAGTGAATGATCGGGATAGGCGTGCCCCAGTAACGCTGGCGCGAGATTCCCCAGTCGCGAAGACGGTAGGTCACGCGCTTTTCGCCGAGACCCAACGCCCGTAGATCGCCGGCGATCGCATCGACGGCTTGCTGATAGCGCATGCCGTCGTAATTGCCGGAGTTGATCAGGTGGCCGCGGACCTTGTCCTCGTACCAGGGCTGCAACGCGTCGGTCGAGAAGGATTCGCCGTCGACCGTGATCACCTGTTTGATGGCTAGCCCGTGTTTCTTCGCGAACTCGAAATCGCGCTCGTCGTGGGCGGGCACGCCCATCAGCGCGCCGTCGCCGTAGCTCATCAGCACGTAGTTGGCCACCCATACCTCGATCTTTTCGCCGGTGAGCGGATGGGTGACGAACAGGCCGGTCGGCCTCCCTTTTTTTTCCATCGTTGCGAAGTCGGCTTCGATGATCGATCCGCGCCTGCATTCCTCGATGAAGGCGGCCAGCTTCGGATCGGACTTGGCGGCCTGCGCGGCCAGTGGATGCTCGGCGGCCACCGCGCAGAAGGTCACGCCCATGATGGTGTCGGCGCGTGTGGTGAACACGTACATCCGACCGTCGCCGATCGGCTTGCCGTCCTCGCCCCTAACATCGTGCGTGAACGCGAAGCGCACGCCCTCGCTCCTGCCTATCCAATTGGCCTGCATGATTTTTACCGGCTCGGGCCAGCCGGGCATCTTGTCCAGGTACGCGAGAAGCTCTTCGGCGTAGTCGGTGATGCGCAGGTAATACATGGGGATCTCGCGCTTTTCGACCGGCGCGCCCGAGCGCCAGCCGCGGCCGTCGATCACCTGCTCGTTGGCGAGCACGGTCCGATCGACAGGGTCCCAGTTGACGACCCCGCTCTTGCGGTAGGCGATCCCTTTTTCGAGCATCTTGAGGAACAGCCACTGATTCCATCGATAGTACGCGGGCGTGCAGGTCGCGAATTCGCGCGACCAGTCGATCGCCCAGCCCATCGCCTGGCACTGCCGCTTCATGTAGGCGATGTTTTCGTAGGTCCACTTCGCCGGCGCCACGCCGTTTTTCATCGCCGCGTTCTCGGCCGGCAGTCCGAATGCGTCCCAGCCCATCGGCATCAGCGCGTTCATTCCGTTCATGCGCAAGTACCGGTACATCATGTCGTTGATGGTGTAGTTGCGCACGTGCCCCATATGCAGGTTGCCGGAAGGATAGGGCAGCATGGAGACGCAAAAAAACTTAGGAGCCGACGAGGTTTCGGTCGCGAGAAACGACTTGCGCGACGCCCAGTGTGCCTGCGCGGCGGCTTCGATGTCGGCGGGACGGTACGGTTGCATGCTGCGAATATGGCTCGTTCGGGGAACAGTCAATTATACCGGCAGCGCCTCTATGGACCTTTGGGCTCGGTTCGCAAATCGTCACCTTGCATTGAACAGTTTGCCGGGGGCCAGATGTCGCCTCTCGTCGGCCAGCGCCAATTCGCGGGCGCTCGCACCCCACTCGCTTCGCGAGCGGCGCCCGCTCCTTGAACAGTTTATGCGGGGCGAAATGTCTCCTGTCGCCGGCTGGCGCTGATTCGCGGGCGCTCGCACCCCATTCGCTTCGCGAACGGGACCTGGCTCGCTGCTCACAGCGCCCCTTTCGTCGGACGGGACGCAACGTTTGCCGACCGGCGCGGTCCGACGCAGGAGGTAAGAGGGAGAGGCTGCTAGAATTCGAATTCTGCCGGCAATCGCGGTTTGCCCCGTCGCAACTCCGATCGCTGCACGCACCAAAGGACGCCGATCCGGCCCACACCATGCCGCGCTCGATCATTTTCACTTGGCTGCTCCTCACGCTTTTCGTGACGGGTGGGGGAGCTCGTGTCACCGAGGCCGCGCCGGTGCGCACGGCGCACGTCGAGGCGGAGCTGGTCGCCGAACAAAGCGCGCTGACACCGGGCCGCCCGAACACCATCGCACTGCGCCTCGTCATGGAGCGGGGGTGGCATACCTACTGGCAGAACGCCGGCGACTCGGGGCTGCCCACCACCCTCGCCTGGAAACTGCCCGACGGACTCAAAGCGGGGCCGATCCAATGGCCCGCGCCGCGCGCGCTGCCGGTCGGTCCCTTGGTCAACTATGGCTACGAGGGCGAGGTCCTGCTGCTTAGCGAGATCGCCGCGGTTCCCGATTTTCTGAGCGGCAGGAGTGTGACGCTGTCGGCGCGCGCGGATTGGCTGGTGTGCAAGGAAATCTGCATCCCTGAAGGCGCCGATCTGTCGCTTACCGTGCCGGTGATCGCCGATGCGGCTCAGGTTCAGCGCGATGCGCGCTGGAGCGACGCGATCGCAAAAGCGCGGACGAGCCTGCCACGACCGGCTGACGATTGGAGCGTCACCGCGACGGGTCGTGGCTCGACGGTCGAGTTGCATTTGGCTTCCAAGGCGGTCCCTGCGCCCGGACGCGAAAGCTCGGCCAATATCGACGGCTCACATTTTTTTCCGTACATCGAAGGACAGATCGAGGCCTCCGGCGCGCAGTCGCTTACGCGTCAAGGGACCGACTGGAGCATGAGCTTGCCGGTGGCGAGCCAGCGCGTCGGGGAATTCAGACGCGTGGCCGGCGTTCTGGTCTCGGGCGATGCGAGCGCGCCGCGCGCGCTGGCCATCGACGTGCCCTTGAGCGGGACCGTTGTCGCAGGTTCCGCGGCACCTGCACTTACCGCGCCGGCATCGACGCTGACGCCGGCCGCGCCAGCAGCGGACACTGCGCTTTCACTCGGTACTGCAATCTTTTTTGCGCTCGTTGGCGGCGTGCTTCTCAATCTGATGCCGTGTGTGTTCCCGGTGCTTTCGCTCAAGGTGCTCGGTTTCGCCACGCATCGCGAAAACGATGCGGCGATGCGTCATCATGGCCTTGCTTTCGGCGCCGGCGTCTTGATGTCGTTCTGGTTGCTTGCCGGCGTCCTGATCGCCTTGCGCGCCGCGGGAGCGCAACTGGGCTGGGGATTCCAGCTGCAATCGCCGGCGACGATCGCCGGACTCGCGGTGCTGTTCTTCGTGCTGGCGCTGAACCTGTCCGGTGTGTTCGAGGTTCGCCAGCTCGTGCCTTCGTCGCTGGCCACTTGGAACGCGAAAAACCCGCTGCTCAACGACGCGCTGTCCGGCGCGCTCGCGGTGGTGGTCGCGTCGCCGTGCTCAGCCCCGTTCATGGGTGCCGCGCTCGGGTATGCGCTTGCCGGCCCGACTGTCTCGACCTGGATCGTGTTCACCATGCTGGCGATCGGCATGGCGCTGCCCTATGTATTGCTCGCCTACTTCCCCACCTGGCGCAAGAGACTTCCCAAGCCAGGCGCGTGGATGCTGCGGCTCAAGCAGTTGCTCGCGTTTCCGCTTTATGCGACGGTGCTGTGGCTTGCCTGGGTGCTCGGCGCGCAGCTGGACAACGATGCGGTGTTGCGGCTCGGTATCGGCTTACTGCTGATCGCGCTCGGGCTCTGGGCATGGCAAACAATGCGCACCGGCGGCGCCCGCGGCTGGGGCATTGCTGCCGCGGCGAGCATTGCCGGCGCGCTTGCCGTGGGCGGCCCGGTCGTGGCGACCTCGGCATCGGACGCCGAGTCGAATGTCGTCAAGCGCTCCGCGGCCGATGGCCCGTGGAGCGAATACTCCGCGGCTCGCGTGGCGCAACTCGTCGCTGCGGGCCACCCGGTGTTCGTCGAGTTCACCGCCGCGTGGTGCGTCACGTGCCAGGTGAACAAGCGGCTGGTGCTGGACACCGACGCTGTGCAGGATGCTTTCACGCGTCAGAAGGTCGCGCTGCTCCAGGCCGACTGGACGCGTCGCGATCCGGCGATCGGCGCCGCGCTCGCTGCGCTTGGCCGCAACGGTGTTCCGGTGTATGTTTTCTTCCGGCCCGGCAAGGAACCGTTGCTCTTGCCTGAAGTCCTAACAAGGCAGGATATCCTCGATGCCGTCGACGCGCCGCAATCCGCGCGCGCCGGCGTTGTGAGCAACCGCATCATTTCCCCCAGGGGAGGCTGACATGAACATGAAACACCGCGTCCTCGTCGTTGCGAGCGCCCTTGCGTTCGCGACCACCGCAAGCTTGGCGCTCGCCGCCGCCGCCGGACAGACCGCGCCGGAGTTCACGCTCACCGACACGCACGGCAAGGCGGTGCACCTGTCCGACTATCGGGGCAAGTACGTTGTTCTCGAATGGACCAATCCCGACTGTCCTTTCGTGCAGCGGCACTACAACACGCGGAATATGCCCGGTCTGCAGAAGGAATGGGGCGCCCGCGATGTCACGTGGCTGTCGATCGACTCGTCGAACCGCAACAGCAGCGAGTTCAAGACAGCGGCGCAGCTCGACTCGTGGATGAGCGCCCACGAAGGATCGCAAAAGGCCGTGCTGATCGACGGCGACAGCGCAACGGCTAGACTCTATGCCGCCAAGACGACACCACACATGTTCGTGATCAACCCGGACGGACGCATCGTCTACGCGGGCGCCATCGACGATCGTCCCGGCGCATCGGCGGACGAGACGCGCAAGGCGAAGAACTACGTGCGCACCGCGCTGACCGCTGCCACCGGCGGTTCCGCGGTCGACCCGGCGAATACCACGCCGTACGGGTGCTCGATCAAGTACTGAAGGCATTCGTCTCAACGTCGCAAAGGTAGCGATAAAGCCAGCCGGGTCATCCGGCTGGCTTTTTTTCGTCCGGTATGCCCCTCTACCTCGCGGTGCTGGTATTCGTCGCCGCCAACCTGACCCTCGGGCTTACCTTCTCGTCGCTCGCGCGCAACCAGCTGCAGGCGATGCAGATGACATTCCGGTTCACTTCGGCGCAAACTGAACCGACAGTCTTCCGAAGTCGCCAAACGCAACGACCAGCGGCGTGTCGAGAGGCACGTCGACCATTCCACAATACGATCCGGTGGTGACCACCTGTCCCATGGTCAATCCGGCGCCGCGCGAGGCAAGGTGGTTCGCGAGCCAGACGAGTGGCCGCAGTGGATGGCCGTCGGGATGCTCGCCCTCGCGCACGAGCAGCGAGCGGTTCGGGGTGTCGATGCTGATACGGAATGCTTCCAGTGTCAGCTCGAGCCGGTCGGACACCTCTGGACCTACAAACAGGCCCTGGTTGGCGATGCTATCGGCAAGAAATTCCGGATAAGTCACTGCCGAAGGGTCGGCATATCGCGGTCCGATCAGCTCGAGCACGGTGCGTGTTTCGAGTATTGCCGCACGCACCTCCGCGTCGCTGTAGGGAGTGGCGCGTCGCGGAAGATCGCGCCCGATGACAAAGGCGATCTCGGGCTCGATTCGCGCCTTCCCCTCGATCGGCAGAATCGTGCAGGGCGAATTCGAAGTGATGGTGGACGCGAAAATAGGCGCCGCCGCGATCTCGCGCGCGGCGCTGGGCACCGAGCATTTCCAGCCGCCGATCTCGGCGCGCAGGAGCTCGCGCACGCGCTCTTGAATCACCAGTGCATCCGTGACGTCTGCGGGCCGGCAGGCCTCGGGCAGGCGCTCACCCGGGTGCCGGGCGGCGCGAGCGGCGACGAGATGGCGGGCTGCCGCATCGCGCATTTCAGCCGTGAAGTCGGACATCATTGGCCGCTAAAGGATGTACTTACAGAATGTACTGCGACAGGTTTTCGTCCTTGACGATGCCGGCCAGCCGCTCGTCGACATACGCAGCGTCTATGGAAATGGTTGCGCCCTGGAGCTTTGCAGCGTCAAAGGACACGTCGTCGAGCAGCCGCTCCATGACCGTATAAAGTCTCCGCGCGCCGATATTTTCCTGCCGCTCGTTGACGGCGAACGCGATTTCGGCCAGCCGTCGCACACCCTCGGGCTGAAAATCGATATCGATGCGCTCGGTGGCGAGCAAGGCCTGGTACTGCCGCGTCAGGCACGCGTCGGTCGCGGTGAGGATCTGCTCGAAGTCGGCAACCGAGAGCGAGCCGAGCTCGACGCGGATCGGGAAGCGTCCCTGCAATTCGGGAATCAGATCCGAAGGCTTGGCGAAATGAAATGCGCCGCTGGCGATAAACAGAATGTGATCGGTCTTGATCATGCCGTATTTGGTTGCTACCGACGTGCCCTCGACCAGAGGCAGCAGATCCCGTTGCACACCCTGCCGCGAGACATCGGCGCCATGGGTGTCCTGCCGGCTGGCAATCTTGTCGATCTCGTCCAGGAATACGATGCCGTTCTGCTCGACGTTGGCGAGCGCTTTGGCCTTGAGATCGTCGTCGCTGATCAGCTTGGCGGCCTCCTCGTCGATCAGCGCTTTGAGTGCGTCTACCACCTTGAGCTTCTTGATCGTCCGCCGCCCGCCGGACATTTGCTGAAACATGCCCTGGATCTGACCGGTCAAGTCTTCCATGCCGGGCGGCGCGAGAATCTCCATCTGTGCCGGGAGCACCGTGACCTCGACCTCGATTTCCTTGTCGTCGAGCTTGCTCTCGCGCAGCATCTTGCGGAATTTCTGCCGCGTCGCGGAGTCGGTCGGCTGCATGTCGTGAAAGTTGACTTCGCGCGCCGGCGGCAGGAGCGCGTCGAGCACGCGCTCCTCCGCGGCCTCCGCGGCGCGGTCGCGAACCTTGCGTGTCTCGGCTTCGCGGGTCTGCTTGATCGCGGTTTCGGCGAGATCGCGAATGATGGTATCCACGTCGCGGCCGACGTAGCCGACTTCGGTGAACTTGGTCGCTTCGACCTTGATGAACGGAGCGTCGGCAAGCTTCGCCAAGCGGCGGGCGATCTCGGTCTTGCCGACGCCGGTCGGGCCGATCATCAGAATGTTTTTCGGCGTGATCTCCTGACGCAGCGGTTCGGCGACCTGTTGCCGCCGCCAGCGATTTCTGAGCGCGATGGCGACCGCGCGCTTCGCGGCGTGCTGGCCGACAATGTGCTTGTCGAGCTCGTGGACGATCTCGGAGGGCGTCATGAACGACATGGTGGCTCGCGTCGGGCTCATAAATGCAACGGCCGTTCACCGAGGAACGGCCGTCGCACTGAGGAACGGCCATTGTATTCTACCGCGCAAAAAGATCCTTGCATCCCGACCGTCTCCCACACCTTTGACCTAAGGACCCGTGGGCAGCGGCGGATCGGCAACATAAGCGCTTTAGTCGGGGATCGTGACCGTGTTATTGGAGAAGGTGATTTGATTGCCCGCCACCGGCGCCGCACTCATCGGCGGAACGTTGGCGAGGGTAATCGCGGGCGCCGCCCCGGGCGTCCCTCCGCGCGGCACCGTGCGCACCACCTGCGGGGGCGGCAACGGGGCGTTGCTCTTCAGTCGCGCGTACATCGCGTCCATCGCCTTCACGAAGTAGTAGTGCAACGGCACGAAAAGGCTGTCGTAACCGGGTACGGCCGCGTTGTCGATGAACGTGTCGAAGTGCTGTGCGTTGGTGACCTCGATATAGGTGAGCTGGCTCGCCGCGCCTTCGACGATCTTGTTCTGACCGAAGTACGCACGCGAGGTGAACGGCACCGGGATCAGAGCGTCGCTGCGGCCGTGAACGATAATCGCCGGTTTGCCGTGCAGATTTGCCGTGCGCAGCAACTCGTTGATCCCGGTCTTCACCCGTGTGGCGTTGGCGTCGGATCCGGTGAAAAGATTGCGCTGGCAGATCGCGGCATCGATGTCGTAATCGAGCAACCCGGTCGAAGGCGAGATCGATACCGGATCGCGCAACGCTCCGCCCGGGCTCAGATTGTTCACGACGTTGATTCCGCCGCCCGGTGGCACGCCATTGGCGGCGCCGAAGATCACCGCCAGCGTCGCCGGTGCGATCGCGACCGGCTTGTTGGCCGCGTCGGTCGCCGCGAAGGAGAGCCCGCAAAGCTTGTCGAGCACGCCGAAACGGCCATAGGTATTGCTGTACGTTGCGACAATCGCCGGCGTGGCCAAAGCGTAAAGCGACGCCTGCAGCACATCGGAGTCGGTCTGCCATCCTGCCGTGTGAAGGATGTTCAGCGATTCCAGCGCCTGTCCGGCGGTGTCGGACGCGGTCAGCAGTCCTTTTGCCTTGAGCGATGCGCAACGGCTGGTCGCGGGCGCCGCGGCGACCAGCGCCGAGCCCGGGCCCGCGGCGGCCGCAGGCGAGAGCGCGGCGCAAGGCTGGTACAGGTTGGCAGTCGTGAAATAGTCGTACAACGGTCTGCCGGTCCCGACCAGTGTCGTGGCGCCGCGCTTGACGGTAAGGGCGGGGTTGGATTGCAGCTGAATGCTGGGCTCGCTTACCGCGACGCCGCCGATAAGACCTTCGGTGTCCTGTTCAGCGGCCTGCAGCGCGGCTCCGGCACCGTTGGACGCCGACGACGCGATTACGATGGTATTTTTTGGTGTGAAGGCCGTCACATGTGCGCCGCGCTCTTCGTTGAGCTCGTAGAACGCGAACTTGACAGCGCGCAAGGTATCGCGGCCCCAATCCTTCTCCGGGTTCTGCTGCGAGTGCGCGTGCTTGACCGCGAATCGGTTGGGTGTCGCCGCGTTGAACGCCGCCTGATCGCTGGCCGAAACGTTGGCGGTGAAATTGGAATTCTTTCCTGCCGTCGCCGCCGGCTGGCGCACGCCGGTGATGGTATTGACGGTGTTCGCTGCAAGGTCATGGAAGCCGGCGCCGCTTCCCTTGTCGGCATAGGCGACGACGCAGCCATGCTTGAGGCCCCACTCGCCTGCCGTGCCGATCGCGCCGTAGACACCGCGCGAGCCGCTCGAGGTGGCGGTGACGATGCACGGGTTGTTGCGGTCGAACGAGGCCGGGATCTGCACCATCAGCGTGACGTTCTGCATTCCGGTACCGTCGTCGGCGAAGGCCAGATACTCGTTGCCCGCGATCTTGCCTTCGCTCGTCGTCGCGTTGCCGTTGAGGTCGACGTTAGGGCCATACAGCGAGCCGTAGCCGCCATTGGGACTGTTTACGTCGACCAGCGCCCGGTAGTTGTTATAGATCGCGATCTTGCGCAGCTCGGCCGCGGTTGGATTGAGCGGATCGGCGGCGGTGGGCGAGGCGCCGGTGAGCCCGGTCTTGCCGAGTCCCGCGGTCGCCAGGTCATCGGTGGTACCGTCATAGCTCGCCGCGCTGATCGTGCCCACGATGAAATCGGGTCTTGCGTTGACGGTTGCGACGCCGGCAACTCGATTCCCGCCGCAACCGTTGACGAAAATGCTCGCGGCACTTGCAGCGATGACGGACAAGATGCGCATGCAGTGAGTCATGGTGCCATGTTCCGGTGGTTGCTGGCCGCGTTAGGGCTGCTTCGGTGCCTGCCCTCGGAGCAGGGCGAAAGTGTAGCGCATGCAAGCGGCCCGCTGGTTGCGGATCGTCGGCAAATTTTTCCGCGAAGGTATCGCTTGCCTTTGCCGCCGGCGTTTGGCAAGGCGTGATCGTTCGCTTATGATGCGATGCTTCGACGGTTCCACTGCGCCAACATCGTCCATCGTCATCTTCCAGGAGGTTCCATGAAGCGTCTGATACTCGTCTTGGCGATAAGTGCGCTCGGTGTTTGCTCTACGCTGCCGGCGTACGCTCAGTCCGCCGCTGCACGGCTGGAACCGACCAAGGGCAACGCCACGGCCGGCACCGTCACGTTTACGCAAAAGGGCGACAAGGTTGTCATCGAGGCGAAGGTTTCCGGATTGACACCCGGCGGGCATGGCTTTCATATTCACGAAAAAGGCGATTGCAGCTCGGGAGACGGGATGAGCGCAGGCGGCCACTTCAATCCGACAGGGAAGCCGCACGGTAATCCCAGCGCCCCGGACCATCACACCGGCGACATGCCGATGCTCGTCGCCGATGCTTCGGGCAATGCGTCATTGTCGATGGAGCTCGGTACGATGACGGTCGGCAGCGGCGCTACCGACATCGTCGGCAAGGCGGTCATCGTGCACAAGGATCCCGACGACTACACGACCCAGCCTACCGGCAACTCCGGCGCGCGCGTCGCGTGCGGCTTGATCGCCAGGAACTGATGCGATTTTCTGTCGCGGCTGCCGGTCGCGTATTGGCGGGTTTGGGGTGGCTTGGCATGCTGACCGTGCTCGCAAGCTGCAGCACGACGAGCACGCCGAACTGGAGCTTTGCCGACATCATGCCCAAGAGCGGTCCTGGCGCGGTCGCCAAGTTGTCGCCGAAGAACGGCAGCACGGTCGAGGGCACCGTGACGTTCGTGCAGCGCGGCGACAAGGTCGTGGTCGCCGCGGTCATACACGAGCTCACGCCCGGGCCGCATAGCATGTATATCCACGAAGTGGGCAACTGCAGCTCTCCGAACGCGGCAAGTGCCGGCAAGGTCTGGGCGCTGGTCGGGGCTGCGCCCGGAAGAACACGCAGCGGCAACCTGCCGGAGCTGGTCGCGGGCACCGAGGGAAACGCCAACGTCGTGGCCGATCTGCGAGGGATCACCGTGGGTGACGGCAGCCCGGTGGACATCATCGGCCACGCGGTCGTTGTCCACAGCGGCCTCGATCCCGATCCGCGGCCCGAGTTCGGCGTTCGAAACGGCTGGCTGGCCTGCGGTGTCATCGAACGACAATGAGCGCCAGTGAGCCAGCGCCGCTGAGAGGGTCGATGAAGAACGACAACGAACCGCGGCGGCGCAAGTGCGCACCGGCGATGGCACGTCGAACGCCACGTCGCTGAGCAGCGCATGGGGTTCCTAAGCGATCGCAGAATTCTGATCACCGGCCTGCTTTCCAGCCGCTCCATCGCGTACGGCGTCGCGCGGGCATGCAAGCGCGAAGGCGCGACGCTTGCCTTCACCTACGTCAACGACGACCTGCATGAGCGCGTGCGAAAGCTCGCGGCGGAGTTCGGCAGCACGCCGGTTCTGCGCTGCGACGTTACGCGCGATGACGATATCGCCGCACTGTTCGAGACTCTGCACAGCGAGTGGGGTGGCCTCGACGGTTTGCTGCACGCGATCGCATTTGCGCCGCGCGAAGCGCTTGCCGGCGATTACCTGAACGGGCTGTCGCGCGAAGCGTTCGCGGTCGCCCACGACGTCAGCTCTTACAGCCTGGCCGCATTGGCCAAGGGGGCGCGTCCATTGATGCAGGAGCGCCACGCTGCGATGGTTACGCTCACCTATCTGGGCGCGGTGCGTGTCGTCCCCAATTACAACGTCATGGGGCTGGCCAAGGCGAGCCTCGAGGCCAACGTGCGTTACCTCGCGCAATGCCTCGGTCCCGAGGGCATCCGCGTCAACGGCATTTCCGCCGGGCCGATCAAGACGTTGGCCGCGGCGGGAATCGCCGGCTTTTCCAAGGTTCTGCATTTTGTCGAAAAGACCGCACCGCTGCGGCGCAATGTGACCGTCGACGAGGTCGGCAACGTGGCCGCGTTTCTGCTTTCCGACCTGTCCAGCGCCATCACCGGCGAAATTACCTATGTCGATTGCGGATTTTCGACAGTCGCCGCAGGCATGGGCGAGGAGTAGCAGCGCGATATTCCGCTGCGTTTGGTCCTTGCCTGGATCCGCCATCGTCCGGCTGCACCATGCGGCAGTGACCGGAACAATAGGATGACGACGCCCGCTGGACGCTTCGACGCCGTTATCATCGGCGGGGGCCATAACGGGCTCGTGTGCGCCTGCTATCTGGCCAAGGCGGGCTTGTCGGTGGCGGTTTTCGAGCGTCGTGCCTTGGTCGGCGGGGCGGCGGTGACCGAAGAATTCCACCCCGGATTTCGAAACTCCACCGCGAGCTACAGCGTCA
>Ga0210402_10001487_pt1 | contig 24180 bp, 20 predicted proteins | sample IncBWC7MmetaG_FD_161055 | JGI IMG/M metagenome (GOLD analysis project Ga0210402, IMG submission 161055) | Forest soil microbial communities from Barre Woods Harvard Forest LTER site, Petersham, Massachusetts, United States - Inc-BW-C-7-M | ecosystem: Environmental > Terrestrial > Soil >... | reverse complement strand
GTCATGAGATCGCGATTCATGGGGAATTCGCATTACTGCCCCCATCCTTTAGACACTAGCATTTGTGTAAAATACCATGCACAAATGCTTTGAATGCGAGGCCCACGATATTTAATTTTTCGATGTCGCGAAATGGCTGGAATTGGTTGGCGAATTGGAACACATGGTATTTGGCGCCTGGTGCCACATCTGGTGCCCATAATCCAATTGACTTAGTTCTCTCCATCAACGCAATTCGGATATCTGCTGGATCCGTAGATAAATTCACGAAGGTCGCATGTCCCACTCTTTAGTTTGCTGGCGTTGTGGCGCCTCTCTCGCTTCGCTCAGCCTGCCCCTGCGCCGTCTCGAAGTCTGCAAAGCCTGCAATGCCGAGCTGCACGTGTGCAAAATGTGTGTCGAGTACGACACGTCTTATGCCAAGCACTGCAAGGAGCCGACTGCCGAAGAAGTGCGCAAAAAGGACGAGGCAAATTTTTGCGATCACTTCAAGCCGAGGGCGGGCGCCTTTGTGCCAAAGAACGAAGCGGAAATCGCCAGGTCGAAATCTGCTTTGGACGACTTATTTAGGAAGTGATTTTTTCTTCTTGGACTTCTTGGCCGTTCCTGCGATTTGCCACAGATACAGTGCCGCTACCGATCGGTGCGGTTGCCACTTCTCGGAAAATTTCAACAATTGCTTGGGTGACGGCATTGCTCGCTTGCGATACAAAACCTGGAACCCCTTGCGCACGCCGTAGTCAGTTACCGGCATCACATCGGGCCGGCTCAGCGTAAAGATCATCAGCATGTCCACGGTCCACGCACCGACACCGCGTGCTTCCATCAGCTGAGCGTAGATCTCGGCATCCGACATTTTGGCAATGAGAGCCGTAGTCGGGATCTTTCCGGCATTCACCCTGTCGCATATGTCTTTCATCGCGAGCGCTTTACTGCGCGATAAGCCGGCCGAACGCAGGTCGGCCTCGCTCATCTCTGCCAGGCGTTTTGGGCACGGAACGCCGTCCTCGAATAGCCCGATGACTCGCGCCCAGATGGCGCGGGCTGCCGCGCCTGCAAGTTGTTGGTGAGCAATGGTTTCGAGCAGCGCAACATACGGCTCGCGGACCGGGGGTACGGGGAGGTGCAGCGGCCCGATGCGATCGATCCACTCCTCAAAGCGCGAATCGCTTTTGCGAAGATGCCGAATCGCAGGGGTAGTCATCGGGCAATCTTAATCTGATCCCTTAGGGCGCGCGGACCAATCACTGAGCTTCGGCGGCCTGGCGCCGCGGTCCTCGAAGAACTAAACACGAGTGGGCGCTAAATTAGGGGATTCCCGCATATTTATCCCCCGGGTATACGCTCACATTAGCTTGAGCGTATCGTATAGCGTGGAGTGGACTGATATATAAGCGAGTTCCCGGAGTTCCATAGGATGGCGACGTCTCCGGATTTTTTGCGCATCGCCTCAAGTGCGGCGCGCACGTTGACCGACACGGCCTTAGACAGCCTGCGAGACGCAGTGCTGGTGGTCGATGTCCGCCACAAACACTTACCCGTTGTTCTGGCGAATGCCGCTGCGCGTCAATGTTTGTCGGAATCCGAACCGGCCGCCTTGATCGAAACGCCGTTGGCCCTGCTTCTCGGCGCGGCCTCCGCCGCCAATATCCATGCCATTCTCACCTCGCTCGCGGATTTAAGCTCCAGCCGAGTCATTGCCTGGCGACTGCTTCGGGGCGTGCAGTCTGCCATGACAGACCTGAAGCCCCTGCCATCGGCCGCCGGTCAGCGCCTGGTGATGCTGACATTTACGCCGCCGACGCCCCAGCCCGATCTGGTCACGGCGGTTGATCAACTGCCCTACGACGTGCTCATCCTGGACGCTGAACTGAAGGTCACCTATGCAAACGCCGGGGCGATCCGCTCTGCGGGACCCGTTCCCGGCGGGGCGGTCGGCTGCTCGGCCCTGATGCTGACGCCCACCCTGCTGTTGAAGCCGGAGGTGTTTGCGCACGGGCTGCAGGGCCATCCCTACCATGATGAATCGCTCGCCTTCGAGGAACCAGGCCGGCCGGCGCGCCGCTTCGAAATCGATGTGCAACCGCTCAAGGGTGCTTCGGGAATCGTTGGCCTCGTCATCTTGAGCCTGGAAGTGACGGAACGGCGCGCCAACAATCGTGCGCAGGGAAACGGCGAACGTCGCCTGCTGGCACTGACGGAACATGCCCAGGACATCATCACGATTGCCGCGGCTGATGGCAGGGTGAAATACGTCAGCGCCGGCATGCAAAACTCGCTCGGCTACACGTCGGAGGAACGCGAATCGAACTTCGTGTTCGACCTCGCTCATCCGGATGATCGCGAGGAGTTGCGCGCCAAGTATCGGCAATTGGTGGCCGGTGAGATCAAGAGCTTTTCGCGCGAATTTCGCACTCTGCACAAGGACGGCTCGTACCGCTGGCTTGAATCACGCTGCGTCTCGGCACTCGCCAATCCGCTGATCAGCGGCGTGGTCATCAATTCGCGCGACATCACCGAGCGCAAACAGGCGGAATCTCGGCTCGCCCAGCGCGAGGAGGTATTCCGCCTGGCCGCCGATGCCGTCGATGGCATGATATTTGAATGGGACATTGTCAAGGGCGTCGTACACCGCTCCCGTGGTGTGCAGGAAGTGCTCGGGATCATTCCCGAAGACATGGAACCCTCCGCGGATGCCTGGTTGGAGCGGATTCATCCACGCGATTTTGCCGCCGCGAAAAAGGCCATGACCGCAGCGCTCATCAACGGCCGCGGATGGGCCACGACGTATCGGATCCGTGATGCCAAAGGCCGCTACAAATCCATTTTGGATCGCGCATTGGTCCAGCGCAATGCAGCGGGCGATCCGGTGCGGGTCATCGGCTGTTGCGTGGACGTATCGGAGATCAAGCGCCTGACCGACATTCTCGAGGAGATGCAGCGCATCGCCAAGATCGGGGGCTGGGAATATAGCTACGCGACTCAGGAACTCACCTGGACCGAAGAGCTGTACCGCATCTTCGGCACGAATGCCCGCGAATTCGACCTGACGTGGGAGTCCATGCTCGCGCAGTGCGTGCCGGAATCGAGAGAGCAGTTCCGCCAAGCCTGCCAGGAGGCCGAGGCGGGCGCGGGCCATGTCGATTTGGAACTTGAAATCAACACGCTCAAGAATCAACGCATCTGGGTGCGGGTCATCGGACATCTGGAAATGTTGGGCGGTCGTCCGTTTCGCGCCTTCGGTTCCGTGCAAAACATTCAGGCGGATAAACTCGCGCAAATTGCGCTGGAGAACAGCACCGGGTGGCTGAAGCTCTCGATGAGCATGGCGAACATGCATGCGTGGCGCTGGGATCAGGCGCAAAACTCATTCGAATTCGCCAATCTGGAGAATCCGCAAATCGATCTTCCCAGCGTCTTTCCGGATATGGAGACGCTGCTGGCGCGGGTGCATCCGAAGGACCAAAGCGCGGTCAAGCGCGCCATCGATAACGCCTTTGCAGGTCAGGTCGAGGTCCGCCAGGAATTTGAATTGCTCGGCAACGATGGCCGCTACCGTTCTTACGCCACGACGGCCCGACCCTTGTTCGACGGCGCGGCGCCGCGGGGATTGGTGGGCGTCATCCAAGACGTGACGGCGCGGCGCGATTCTGAGCGGCGGCTGCGGCGCTCCGAGGAACTGCTGCGGGCCACCACCAGCAATACCGCGGATACGCTCTTCCTGCTCGACACTGCCACGCGGGTCCGCTTCGTGAATAATTCGGTCAACGGCCTGTCGCCCGAGCAAATTATCGGCCGCGAAATCGAAACCCTGCTGCCGGAAGCCGCGCGGAGCGGGGTTCTGCGGAAACTCAAGCACATTCTGGAGACGGGGGAAACCACCACCTTCGAATTTGAATCGATCGAAGCGGGGCAAGCGCAGTATTTTGAGAATCGCGCCGTGCTGGTCCGCGATGACGGCATCGCCACCGGCATTTCGATTTCGATGCGCGATATCACGGAACGCAAGCGCCTCGAGCAGGAAATACTCGATGTCTCAGGCCGCGAGCGACAGAGCATCGGTCGTGATCTGCACGACGGTCTGGGCCAAGAGCTTACCGGCGTCGCGCTCATGTTGCGCGGCTTGTCGAGCCGCATCCAAAAGCGCTGCCCGGACGTGGTTGAAAACGTGAATGAAATCGTCGGTCACTTGAATCAATCCATCGAGACGGCGCGTTCCTTGGCCCGCGGCCTGTTGCCGGTGCGCACCGAAACGGGCGGTCTGAGCTCGGCGCTGCGCGCGCTCGCCGCGCGAAGCCGCGACGTCTATGGGCTGGAGGTCACCTTCAGTGCCGAGGTGTGCCCTGAGTTTATCTTCACCGAAACCAACGCGAGCCACCTCTATCGCATCACACAAGAAGCGCTGACCAACGCGGCACGCCACGGCCGCGCGAGCGCGGTGGATATCGTCCTGATTGCCCGCGAAGACGGCTTTTCCCTGAGTATCACCGATAACGGCGTGGGATTTGCGGCCGCGGCGCCGTCCCCGTCCGGGATGGGCCTTAAAATCATGAAATACCGCGCCGATATGATCGGCGCCAAATTTGAGATATCGGCCAACCAACCGCACGGCGCGGTGATTACCGTAACGGGTTAGCGAGTCGTGCCGCTTCAGATACAATGTGAACACGCCATTTCAGAAGGAGACAAGTATGGCTGCCAGCGGCGCATGGATTCGGTCTTCAATGTCCACCACCGGCGCTAATACGGGCAAGCGCCGCGCTAGGCGCGTGCTCATCGTCGACGATCATCCGATCGTGCGCCAGGGACTGCGGCGCATCATGGAGAATGAAGAGGATTTGATCGTGTGCGGTGAGGCGGAAACGGCACGGGATGCGCGCACCGCGATCAAGGAGCTCAATCCCGACGTGATGATTGCGGATATCAGCTTGAAGCAGAGCGACGGCATCGAGCTCGTGCGCGATGTGCGGGCGCATCATCCGCAGTTGCCGATCTTGGTGCTGTCCATGCATGATGAAACCATCTATGCCGAACGCATGCTCTCCGCGGGCGCCAATGGCTACATCATGAAGCAGGCCGCCAGCGAGCAGTTTCTCGTGTCCTTGCGCCGCGTTCTGGACGGGGGCATTTATGTCTCCGAAGCAGTCGGCAACAACATGATTCAGAAATTTGCGGCCGGCGGATCGTATATCTCCGCGAATCCGATTGATCGTTTAAGCAATCGGGAATTGCAGATTCTGCACATGATCGGCAAAGGCATGAGCACCCGGGAAACCGCCGAGTCCTTGAACTTGAGCATCAAGACGGTCGAGTCGCATCGACAACGGATCAAACGCAAGCTCAACCTGAATACCGGCACGCAGCTGGTTCAATATGCGGTGAACTGGTTTACCGGCCGCGAGAACAGCGGGGGTGCGTCCGCACCCGGCGAGAGTCCGAACGCCTAAGGCGCAGCGCGTGGGCGCGCTGTCACATCGCTCACGCAGCCGGCGAAATGGGTGGGGTGTCCGGCATCGCTGCGCTGCGCTGATCCGCGCAGGTGCCACCATTCAATTTGCCCGGTCGCGAGCTGCACGGAAAATTCGGTGTCCAAAGGCGATTGCTCCTCCAGATGCGCACGGAGTGTGCGCAGCAGCGTGTCCCATGTGGCGGATGACATGAGGGGGCGCAGATCGCTGAAGGCGGAGCGCCGCGGCCCCTCGGTCCGTTGCAGACGCGGGCCGAACCAGTCGCTGAACCACGCCGAGCCGTCCGCGAGATCCACTTCCCAAAATCCATCGCCGCTGGCCTTCATCGCCCGCGCGCCCGGCGCCGGTGACTTGCGGCTATAGGGACGCGAATCGCACATTCCTCCATATCGGTCGGTTAAGCTGGGGTCTGAAGGCGCGAATCGGCCTCAAAGTCTCGAATTCGATACGAATTCAGGCATCGACTTGGCACCAATGAGCGCCAGTGCCGAGAATTGCAACGAGATTGTCACACATGATTAAGTCATTAAGGATTGCGCCGATATTCTAAAGAGCACGAGAAGCTTGGGCATGCGGGGTTGAAAGTGTCTGAGACGGAATCTGTGACGCCGATCACAGTCGAAGCATCACCGGCGATTTTGCTGGCCGAGGATGATCCGGTCACCCGCATGCTCATGACCCGGTTTCTCAAGAACGCCGGCTACGAGGTCGACGCCGTGGCCAACGGGTCCGAGGCGCTCGACAAAATGACGAAGCGCTACTACCCAATGTTGGTCACCGACTGGGAAATGCCGGAAATGGACGGCATCGCGCTGTGCAAGGCGGTGCGCAACATGCAGCTCGACGGCTATGTCTATGCGCTCCTGTTGACCGCGCGCGATGCCAAGGAACACATCATCGCGGGCCTCGAGGCCGGCGCCGACGACTACTTGGTCAAACCGGTGCACGAAGCGGAGCTCATTGCGCGCCTGAATGCCGGCCGCCGGATACTCGCGCTTGAACACTCGCTGCGCGTCGCCAATCAACGCAATCGCATTCTCTCGATCACCGATGCACTCACCGGTGCTTACAATCGACGCTACTTGATGGAGCAGCTGCCGCGCGAGTTCGAGCGTTGCCGCCGCTACGCCTTTCCTTTGTCCGTGCTCATGTGCGACCTCGATCATTTCAAGGAGGTCAACGATCAGCGCGGCCATGCCGCCGGCGATGATGTGTTGCAGCAATTCGCCTGCCGTGCGCAGAAATCTATTCGTACCAACAGCGATTGGATTGCGCGCTACGGCGGCGAGGAGTTTCTGATCGTGCTGCCGCAAACCGCGCATGCCGACGCGATACTGGTCGCCGAGAAGATCCGCCATCTGGTCGCCTCGGCGCCGTTCGCCACGCGCGCGGGCGACACGGCGGTGACCGCCAGCTTCGGGATTGCCTCAACCGGGCTCCAGGGTCCGGATCTGACGCTCAAGGTGGATACGCTGATTCGCGCCGCGGATGAGAGCCTGTACAAGAGCAAACTGGCGGGGCGCAATTGTTCGAGCAGCCAGGAACTCGGTGTGACGCTGCCGCTCGCAGCGCACGGATAAAACCCACTAGCCGACCTGGCGCAGTTCCGCGTTGACGGCCGCCAGCTTTTCCGACAGATCCTCCACCAAGCCTCCGAGGGCCGGAATGGCATTCTCGCGCACCGCATTCTCGAGGCTCGACGCGGCGTGGCTTAAATCCCGCGCGTGAATGTTGGCGCTCGCGCCCTTGAGGGAGTGCGCTCGCTTGCGCACGGTGTCGAAATCGCTCACCTTGAGCGCGGCCATGATCTCCGCCAGGCATTGATCGCCGCTGCTGACAAAGGTCTGTGCGAGTTCGCGCTCGAATTCTGTATCGCCGCCGGTGAGTTCCCGCAGTGCCTCGCGATCGATCGCCGGCGCGGTTGCCGCCGCCTTCAAAAAGCGGCTCAAGGCCTCGATCACCTGGGCAGGCTCGATCGGCTTGCCCAGATGCGCATCCATGCCGGCGGCCAGACATTTTTCGCGATCTTCGCTCATGACATTCGCGGTGAGCGCAATGATCGGCAGCCGCTTGCCGCCGCGGCTCAATTCCAGCTCGCGAATGCGCCGCGTTGCCGTGAAGCCGTCCATGACCGGCATCTGACAGTCCATCAAGACGGCATCGAAGCTCGACGCGGCGACATGTTCCAGGGCTTCGGCGCCGTTGTTGGCAATCGTGACCTCGGCAGCCAGATTCTGCAGCGTTCGCTGCGCCACGCGCTGGTTCACCGGATTATCCTCGACCAGCAGGATCTTGTTGCCGCGAAACGTCGGCAGGGATTGCGAGGTGGATCGCACATTGGGTGCGTGCGGCGTCTTGCCCGTCAGCACCTGATCTACGAGGTTGGCCAAGAGCACCGCGCGAATCGGCTTCAAGCCGATGGCATCCGGCCGGTATTCGCGATCGGCCGTGTCATGCTCGGCGCCGAATAAGGACAGCAGCACCAAGGGCAGGCGCGCATGGCGCGCGTCGGTGCGCAGCGCCTTCAAGAGATCCAGCCCGCCGCGCATCGGCATCAATTCATCGGCCAACACCAGGTCGAACGAATCGCTCGCCAAGCGCTCCAGAGCCTCATCGACGCTGCCGACCGTGACGGCTGTGTAGCTGTAGAGCTTGAGCTTCGAGGCCAGGCTGTCGCGGGCTGCGGGAATGTCGTCGACAATGAGGATCTTGCGGCCCAAGCCGAGCGGCATGCGGGCCGGCTGGTCCTTGACGACGTCGGCCTCGACGCGCACCCAAAAAGTCGAGCCCTTGCCCATCTCGCTGCGCACGCCGACTTCCCCACCCATCAGCTCGGCCAGTCGTTTGACGATCGATAACCCCAGGCCGGTGCCGCCGTAGTGCCGGGTGGTGGATGAATCGACTTGCGAGAAGGACTTGAATAACCGGTCGAGGCGGTCGGCAGGAATGCCAATCCCCGTGTCCGTGACTTCGATCGTCAAGCAGGCGCGCTCATTCGCCTGGATGCGATTGGCGACGCGCACATTGATGTGTCCTTCATGCGTGAATTTAACGGCATTGCCCAACAGGTTTAAGACGACCTGCCGCAAACGCAGCGGGTCGGCGCGCACCATGACCGGCACTTCCGCCTCGATGGTCACGATGAGCTCGATGCCTTTGGCGGCCGTTTGCAGTGCCGTGGCGGCGACCGTCTCGTAGAGCATGTGGATCAGGTCGAACTCGACATTCTCGAGCTCCAGCCGGTCGGCTTCGATTTTCGACAGATCCAGCACGCCGTTGATCAATGACAGCAACGCCTTGGCACTGCCGCGGATGATGTCCAGGTATTCACGCTGCGTATTGTCGAGCGAGGTTTCCGCCAGAATCTGCGACATGCCGAGCACACCGTTCATGGGCGTGCGAATTTCATGGCTCAAGTTCGCGAGGAAACTGCTCTTCGCCCGATTGGCGGCTTCCGCAGCCAGCTTGGCATCGAGCGAGGCCTGCTCGGCGAGTTTTCGGTCCGTGACCAGCTGCATGGCGCCGGCCAAGCGCAACGGCGTACCGTCCGCGGCGCGTTCGGCCTGGCCGCGCGCCCGCATCCATTCGTAGTGCCCCGCCTTGTGCCGCACCCGAAATTCCAGGTCGTACACGGCGCGATGCTCGAGGTGATTGTCGAGCGCCAGCGCAACGCGCTCCTGGTCCTCCGGGTGGATCAAGGTCACGAACTGCTCGTGCGAGGAACCCAGTTCCTCGACGCTGTAGCCCAAGAGCTCACCGAAGCGCAGTCCGTACCAGGACACATTGGTCAGCAGATCAATTTCCCACAAGCCATCCTGCGTGCCGCGTAGGGCACGCTCCAAGCGGTTTTCCACCGAGCCCAAGGCCGCTTTGGTGCGTTTTAAGTCGCTGATATCGATCAATGCACCGGTGATGCGTTCCACTTCGCCCAAGGGCGAGCGCGAAACCTTCGCCTTCTCGCCGATCCAGCGCTCGGCGCCGTTGTCGAGCAGCACGCGGTATTCGCAGCGGTAGTTGGGATCCGCCGCGGTGGTTTCCAATGGTGCGCTGCGCACGCGCGCAAAATCGTCCGGATGGACCCGCGACAAGGCTCGGTTCAGATCCTCGAGCGAGGTCGCGGGCGGAATGCCCAAGAGTTCACGAAAGTTGTCCGAGCAAATGCGTGTGTTGCGGCGAAAGTCGAAATCGAAGGTCGCGACCCCGGCCGCGGTCTGCGCGATGTTCAGTGACTCGGTGGCAAAGTGCAGCTTGTCTTCCAACTCCTTGCGTTCGGTGATGTCGGTGATGGTGCCGATCGCGCGCGAATCGTAGCCCTCGCCCCCCAGCAATACCTGACCCCGACCGGCGAGCCAGCAAATCTCGCCGCTCGCCGTCAAAGTACGGTATTCGGTTTCATAGCCGCCGCCGCAGGCCACCGCCTCGCTGAGCGCGTGCATGACACCTTCCAAATCTTCCGGATGAATCGAGGCCAGCCACTCCTCACGCGTCAAGGACATGTTGCGGCATTCCAGACCGATGAGTTCGAAGAAAAGAGAAGTGCCCTTGATCAGCCCCGTCACCAGGTTCAATTCGAAGACGCCAAAGCCGCCCGCGGACTGCGCGAATTCCAGAAACTCTGCCGAGCGACGCGCCGGTGAACCGAATGCAGTCATGTCGACTGGCGATGCATCGCCCACAGCCGCGCTCGCCGGAACCGCGGGGTTCGGCGTGTCGGTGCGCCGGCGCAATTTGTTGAGTAAGTTGCTCTGAGTCGACCAGATTCGCATGCGGTTTCCGTACCCGTGGGCCTCAAGCCCATCATCTTAAGGCTATCGGCGGATGGGGTCAGCGCTTGAGCTATGATCGAGGTCTCAATCCCGAGTGAAAGGCATGCGAAACCTGAAGTTTTTAGGCGTTTTGGCGGGAGCCATGGCGGCACTGCTGTGCGCGGTGCTCTTGGGCGTCTGGCTGTTCATCAACCCCAATGCCTACAAGGGCAGAATCGTCGCCGCCGTCAAGCAGTCCACCGGACGAGAATTGAGACTGCCCGGCGATATCAAACTCTCCGTGCTGCCCTGGGTGGCGCTCGAACTCGGCCCGGCCAGTCTCGGCAACCCCCCCGGTTTCAGCGACGAGCCATTCCTGTCGTTCACGCATGCCAGCGTCCGAGTCAGACTCTTGCCGCTGTTGCACAAGCGATTGGAGGTGGCGCGCATCGAGGTCGATGGGTTGGATTTGCGTTTGCGCAAGAATGGCCACGGGATGGGCAACTGGCAGACCGAGCACGCGCAGCCGGCAAAAGCAGACGTCGATCACACCGAGGCGGTGGTCGCCTTGGAAACGCTCGCGAACATCCGCATCCAAAACGGCCGAGTAGCCTATGAGGGTAACATCGCCGAGAAGCTCAATCTGGAAACCGGGTCGCTGGCCGCCGACCGGCATATTCCCGTCAGCCTGACGTTCGATGCGGCCCGCGCCCCCTCGGGCGAGCGGCTCTCGTTGAATGCCAAGCTCGATGTGAGCGAGGACGTCGATCGCACACACCTGTTGTTCAAGGCCGTGAACGCGAGCGGCACGCTCAAGACGTCGGGCGATGGCGGGCCGGCGAACTGGGAGTTAGCGACGCCGCTACTCAGCCTGAATGTCGCGCAGCAGTTGGTCACAGCACCGGCTTTCACGTTGAGCTACGCAGGCGCGCAGCTCACAGGCAGTGTGCTGGCCGCCCATGTTCTCGATGATTTGAACGTCACGGGCTCGCTGAGCTTGGCGCCCCTGGTGCTGCGCGAGTTCGCGCCGCGGCTGTCAATCGCGTTGCCGAAGACCCGCGATCCGAAGGCGCTGTCGCAGTTTTCTGCGACCTCAGATTTTGCCTACGACTCGAAAGCAATGAGCTTGAGTCATTTGCAAATGCGCTTGGACGACACGCAAATTCAGGGAACCCTCAGATTACTTGCCGGTGATACCGAGGCGTTCAAATTCGATATCGCTGCCGATCAGATTGATCTGGATCGCTACCGTGCTCCGGAAGTCGCTGCGGCGAGCGGGGAATCGACCTCTCTCGCCCAACCCGCTCAATCTGAGAAACCGTTCGAGGTGAGCGGCACATTGAGTCTCAAGGCGGCACAGTTTGCGCGCCTGGATTTGGCCGATGTGCGTGTCGCCGTTGCGATAAAGGACAAGGTGACGCATCTCTCTCCGATCGAAGCGCAGGTCGACGGCGGTCGCTCCTCCGGCGAGATCACCTGGGACAACCGGGGGCCGATTCCCACGCTGAGCTTGGAGGGTCAGCTCACGGGCATCGACATGGCGCGCTTGTTGGCCAACACCCGCGGGAAGGGGCGCCTGTCCGGGCGGGCCACCTTGAACCTAAAGGTCACGGCGCATGGGGCCACGGTCGACGCCATGCTCAAAACCTTGAATGGACGTCTGGATGCGAATCTGGCGGACGGCGCGCTTCAAGGCGTCGATGTGGGATACGAAATCAAGCTCGCGCAAGCGTTGATCGACCGATCAGGTGCGCCGCCGGCCAACAGCACGGGACACACGCCATTCCAGACAGTCAAGCTTTCGGCGCAGATCAGCAACGGCGTCGCGGAAACGCGCGATCTCACCATCGCCTCGCAGGCGCTCAAGGTGGCGGGGCAGGGCAGCGCCAACCTGCCGACCAAGGGCATCGATTTTAAATTGCTAGCGAGCATCGTGACTGCGCCCGCGCGCAACACGGACATTCCGCTCAAAGTCACGGGCACGTATGTCGATCCCACCGTCAGACCAGACATTGAAGCCGTCGCCAAGGACCAGCTGAAACAAAAGCTTCAGGACGTGCTTAAGAAGAACGGACTGCAAGGATTGTTCACCAAATGAGCTGGCAGCCCGGCCAATTTGCGGAGCGCTTGCTCACCTGGTTTGCCGTCCATGGGCGCCACGGCTTGCCCTGGCAGCTGAATCCAACGCCCTATCGTGTCTGGGTGTCCGAGGTGATGCTGCAACAGACGCAAGTGGCAACCGTGATCCCGTACTACGCACGTTTTATGGGCCGCTTCCCGGATATCGAGTCATTGGCCGCGGCACCGCTCGATGAGGTCCTGCATCTTTGGACCGGACTGGGCTACTACGCGCGCGCACGCAACTTGAAGGCCTGCGCGGACATGGTGGTGGTGCAATACGGCGGCGTTTTTCCAGCCCGGTTAGACCAGATGACGGCGCTTCCCGGCATTGGCCGTTCCACGGCCGGGGCCATTCTGGCGTTGTCACGCGATGAACGTCACGCGATTCTGGACGGCAACGTCAAGCGTGTGTTGTCGCGGGTATTCGGCATCGCGGGGGACCCTGGTTCAAAGGCGGTCCTCACGGACTTGTGGACACAGTCCGAGGCGTGCACGCCGGCTGAAGGGGTCGCTGCCTACACGCAGGCCATCATGGATCTTGGCGCGACGCTCTGCACCCGTGCTCGACCGGCATGCACGGTGTGTCCTATGACGGAGGGTTGCATCGCCGCGCTGCAAGGACGCCAAGCCGAATTGCCGGGTCGAAAACGAAAGCGATTTCGGCCGTCGCGGGAAGCGACACTCTTGATTGCGCAGACCGGCAGCCAGGGTTCAAGCGCGGTGCTGGTGGAGCGACGGCCGGCGGCCGGGCTGTGGGGCGGGCTATGGTCACCGCCGCAATTTGCGAACGAGAGTGACGCATTGGCGTGGTGCGCCAGAGAATTCGGTGACGCTGACCGATCGCAAGCACTGGCGCCGATCGATCATGCGTTTACACACTTTGACTTGCGGCTGAAACCATTGCTGGTTCGAGCCAGACAGAAGACCGAAGCTCTCGAGGAGAACGACCGTCTTTGGTATCAACTCAGTGCCCCGCCTCGTGTCGGCTTGCCTCAGCCGATCCTGCAATTGTTTGAGCGTCTGCGCACCGGGACCGCTTAGGTTAAGATTCGTGCCATGACACGCATGGTTAACTGTTTACTTTTAAAGCGCGAGGCAGAAGGCCTCGACTACCAGCCGTACCCCGGCGAGCTCGGGAAGCGAATTTACAACAACATTTCCAAGGAAGCCTGGGCGCAATGGGTGGCGCATCAGACGATGCTGATCAACGAGAATCGACTGACACCGATAGAACCCAAAGCGCGGGCATTTTTGGTGGCGGAAATGGAGAAGTTTTTGTTTGGAAGCGGCTCGGAGAAGCCGAAGGATTTCGTGCCGAAGTAGAAGGGAGCCGCGCTTGCAGCATCAGTAATGAGGCGAAGGGTAGCCATGCTATCTAGTCGCAGCCGGAAGCCGTCGCCGGGCGAGCATACGGACATGCGAATAGCCAGGCCAGACGAAGAATACTATCCAGCATCCCTCACGCCCCTAGCCGATGCAGGATCGCCGGACCCCAGTAGAGTTTGGTGAAGTAGTACGTGCCGAGCAGCAAAAAGCCCGTCGCCCCCGCGAATAGACCCGCCGCTGCCAGTTTGATTTTGGGCGACGCGGCGGACTGCGCGCGAATGAAGGCCTCGACGATGAGCAGATTCGGCACGTAGAAAAAGAATGCCATCACATGATCGAAGGGCCCGTGGAAATCGTGGGTGTGCCCGCGGCCGCCGCCGAGCAGTAGCCAGAATCCATAATCCATGCGATACAGCCACGATCCGATTGCAAGGGCAAACAGACGCAGGGCCCATGCGCGATGCAGCTTCAGCGACCGCGCTCTGGCATACCGGTAGGCTTGCACGGCCGCCAGCACCATCAGCGCACCATAGAGTCCGAAACCGACGTCCATGATACGCCCGCCAATCGTGCCAACGACCAAAATGAAAGTCAGTCCGCCGAGACCCGCCAGTAGCGCTGCGCTGACGTAGATCCGCCCTAACCAGCGATGCAACGCCGGCCAGCGAGTACGAACCCTGTCGATCAGTTGGATACAGCCGAGAATGAGAATCACCCCGCCGGCAAGGAAATGCAGTCCGAGCCCTGACGTCGCCGCCGGTGAATGCGGCTCATACAGCCCCGGCAGGTTCTGGTTCCACTTGGCTACATGCCCATCTGCCAGCGCACCGACGTAGAACGCCACGATATACAAGCCGAATAGAGTCGCACTGATCCAAACCGTGCAGACCAGAGCCTTTCCGCTCCAGCGAAACGCGGCTTCAGTCATCGCGGCACCTCGGAGCTGCGACGGCACGTAGTCAGCGAGCGGCGTGGCATTCGACATTCGTCGAATCTTGCGTTAGTTCGCGCACCTCGCGCAAGTGCTCATTTGCGGCGGTGGAGTAACCTGATAGTGGATCCCGATGCGGTCAAGGTGCAACGTCTTTCACCACGGATGTCTTGATCGCTGCGAGTTGGACGGGGTCTGTGTGCCGGGTGCGGTAAAGCGCCTTGATAAAAGATTGATCCCACGGGCTCAATCCGGGTGGTGGGGTTTTCCCGGAAGCGGAGAATAACTGCAAAATAGAGGGCGCGTCGCCCATGTTTGCATCGAGCCGAACTTCTGCAAGTCCGATCATCGCAATATATGCGGCCAATTGACCAAACGTGACGCCCTTCAAGCGACGAGCGTCAATGACCACAATTGCCGACGTGAGATCGCGCACTTCGTCCCGAGTGAGGCGAAAATTCATAGCGCGGTTGTTGGTAGGGAACCCAGATAACCTGCCGCCGCCGAGACTCGCGCCCAACACTACACTGTCGAGGGGCGTTCCTTCCGAGGTGTACAACGTTGCGTTGTACCAGACGCGTACGGGAATTGAGGCGTTGAGGAATTGATAGATTTTAGATCCTGAGCCCTCTCCGAACATCGTCGTGTCGCGCTGACTCCATGCCTTGAGAAGCGCATCCGGTTGCGAGGTTACGATGACGTAGAAATTAGGTTTGCAACGGGCGGGTCCCAGGGGTGCGCCAGCCGCCAAAGCGATGCTCGAGAAGCGCGCGAGAATGAATTCACCGTCATCGTGCGGCAAACCGCCGACCAAGGGACAGATTAGGGTGGGTTCTTGCCAGCGAGCGAGAGACTCTTGGTACGGCGCGACCGCAATCGCCGAGACAAAAGCCCTTACCTTGCGTTCAAGCGTCTCCCGCTGTGCTTCGACCGTGATCGTATTGAGTTCCGTGGCGGATTGCTGATCGTGAAATTTAGCTGGCGGTTCTGCTGTAGCGAGCGCCGCCAGCCATGACAATAAAACCAGTGCCACGCTCCCGGTGGTTCGATTTGATACCGGACGGCAGCCTCGAGCTCGTGCAGGCTGACCGAATGCTACCTCGCGGCGACCCATGAATCCGTTCCTCAGCCACGCCTATGGCGATCGAATCGCAATACGGTTAGCCTGACAATATTTACCCGGTCGGTCAATCCAGAGGTGCAACGTGTTGATTCTGACGAGGCGGGTGGGCAGTAGCAGGTACTCGATAATAGGGGCGCTTCTCTTTGTCGGCGGTATTGTGATTGGCGCTTCAATGATTTTCGCATCTTCGGCGATGGGTCAAAAGATGCGTGGCCCCAAATCCTCAACCGAATCGCCTATCGATCCAAAACAACCTGCGGGTCGAAGCGCGCTTCGTCAGATAGTTCAAGAGCAATGCGTTGTGAATTGGCAGGAGCACCACAATCCGGCGCCCTGCGAACGCGTGGTTCTCGCGGACCCGAAGGACGGCAGCTCTGGATATGCCGTGCTCGCTGCTCCTGGCGGTGGAGCGCATTACCTGCTGGTTCCGACGCGGACGATGGCTGGCATTGAAAGCAGCGAGCTGCTCGATCCGGACGCGCCTAACTATTTCGCCGAGGCTTGGCATGTGCGCGAGTTAATAAGTTCGTTCGTCGGTCACGACGCGCCAAGAACTGTGATAGGACTTGCCGTCGGCATTGCCGTGTCTCGCGCTCAAGATCAATTTCACGTAAGCATTGAATGCTTGCAGCAAGACGCTTTCCGGGCACTACGGGCGTCGACAGACAACTTCGCGGACACCTGGTCGCCTATAAACATTGCGGGATCGACATTTCAGGCACGACGAGTCGTCGGAGAGGGGTTGGACGCCTCGAATTTATTCGAATTGCTTGCGACCCTGAGTCCTGATGCGCGGCATCACATGGGCAACTACACCCTGGTCGTTGCCGGCATGCAGTTTAAAGGCGGCCCTGGATTCGTCTTGCTGACGGGTACCGGGCCCAGCGGCGAAATATTGCTGGATTCGACCTGCGCGGTCGCCGGTGGCGGCGGATGAGTCGAACTCGAGATACTTGATACTTGCCACATGGGTGAGGCGCATACACCGAGTCACGCCTCCAACTCGCCGGTGCGGGGGAGTGCGGGAGCGCAAATGCGCCGCCGAAGAAGAAGGTGGCGTCCGCGGAAACGAAGCAGTCGCTGGAGAGGCAGGGGGACTACCGCTCGATTTGGGAACAGCCTCGCGCTCCGCGGCGCCGGCTCCCACTCTATTCCTTTGTTGCCACAGTACCAACAATCATTCGTTCTGAAGGTATGTCGCATACAGAGCGGCTTCTTGGCCCAGGATGTGCCAACGAAGTATCCATCGTGACGTATCCACCGGAAATGCTCGGAGCGGCCTAGAGGCGTACAATCGATCTTTGGCAAGCAAAGGACTGCAGGCATGAAAAGCAAGGTCGAAATTCCCGCAGCGAGGCCTTGGTTGAAATGTGGGCGAGCCTTGATCGGGCTAAGTGCTCGCGACGTTCGCTTCCGCTCAGACCGATTCCTTGCCCGATTGGGCACTCAAGCTGCCGAAGCCGCGACGATGGTCATAGGGCGGCCTCGATGACTGATGGGGTTATCCTTTGTCGCTAGCCCTTTCTACCTTGATATACGAGTGGCGCCGCTACCTCGCTGCCGTGATTGCATTGGCGGTTGCCGCTGTACTCGTATTGTCTTTGACTGGCATGTTCATGGGCTTGAGCAAATCGTTTACCGCAACGGTAGATCGTTCTCCCGGCGAAATTATGATATTGCCGCCGCAAGCAGAGAGTCTATTTGCCAACAACTCCGGTCAACCGCGTCGCATCATCCCGAAGATCTACGGGGACGCAAGCGTTGTGGAGGTTCAGGCCTTAAATTTCAACTTTGCCTTCTGGTCGAATTTTCCGAAAGAAGGGCAGGCGGCAAAGTCTGAGGGCGTGCAAATCATCATGATTGACCCGGTGCCCGGTGCCGTCACGCTGCCGAAGGACCTTGGCGATGACCTCGTGCAGGCGCTCGAGGAGCCTTATTCAGTGGTGGTTGATGAGTCGAGTTTGAACAAGCTGGGCGTGCATTTAGGAGACAAGGCAAAAATCAACGGCCTCACGGTGTCGGTACGCGGCACGACGAACACCTACCCATCGCTGTTCAACGCCATGGTATTCATGTCGCGCCAAACGGGGAAGCTGCTCAAACTGCTGAACGAGGGCCAGCGCGTCGGGCCGCTCGTCGTGAAGATCCGCAATCCCGCCCTGGCCCGGCAGGTCGCGGCTGAACTAAATGCCATGAGCGACGGTGGGTACAAAGCCTGGTCTCGTGAGGATCTATCTGAATCAAGTCAGAAATCGATGCTCAAGGAGGGAGGTATCAGCGTCATGATCGGATTCGCCGTCGTCGTCGGTACCTTCATCGGCATCGTGATCACCTGGCAGACATTACAAGGCGCGATTCTCGCCAACATCAAGGAATTCGCCAGCCTCCGAGCACTGGGTGTGTCGATGGGCTCGCTCAGGCTGATCGTCCTAGAATTGAGTTTGTGGGTCGGCGTGGGAGGCATGCTACTCGCAGCCACGATCACTGGAATGGTGTGGGTGTTGGGGCGAAGCTTTGGCGTGCCCATGGACTTCCCGCTATTTATTGATCTGCCCGTGGCGATTTCGCTTCTGGTCATCGCCCTTGCTTCAGGGGCGTTGTCCCTTGGGGTACTTAAAAAGAGCCAGCCGGCGGATCTGTTGCGATGAGTTTGGTCGCACTTGAGGCCAAGGGATTGAGCAAAGCCTATAGGATCGGCAAAACCCGGCAGCAGGTGCTCAAGAACGTAGACTTTACGGCATACCACGGACAGGTAACCATGGTTATGGGGCCTTCAGGATCGGGCAAGTCAACTTTGATCGCCGCATTGTCGGGTCTGATGAGGCCGGATGAGGGCGAAGTCATGGCCATGGGGGAGAGCCTATGGACGAAGAGCGATGGCAAGATCGACAAGTTCAGGTTGAATCATTGCGGCTTCATATTCCAGGGCTTCAATCTTTTCCCGTCGCTCGATGCCATCGCCCAGGTCGCGCAAATACTTCGGTACTGCGGCATTAGCAAGCGCGAATCGCGAGTGCGCGCCGTCACCGTGTTGGAATCCGTGGGTCTCGGTGGGCGCCTGCACCAAAAGCCCGCTGAGCTGTCCGGCGGAGAAAAACAGCGGGTCGCCATCGCGCGTGCTCTGGCCAAGTCCCCTGCGCTGATTTTTGCCGATGAGCCCACCTCGGCGCTCGATTCAGTCAACGGTCAAATCGTCATCAAACTGCTGCATCAGGCCGCCAAGGAGCGGGATGCTGCGATTGTCGTGGTGACCCATGACTCGCGCCTAGAGGCGCACGCCGATCGAATCATCCACATGGAGGATGGCAAGATCTTGAGCGATCACATGGTGACTCAACCCGTAAGCGTGCACGCCACGAGCAACGCGGAGCAATGCGCATGAAGCGCCGACCCGCTATGCCGGTGATCGTCCTCATCGGGATCGCATTCTTCGATTTAACCTTAAGCGGATGCGGGAAGAGCGGCGCGGGAGCGAGTACAAATAGTCCCGGCGCGGCCCCGCCTTCACCGTTTGCGACCATCGCCAACGGCAAGGTTGATATTGAAGGGGGCGTGATCGAGATAGCGGCGCGTCGCTTCGGTGTCATCAAGGATGTCCTCGTGCACGAGGGCGATGTGGTTCGCAAGGGCCAGGTACTGGCACGCCAAGAAGATCAGGATTCCATTCTGGCAATCAAAAGCGCGCGCGCCGCCGTGGTTCAATCGCAGAGCCAACTTGCGCTTGGCGAAGTAAACGTCAGGACTGCCCAACGCGAGTACGAGCGGCTTACGAAACTCGCATCCTCCAATTCGGTCGCCCTGCAGCAGCTAGATCAGGCCAGGGATGCCGTGGCCACGGCGCAGGCTCAGTTGGGTATTCAACAGGCAGCGATCCAAGCCGCTCAGGCGCAGCTGGCGCAGGCTGAGTACAACGAGGAACTGACCAATATTCGTGCTCCGATGGATGGCAAGATCATCCGGCGCTATGCAAATCCCGGCGCCGGCGCTTCAACCCTGAACGTTTCGACCATGTTTGACCTGGAGCCGGCTCTACCGCACATCATTCGCGCCGAGATCGTCGAGAGCGCGATACCGGACGTGTATGTCGGTCAGGAGGCTCAGATCATTCCTGAGGTCAACTCGAGCAAAGTTTGGAGCGAACACGTCATCCGAATTGCCGCAACCTTCGGTTCGCGCAAGCTGAAGTCGGACAGCGCCAATGAAGCCAGCGATGAACGAGTGGTCGAAGTCGTAATCTCGGCAGACAACACACCTTTCCTTATCGGGCAGCGCGTAATGGTCAAATTCATGAAGGATAATAAAACATCAGCGCCGCATTGACGTGTCATTACATGTATCAGCGTGATAACTTTTCAAAAAAACGTGTGTCGGCGACGGCTTAAGCAGGAGGGATGGAGATGAAATTTGGTCTGCCAATACTTTATGTCATCGCGTGTCTGTCGATGTCACCCGCCCGCAGTGCGGCAGCCGGAACGCTGCAAATTTACTTCATCGACGTTGAGGGCGGCCAGTCGACCTTGCTGGTGACCCCCAAGGGAAAATCCTTGCTCATCGACACCGGATGGGCCGGGAACGGTGCTCCCGGCGCGAAGGCTGGTGAACCGGCGCAATCCCGTGACGCAAACCGGATCCTCGCCGCCGCTCGGGATGCAGGCGTCCGACAGATCGACTATGCGTTGATCACGCACTTCCATGGCGATCATGACGGCGGCGTCGTTGAACTCTCGCAGCTGCTGCCCATTCGTCATTTCATCGACCACGGCGGTTTTGCTCCTGGAGCTCAAATTGACGGCGAGATGAAGGCCGCATATGAGGCCTACCGCAGCGTTCGCGATAAAGTAGAACACATCGAACCTAAGCCCGGCGATCGCCTGCCGTTCAAAGAAATTAATGCGGTCATTGTGAGTGCTGCCGCGTCGACAATCGACAAACCGCTTCCAGGCGCAGGCGAACTAAACACGACCTGTGGTCGCTCGGCACTGCCGCCGGGCGACGCCGTTGAGAATCCGCGCTCGACTGGGCTGGTCGTGACATTCGGCCATTTTCGGTTTCTCGACGTCGGCGACTTGACGGGTGAGCCGCTATTTAAACTCGCATGTCCGAACAATATGATCGGGCCGGTCGACGCCTACCTGGTCGCCCACCATGGGGGCGGGGATGCGTCTGATCCGGCAACCTTTGCGGCGTTCAAACCGCGTATTGCCATCATGAACAACGGTCTGAAAAAAGGTGGCTCGCTCGCGGTCTATGAGGCTCTTCATCACGTGCACGATCTGGAAGACGTTTGGCAGGTCCATCGATCCGAAGCGGCCGGCGAACAGAACTTTGCCATCGAACGGATTGCCAACCTGGATGAGAGCACTGCTCACTGGATCAAGCTCGTTGCCAGCGAAGACGGCTCCTTCCGCGTGCTGAACGGACGAACCGGTTTGGGCAAGAACTATTCAAAGAAGCCTTGAGTACTCTTGAGCAGGTGCAAAGGGCTGGTGGTCGCTCTGGCGGCGGATGGAAATGAGTGACATCGCATGACGGGCAAACAGAAAGCGGGTGAAGTAGCTATTGCCGAACGCATTCAAGCCTTACGAGTGAAGTCGGGACGAACCGAGCAAGAGTTGGCCACAGAGCTTGGCCTAACTATTCAATCCTATCGCGACTTGGAGCAGCATGACGAGGAACTTGAATCCGCTGTCAGCATTGCTCAGGCGTTGAAGCTCGCCAATCTGTTGCACACGGACCTGCTTACGCTGCTGGGCGAAACAGAGATTCCCGTGCGAATGTCAATCGCGCGCGTGCGGTCGGCGCTGAACGCGCAGTTAGGAAAATCCGCTGAAGCGAAAGAATGGATGGAAGACACCCTGAACTGGGACTTGGGCCCGTTTCTGGAGGGGTCGGACCAGTGGACCACCGTATATACGATCGACTTCGCGCGCCGCTTGGCGGCTGCGATTGAGGTTGATTGGCAGGTGCTGCTGGCGGGAATTGCGGCCGGGACAGCGACTTAAGGCTTCGTTAGTCATTGCGGCGGAGTTGTGACGCAGAATTTCACGAGGATCTAAAACCATGGCAAAGGCATATTGGATTGCGTTTTATCGAGAAATCTCGGATCCCGATAAGCTGGCGGCCTATGCGAAGCTGGCAGGACCCGCTATCGACAAGGGCGGCGGGCGTGTCTTGGCGCGGGGAATACCGGCCCAAGTGTACGACGACGGGCGAATGGAACGAGCCGTGATCATAGAATTCGATTCCGTAGAGAAAGCCGTCGCGACGCACGCGGGCCCCGCCTATCAAGCGGCATTGGCGGCGCTGGCGGATGGCGTCGTCCGAGACTTGCGAATCGTGCCAGGGCTGTGAGCCTATGAGGCGCAGCTCGGACTGCGCAGCGACATGAAAGAAGAGTGTGGTTTATGCGCGGTTCCGCGATGACTCGGAGGGCGACTGTGTTATCGTTTTCGCAAATTCTAACCAAGGGAATGGGCGGCAACGTGCACACAGTAAAGATCTTCGCATTGATGGGACTCGTGGGCGCAAGCAGCGCGAACGGCGTTGATTTCGAAACGCCACCCGAGGAGCCCGCCGCCGCCAGTCTGGCTGCGGAATTGGCATCAGGTGCGGACTTTCATGTCGGCGAACCCGTGCAATCTGACGGGCTCATGCATCACTATGTCATCCTCAGCCGCTTCGGTGAATTTCGCGCATACGGTCTAACGACGCTGGCCTTGCGCGTGCGCGAGGTCGCGGCGTTGACGCAACTTTCCAAGACAACCGACGTGGATGTGGTCGTGAAAACTGTCTCACGACGAGTACAGGGTGACGTGAAAACGATTACCCAGGTCGCAGGCAATCCCGTCAAGACCGTAGCGGGCATTCCGACGGGCGTCTCTCATTTATTCCATGGCTACAAGGCTCAAGCCACCGAGATCTCCGAACACGTACAACAACAAAGCCAATCGGACGCAAGTTCGAACAGTCCGCGAGACCTTAAGGCGGATGCGACTCGATACGCCGGGCGATATCTTGGCGTTTCCGCGGCTGAACGCCGGTATTATCAACAGCTAGGCGTCGATCCTTACACGAACAATGAAGTGCTGCGCAGAACCGTGCATCACCTGGCGAGGGTCGATGCGACGGTCAATTTGGGAATGCACTTCGTCGGTATTCCAGGGGTTCCCTATCTCGGCGATGTCAGACGCGCAATGGATGCGATTTACAATGAGGATCCGGCGGTTCTGCGTGCTCGGCAGCGGGGCACTCTGGCAGGCTACGGACTCAACGCGGGCGAAATTCGGCGCTTCGAAAACACGCTGCTTCTGAGTCCCACCCGGCAGAGTCTGCTTGCGGAGTATGCAAAGTCTCTCGACGGCGTGGCGGGACGCGACGAATTGTTCCGGCACGCCATGAGTGTGACATCCGACGATGAGATGGCGGTGTTTCTGCAGAGTACGGGGCTATTGGCGAGTCTGCATGCACGCCGGCCGGTCGGTCGGATCCTATCCGGATTGCGACTACCCGCCGCACAATTTGCCGACGGCGGATTTGCGGTGATTGGCGCCTTCGATGCTGTTTACTGGACTGAAGACGTGGCGACCGATGAAGCAGCGCTGCGTGCCGTGTTGCCGACGAGCTTAAACCACTTGGAACTCTGGGTTTCCGGCGCTCTTTCGCCCCGAGCTCGCAGCGAGCTTACGGCGCGAGGCTGGGATGTGCATGACAACGCTTCTCAGACGCTCGCAGCTTCAGCGCACGCGACTTGAGGTAACTACAAAGGTTTGCTGGGCTCTTTGGCAATGCGGTAGGCCATCCAACCTAGGACAACGACGGCAAGGAGCAACACACTCCACAACGCTACCCGCATCCGGGGAAATGGCGCGTGTCCTGGGGCGAGAAAGGTCACCGGACAGTCATATCGCCATACCACCGTCGATCGTGAGACTAGAGCCGGTCATGTAACCTGACTCCTTGCGGGCGAGATAGGCGACCAGACCGGCAATCTCGTCCGGATCTGCGGCGCGCTTAAGCGGAATGAACGGCTTGATTGCCTCGATAAGATCGGCCGTCATGTCCGTTACAGTTGGCCCGGGTTGAATGTTGTTGACGGTAATGCCACGGTCGGCCAGGTCAATGGCAATACCTTTCACCATGACGGCAACTGCAGCCTTCGTCATGGAGTAAACGCTCGAGCCTGGATGTCCGCTTCGCACTGCCGTGTTGCTGCCGATGGTAATGATCCGGCCACCGTCGCTGAGATGGGCCGCCGCGGCCTGGATGGCGAGAAATACCCCACGCACGTTGACGTTGAGCATCCGGTTGAGATCGTCCACGCTCACCGTCGCGACGTCACCGCGCAGCAAGATGCCAGCGTTTACAACCGCAATATCCAGTTTCCCGAAATGATCCACGGTCTGCGCAACGGCTGCTTTGATAGCAGCCGGGTCCGCACTATCGGCTTTGATTGCAAGGCCTGTCCGC
>Ga0210402_10001485_pt1 | contig 24185 bp, 21 predicted proteins | sample IncBWC7MmetaG_FD_161055 | JGI IMG/M metagenome (GOLD analysis project Ga0210402, IMG submission 161055) | Forest soil microbial communities from Barre Woods Harvard Forest LTER site, Petersham, Massachusetts, United States - Inc-BW-C-7-M | ecosystem: Environmental > Terrestrial > Soil >... | reverse complement strand
CCTTAGCGAGTTGGCCCCACCTGATCCCATTCCGAACTCAGACGTGAAACGGCTCTGCGCCAATGATACTTTGGGGTTCCCCCATGGGAAAGTAGGTCATTGCCAGGCTTCTTTTTCTGATACTGCTTAAGATGATTTTAAGCAAATTAATGTAAAATTCATTAGTAATAATAATTTTGAGTTAATTATATGCCTACAGCGACCGACTCCGTTACTTAAAATAATTTTAAGGAAACTGACGTACAGTAAAATTTAGTTTATTATTGAAAAAAATAGGAAAAGAAAAAATGCGAATAACAATCGACTTCGTGAAAATGGTCTTATCAACAGTATGGAGATTTCTGTTCGGTATGTCTATGCCTGCGCTGTCTATTCTCCCATGGAAAGTAAATTATAGCTCATGGAATGACCCATGGATCGTGAATTTGGACGATTTAAAACTAACTGACGAATTTTTAGCTCATTTACTTGAGAAAAAAATCATTAGCTCATTCGAAAAAGATACTCTGTCTACGATGCCGAATAATACTGAAGAAGACAAATTTAGAAGAAATAATCAGTTTGTAACGATACTGTACCAATGTTGTTCTCATGAACAACAGGACTCCCTGTACGAGCTTTTGATGAATGTTGACCACGGTGCTCGAAAAGACATGATTCCTGTGCTATTTGACAAAACATTTATAAATAAACGGAGCGATCAACGAATAAACGAACAGCTCAGTCGATTAGCCTATATCCATGCCTCAGCACAACAAGGCTGCATTGAAGAAACCCTAGGATCTAGCGTTTTCAGGAACTACGATATTATGCTAAAGCTAGCCGAATATATATACATAGACGAAAAACGCGAAATTCCCAAACAAAAGCTGCCACTTCGGCAGTGCATCGACCGTAAAACGGCGCGAGCTTCTAAAATACTCTCTGATAAACAAAATTCTACCGAGAATCCCTCATTGAATCCCTCGCTCGGGCACTCGTTTTTTCCAACTGCATCGCAAAAGCAAACGGATACTACCGATATTGACAAAACAACTTGCACAAAATAAGCTCGGTTTTCCTAGTATTGAAGTGAAAGAGCAATTTATAAAGCTGCCCTGTAACGTGCTCGGGGTTTTATTTTTTCTGTACCTAAGCGATAACGAGATATGACGGTTGCTCCCCCCTACTCTCTTGCAGATTTTTTCTATGAGTTACCTCCAAATTTGGTTGCCGCTTATCCTTCCCCTCAACGCACTGATAGTCGTTTGCTTTGCCTAAATAAAAAAACAGGCCACGTTACGCACAAAAATTTCAAAGATATTTTACATTTGATTCATCCAGGTGATCTGTTAATTTTGAATGATACAAAGGTAATTCCTGCTCGTTTATTTGCGCATAAATTAACTGGCGGGAAGGTTGAAATTTTGGTTGAACGTATTTTGGAAAGGAACCGCGTTTTAGCACATTTAAAATCAAGCAACTCATTTAAATTAGGTACTCTACTGCAATTAGAAAATGGAATAAGGCTTAAAATTTCGGCTAACGTTGAAAATTTATTTGCATTAGATTTTTTAGATGAAATTTCTTCAATTTTAGATTTGCTTAATGAAATAGGCCATATTCCACTGCCACCTTATTTACAACGGCCTGACGAAATTTTTGATCGAGTACGATATCAAACCATTTTTGCACGTACTCCAGGAGCTATTGCGGCGCCCACTGCAGGGCTACACTTCGATCAAATACTTTTGAAACAGCTACAAGAAAAAGGTGTCGCGATAGAATTTATTACCTTACACGTAGGTTCTGGAACTTTTCAACCTATTCGAACAAAACGTATTGAAGATCACCGCATGCATGCCGAATATATGACCGTTTCTTCCTCCGTTTGTGAGAAAATAAAAGAAACTAAACGGAATTGCAAACGGGTTATTGCAGTTGGGACGACTACAGTCAGAAGTTTAGAAACAGCCGCGGTTAAAGGAGAGATCGAGTCATACCAAGGAGAAACTCGCCTTTTCATTTATCCAGGATTCTTATTTCATTCTGTTGATGCTTTGCTAACTAATTTTCATTTGCCAAAATCAACCTTGCTAATGTTAGTTTCTGCTTTTGCAGGCTATAAAAATACCATGCATGCCTACCGACAAGCACTGGTCCATACTTATCGTTTCTTTAGCTATGGTGACGCTATGTGGATATATGAATAAGAGAAATTTCAGCGCAACATTTGCGAAGAACCGGGGAACCAGGTAAATTGCGTGCCTTATCGGTTTAATCGAGGAGAATTTATGGGCTTTTTTATAAACGATGCATGGGCTGAGTCAACAACCATTACTTCTATGGCTGCTCAAGGGGGTGGATTTTCACAGATTCTTATTCTGTTAGCTTTCGTTGTAATTTTTTATTTACTACTGTGGCGCCCTCAAGCAAAACGAGCTAAAGAACATCGTCAATTAATGGCAAGTTTAGGTATAGGTGATGAAGTCGTCACAACGGGCGGGATAGTAGGCAAGGTTACTGTGATCAGAAATGATTTTGCTACAGTAAAAATTGCTGAAAATGTGGAGGTCAAAATGCAAAAGGCTGCTATCACCAGTGTATTACCTAAGGGAACACTGTAAGCTTTTACCTGATTAGATTATGCTCAATAAATATCCCCTCTGGAAAAATTGCTTATTGGTTTTGCTTATCGTGTTGGGCTTTGTTTACGCTATTCCAAATATTTTTCCTGAACAGCCTGTAGTGCAGATTTCCCCTGTTGCTACCGTCAATACTAACATGGCAGCACTCAATACCAAAGTGGAAGAACTGATCAGAGCGAAACAACTTCATCCAATAAGCCAAGAAAGCGACAAACAAACTATTTTTCTACGTTTTAAAGATACCGATGTTCAACTTAAGGCTAAAGATATATTAGCAGCGACCTTGGGTGATGATTATACGGTTGCCGTTAATTTGCTTTCATCTGCACCAAAATGGATGCAAACTATAGGTGCACTTCCTATGAAGTTGGGGTTAGATCTACGTGGTGGCGTACATTTTGCTTTAGAGGTGGACCTTACTAGTGTTATTAAGCAACGCATGCAGGGACTTACTAAAAATATCAGTGAAAATCTACGACAGACTGTTGGTTATGAAGAATTAATATCTGAACCCAAACAGCTACACCTTTTGTTCCGTGATGCCAGCAGCCTAGATAAAGCGAAACACTTTCTAGAACGCCAATTTCCTGATTTTTTATTAACTGCTACTCAGGTCAACGGTCAATCTTATCAACTTTCTTTGCAATGGACAGAGCAAGGACTTACCCTTTTACGACAATCGGCTATTGACCAAACAATGAATACCCTGCGCAATCGGATCAATGAATTAGGTGTCGCCGAGCCGATTGTTCAGCAACAAGGTAACAATCGGATTTTAGTTGACTTGCCTGGAGTACAAGATATCGCTCGTGCGCAACAAATCTTAGGAGGAACGGCAACAATAGCGTTTCGCTTGGTTGATGTAATACATGATGCGCAACAATCTTCAGGCATTGTTTCTACAGGTTCAGAATTGTACCATTACCAAAATCAGCCCGTTTTATTGAACAAGCAAGTCATATTGACGGGCAATTCGATTACCGATGCTTCAACCAGCTTTGATGAATCTGGTCGTTCTGCGGTGAGTATTAGTCTTGGAGGTGGGGGAGAAAGCTATTTCCATCGTGTCACGGGAGAAAATATAGGAAAACCATTGGCAATTGTTTACGTAGAAACAAAAGCAACGACAAAAACGGTCGGTGAAAAAGTGGTACATATTCCTCATAAAGTCGAGCGTGTGATTAGCATTGCAACGATTCAGACTGCCCTGCCCCCCAACTTTCAAGTAACTGGTCTAAGTAATACCCAAGAAGCACTAAATTTGGCTTTATTACTACGAGCGGGTGCGTTGCCCGCACCTATTTACGTTGTGGAACAGCGCACCATTGGTCCCCAACTAGGTGCAGAAAATATTCACAAGGGTTTTATTTCTATTGTCATCGGACTTATTTTAGCCATTGTTTTTATGGCAATTTATTATGAAACATTTGGTCTAATTGCCGATATCGCGCTGGCAATGAACGTAGTTCTATTGGTTGCGCTCTTATCGCTATTAGGCATGACATTAACCTTGCCTGGGATGGCAGGCATTGTGTTAACAGTAGGAATGGCCGTTGACACCAACGTCTTAATATTTGAACGTATTCGAGAAGAATTACGAAATGGCGTATCACCTCAAGCCAGTATTCATGCCGGTTATGATCGCGCTCTCGGGACCATTATTGATGCTAATGTAACAACCTTAATTGCGGCTTTAGTTTTGTTTGGCATTGGAACAGGCGCTATTAAAGGATTTGCAGTCACCCTAACATTAGGGTTATTAACTTCTATGCTAACTGGTGTAATGTTAACGCGAGCCCTTGTTAATGTCTGGTATGGTGGTCGACCCATTAAACGCTTACCTATTGGCATTTAATTAAGAGAAATTACTGTGGAATTTTTTAAAAGACAAACGCATATCAATTTTTTAGGTCTACAGCGCTGGGCAGCTGCTTTATCTTTGCTATTGCTATTGATTTCTGCAGGTTCCTTATTTGTTAATGGCTTGCACTGGGGCTTAGATTTCACCGGTGGTAGCCAACTACAAATTTTCTTTGATCATTCTGTGGAACTACCTGCATTACGTCAGGAATTACAACACGCTGGATTTACAAATATTCTGGTACAAAGTTATGGCACTTCGCATGATGTTTTAATTAATCTTGCCCCCGAACAGATCAGCCAACATGATTTAGCTTCAAAAATTCTCCAGACACTACCGGATGCGCACTTAAAACAACTTGAATTTATAGGTCCGCAGATAGGACGCGAATTAGCTACACAAGGAGCTTTAGCTGTGTTTATTGCTCTCTTGGGTATTATGGTTTATATAGCTTTGCGTTTTGAGTATCGATTTGCAATAGGCGCAGCGATAGCTTTGATTCATGATCCCATTTTAATCTTAGGTATTTTTTCTTTATTTCATATTGAGTTTAATCTCACGGCACTAGCGGCTATATTGGCCGTGATTGGCTATTCCCTCAACGATACCATCGTTATTTTTGACAGAATCCGCGAGAATTTTCGTAGACTACGTAAAAAGTCTGCCGTAGAAATCGTTAATCTTTCGATCAACCAAACACTATCGAGGACAATCATGACATCGGCAACAACGCTGTTTGTAGTGCTTTCTTTGTGTGTTTTTGGCGGAGCGATGATCCACAGTTTTTCCCTGGCCTTAGTTATAGGAATTGTCATAGGAACTTATTCTTCTATCTATGTAGCAGGTGCACTAGCCGTTGCTTTAGGTCTTGACAGAAGCGATTTTCTAAAACCAATCAAAGAAGTAGACACTAGGCCTTAGATATACCCTTCGCACTTGAATTTTCGGTCTGCGTTGCTCACTCAGCTCGCCGAAAACCCAAAAGAAGTCTATTATGTCTATCCTTTTGACTGTATTGCTTTCAATACCAAAGGACAAAGCTTAGGATTTGCGCTGATGATATGGCCTGTTTCAAAATAATCTTCCCCACCCCTCAAATCGCAGTTTATTCCCCCAGCTTCTTGAACAAGCAACGCTCCGGCGGCGATATCCCAAGACTCAAGATTAAGTTCTAGAGCAGCATCTAAACGGCCGGCAGCGACATACGCTAGATCAAGAACGGAAGAACCCGTACGCCGAATGCCACTAGCTTGTACCATCATATTCCGTATTGCCTCTTTATCAAGAGGTGAAACCAAGGCATTGAGTCCCCGAGAAGGAATTGAAATACCTAAAAGTGATGCCTCAATACTAACTCGATTACTGACACGCAGACGTCGCGGAAACCGTTGGGCATTACTTAAATAGGCGCCACGACCGCGTTCTGCAGTAAAGGTTTCCTGGCGTAAAGGATCATAGATAAGCGCATATTCAACACAATTTTTTTCCTGGTTTTTTACAGCGATAGAAACTGCAAAATGGGGAAAATCATGGATAAAATTGCAGGTCCCATCCAAGGGATCGATAATCCACGTATAACTATCGCCCTGTATTGAGCCAGTTTCTTCGGCAAAAATCCCATGTTTCGGATATGCATCTTTGATTGTATCAATAATCACCTTTTCTGCATGCAGATCGATCTCCGTTACGACACCCCGATTTTCGTCTTTCTGCTGCATACGAATTCGGTCCAAACGTTCCAAGCCGGCTAAAATAATCTTTCCTGCTTGCCGTGCCGCACGATCCGCAATAGTTAAAAAAGGATGCATTGTTAATGATGACTAGTAAGAGATAAACAGGCCTACGCTGTCTTTGAAAGCACAACGATGATACCATAAGTTGATTTTAATGAATAACACGACAGATGCCATTCGCTGAACTTCCTGTCCAGATTCGCATTATCCTCGTTAATCCAAGCGATCCTGGCAATATCGGGGCAAGCGCTCGTGCCATGAAGACGATGGGCTTACAACATCTTTATCTGGTTGCTGCAAAAGAATTTCCTCACCACCTTGCTTCTACAAGAGCAAGCAATGCCTTGGATATCCTGGCAGAAGCATTTGTCGTAGATAGCTTAGAAGAAGCACTTAAAGATTGCAGTTTAGTTTTTGGTACCAGTACACGCATACGTGAACTTAATTGGATTTCCTTAACTCCACGCGCCGCCGCAGAAAAAATCATTGAGGAACCGAAACAAACAATAGCCATCGTATTTGGGCGCGAGCGGTGTGGACTTACCAATCAAGAGTTACAACAATGTCATTTTCAGATTAGTATCCCTGCTAACCAAAAGTATAGTTCGCTGAATCTTGCCGCCGCTGTACAAATTGTTTGTTACGAACTGCGTATGGCTTTTTTGCAACAAAAAGAAACTGTGCTTGTCAAATCAAGAGAATTGGTCAGTGTAAAACAGCTAGAATATTTTTATCAACATTTACATACCGTATTAGTTAGTGTTGAATTTTTGCCGGCTGTTCGCAGCCAACAAATCATGGACCGTCTGCGCCGCCTATTTAGTCGTACTGAACTTGACGAAACAGAACTAAATATTTTACGGGGTATTTTAAGCGCAATTCAAAAAAAACTTCCTGCAAACTAAAGACTAGACTTCTTTCGAAACTCAGAAATTTAGTCAAGTTCGCGGCGAACGACTGGCGAGGACCGGAGTTTACTGCGGGTAAATGAGGACCGTAGCCAGACGTTCAACAATGAAATTGACTAAATTACCACGTTTCGAAAGAGGTCTAATAGACTTCTTTCGAAACTCAGAAATAGAGTCAAGTTCGCGGCGAACGACTGGCGAGGACCGGAGTTTACTGCGGGTAAATGAGGACCGTAGCCAGACGTTCAACAATGAAATTGACTAAATTACCACGTTTCGAAAGAGGTCTAATAGACTTCTTTCGAAACTCAGAAATAGAGTCAAGTTCGCGGCGAACGACTGGCGAGGACCGGAGTTTACTGCGGGTAAATGAGGACCGTAGCCAGACGTTCAACAATGAAATTGACTAAATTACCACGTTTCGAAAGAGGTCTATTAGACTTCTTTCGAAACTCAGAAATAGAGTCAAGTTCGCGGCGAACGACTGGCGAGGACCGGAGTTTACTGCGGGTAAATGAGGACCGTAGCCAGACGTTCAACAATGAAATTGACTAAATTACCACGTTTCGAAAGAGGTCTAATAAAACGTAGTCTATGACGAAGCAATTCACGAAGCAATTCACGACGCAACTTATTAAGTCCAGCAAAAATAACGCCGCAAGAGTAATGGAACTATCAACGCCGCACGGAAGTATCACTACTCCAAGTTTTATGCCAGTTGGAACGCGGGCTTTTGTTAACCACATGACGCCTGACGACCTTATTCACACGGGTTCGCAAATTATTTTAGGTGGAAATACTTACCATATGCTGCTTAATCCCGGCATGGAAGTAATCAAAGCAAGTGGCGGAATGCATCGTTTAATGGCTTGGAACGGACCTATGCTAAGCGATAGCGGAGGTTTTCAAGTATTTAGTTTATCTAAAAATTCGAAAAATTGCCGTCTTAGTACAGAGGGTGCGCACATTAAGCACCCAATAACAGGCAAAATCATTCATTTAACTCCTAAAAGTACTATCGAGGCACAGAAAATTATTGGTGCTGATATCATCATGGCATTTGATGAGTGTACCCCCGAGCACGGAGGAAGAGAGGCGGCATTATTTGCAATGGACCGTACTCATCGATGGTTGTTGGAATCGAAAGAAACGCATCAACGTTCACCTAATTCCTACCATGGTTATCAACAAGCTTTATTTGGCATAATTCAAGGCGGTAGTTTTCAAGATCTGCGGGAAAAAAGCACCCAATTTATTGTAGAGGCGGATTTGGAGGGCATTGCCATCGGCGGAGAAATCATAGGTTTTGACATGAAAAAAACCTATGAAATCATTGATTGGGTTCGGCCTTTGCTGCCTAACCATAAAGTTCGATACACCATGGGAGTAGGTCTCAATCCTCAAGATTTAATCAATGTTGTAGCGAAAGGCATTGATTTGTTTGATTGTGTTGCTCCGACTCGAAATGCACGACATGGGGCACTCTATCACGGAGAAGTCCACAAAACTGCAAATTGGCTTGAATTTTTAAGTGAAGAAGAAAATGGTCGTCTTTTAATCAAAAAAGCAAGCTATTCGCAGGACGATAGGCCTATTTTACAGGGATGTTTATGTTATACCTGCCAACATTTTAGCCGCGCTTATTTGCATTTTTTATTCAAGCAAAGCTCGTCTCTCTATAACCAACTAGGATGTATTCATAACATCCATGTCATGCATGCTGTTTGTCAAAAAATGCGCACTTTAATACTGGCTGAATAAGTCCGGGTAGTAGCTTGCCGTCAAAAATAATTACAAATTGCCCTCTGGCACCTTCGGAATAACGATGCAAGCGCAGAAGCCAATTAGATTCATAATAGACTTCTTTCGAAACTCAGAAATGGAGTCAAGTTCGTGGCGAACGACTGGCGAGGACCGGAGTTTACTACGGGTAAATGAGGACCGTAGCCAGGCGTTCAACAATGAAATTGACTACATTACCACGTTTCGAAAGAAGTCTAATAAAATTAGCAATTTTAAATCAAACTCGCTAGTATAGGGCTCTTATTTTTAATCTGTTTTATTTAAATTGAGAATAAAAATGGATAATTACTCGACATTTACATCAGAATCAGTATCGGAAGGACATCCTGATAAAATAGCAGACCAAATTTCCGATGCAATTCTGGATGCGATTTTAACGCAAGATAGAAATGCACGCGTCGCTTGTGAAACCCTTGTGAAAACAGGGATGGTACTCGTTGCAGGAGAAATAACAACCACGGCCTGGGTGGATGTAGAACAAATCGTTAGGGAGACTGTTAAAGAAATTGGCTATAATAGCTCTTCCATGGGTTTTGACTGGGAATCCTGCGCGGTTATGTCCGCAATAGGGAAGCAGTCGCCTGATATTGCCCAAGGCGTTGATAAGTTCAATAAAGCTGACCAAGGTGCCGGCGATCAAGGCTTGATGTTTGGGTATGCTAGCAATGAAACGGAAGTATTCATGCCAGCGCCTATTACGTATGCACATCGTCTGATGGAACGGCAAGCAGAACTGCGAAAAAGCGGAATTTTAGCTTGGCTGCGGCCGGATGCAAAAAGCCAGGTTACGCTGCGATATCAAAATTGGAAACCCGTCGCTGTAGAGGCCGTTGTGCTTTCTACACAGCATGCTCCTGACATTTCCTATAACGAGTTGAAAGAAGCACTTATTGAACAGCTTATTAAACCCGTATTTCCAACTGAATGGTTAGTAAAAACTACGCAATATTTTGTCAATCCAACTGGTCGTTTTGTTATTGGAGGACCTTTGGGAGATACAGGGCTGACGGGACGTAAAATTATTGTTGATACTTACGGTGGTATGGCTAGGCATGGCGGCGGTTGTTTTTCTGGTAAGGACCCTAGTAAAGTAGATCGTTCCGCTGCTTATGCAGCGCGGTATGTTGCAAAAAATATCGTTGCCGCCGGCTTGGCCGATCGTTGCGAAATACAAATTTCCTACGCCATTGGCATTGCAGAACCAACCTCCATCACTATCAATACATTTGGGACGGGAAAATTGCCTAACGAAGCTATCACTGCACTTATCCGCCAACATTTTGACCTCAGACCCAAGGGACTCATTGAAATGCTTGATTTATTAAGGCCCATTTATAAACCAACGGCGACTTATGGCCATTTTGGCCGAGAAAATGAAGATTTTCCTTGGGAGAGAACGGATAAAAAAGAATTACTGCGTTCAGCACTTAAAAAGGTAGTTCACATATGATAATAGAAGCAATAGGAAGTAAGGTTATTGATTATAGAGTCGCTGATATAAATTTGGCGGAATGGGGCCGGAAGGAAATTATAATTGCTGAAACAGAAATGCCGGGGCTAATGGCTTTACGCAAAAAATATTATCGAGATAAACCTTTGCAGGGTGCTCGTATCGCGGGTTGTCTGCATATGACGATTCAAACAGCTGTTTTAATCGAAACTCTACTTGAACTGGGCGCTGAAGTACGCTGGTCTTCTTGTAATATTTTTTCTACACAAGATCATGCCGCTGCTGCAATAGCAAAAAAAGGTGTCCCTGTTTTTGCGTGGAAAGGAGAAACGGAAGCCGAATTTTTGTGGTGTATTGAGCAAACCTTAATTGGCCCTAATAATTGGCGTCCTAATTTGTTACTAGATGATGGCGGTGATCTCACCCTATTGATGCATGATAAAAAACACCAAGTACAATTGGGGATGATAAAAGGAGTTTCTGAAGAAACCACCACCGGGGTACATAGACTTTATCAAATGCAGAAAAATCGCTCGCTTTTGATTCCTGCTATCAATGTCAATGATTCTGTTACAAAATCTAAATTTGATAATCTTTATGGATGTAGAGAATCTTTAATCGATGCTTTAAAACGAGCAACCGATGTCATGATTGCAGGAAAGATTGCAGTTGTCTGCGGTTATGGTGATGTAGGAAAAGGTTGTGCGCAAAGTCTACGGTCCTATGGCGCAAATGTATGGATTACTGAAATTGATCCTATCTGTGCTTTACAAGCGGCTATGGAGGGTTATCGCGTCGTTACCATGGAAGAAGCAGCAAGCCAAGGTGATATTTTTGTTACAGCGACAGGTAACAAAAAAGTTATTACGCTGTCGCATATGCAACAGATGAAAGATTTTGCTATTGTTTGCAACATTGGGCATTTTGATTCTGAAATCGATGTAGCAGGATTACGAGCATACAAATGGCTTAATGTTAAACCTCAGGTTGATCAAATTATTTTTCCAGATAAGAAACGTTTATTGCTTTTAGCTGAAGGACGATTAGTCAATTTGGGTTGTGCAACAGGACATCCAAGTTTTGTCATGTCAAACTCTTTCACCAATCAAGTGTTAGCGCAAATAGAATTATGGCAATCTACTGATCGCTATGAAAAAGGAAAGGTTTATACGCTACCAAAGGAAATTGACGAACAAGTGGCACGTTTACACTTAGACAAAATTGCTGCGCAATTAACAACGCTAACAGTTGAGCAAGCTGAGTATATTGGTGTGAACGTCGAAGGTCCGTATAAACCTGATTTTTACCGTTATTAATTTTGAAACGGGTAGAATTGCTATTCCCCGCTAAATTGACTACAATCCGCCCTTCAATTGAAGGGCCGTTAGCTCAGTTGGTAGAGCAGTAGACTTTTAATCTATTGGTCGATGGTTCAATTCCATCACGGCCCACCAAGAAATCAGGAGTAGGCGCTTGCTCCTTTATTTGAAATGACTAAAGTGCTTTTATATGCCCAAGAAGAAAAAACCAAATCAACTCGCATCAAAAGAAAAGAATTTCAATGCAGCAAGCGAGGCCTTTAATAAAACCATACAATCTTTACAATCTACTAGCTTGCTTCCCTACGTGGCCGCTCATTACGTGGCCGCTCATTCGCCTGAAAATTATTTTCGCAACGCTGGCTTTCAGGTTTACAACAGCCGCGCTCATCCTGAGTTTCAAGCCGCGTTACTACCTTGGAAGCCTGCTCCTGTGCAGGATGTCACTAATCTGCCTCAACCGTATTCTTTGCTTTATCAGGGTTGCGCTGCTTCGTACGCTCCCGTAGCAGCTACAAAAGCTATTATGGCGCCTACGATGCCTGCAGCACCTATTACCCATGCGGTCAATCAGTCTATAATAAAATTGCTAACTTCATTGCCAGAGGAGGCTGCTATACCGTGCGAAATGAGTTGGGAATTAGAACCTAATAATGCATTTCAAACCATGATTTTAAAAGTGCCCTTTCGTCCCAGGCTTCCATTTGTGGAAAAGCAGAGCTTTCCTTATTTTTCTGGAGAAAATAGAAAATTTTTATCAGACCCTATCAGCACAGCCGACTCATATGTAGTCCAGTATTACAAATGCGCAATGGAGTGGTTTCATTTATTACGTTCCTGCACGTTTCCCCACGAATTATCAAACGACGATATAACTAACTTAGTCGCATATCAAATTACATACGACTCACTGCTCCAGATGATCAACGTACTCCATCTGTATTTATCCGCTAATCAAAATTATGGAGAACAAAAAGTATTTGTTCAGATAAAGGACAACAGTGATCAATTCTCTACCTTGGATAAGCCGCGCGATCTTTTTCAGAAAAATCCGGCAGAAATAAAAAAACAATTAGAAATTTTAGAAGAAATTAACAGAACTTTCACTTTGATTTTAATGGTCCAAGGGGTGATGCAAACAGAAATACGGGGAATTGATTCATTTCACAGAGTATCTCCTGACCTCATTTTGTATATACAAAACGGCCCTTTCTCCGATCTAGAAACGTGCAATTTCACAGGCTTGCTTAACTGGCTACATTCTCTCACGTTCTTATCTAAAATTCCTGTACTAACTCAATATACAATAGAAACAACCGACCAAGCCGGGCGTTTTTTAAAAAAGAATTATACTGCAAAAATACTAAAATTTACCCCAAATGAAAAAATAGCTTTACCGGACAACCGTGGTATCTCGGCTAGTGTTATACGAGCGAAGTTAGACCGGTTTGTCAAGAGCAAAAACGGTCTTTGTAAATTGCCTGCTTTGCAAAAAGAGGTACTTTTAACAATTAATGAACAAGCTGTTGATCCTCTAGTGCTTCATACAAACGCTGATCTTGCTAAACAGTTATACGAATATCTTATAAACCATTCTCCGCCTTTTGGATCATCCTTTGCTTTCTATAGCTTATCGACACCAGTAGGAGCTGACAGCCTTGGACTTATTTTCATGCGATTAACTGCAGTGGCCAACTATTGTGCAAAGGAGCTAGTTATGCCTTTGATTAGGATTGAAATAGCCGGTAGCGCAGAAAAAAAATTATCAATTCTGGAAATAATTATTGCTGGATATACTTTTTTGATTTATCCAAATTATCTGTCGGCAGATAACTGCTACTTAATCCAGGAAGCATTATGCACACAATTAAACATACTTATCCTGGATCATTTAACTAAAGATGCTCAAGAACATAATGTTCACTCTACAATAAGTCAGAGTTTTTATCCGCTGCTTAAGAATCACTTCCAGAACTATCTTACACTAGTGACTACCGTAGATACATATACTAGAGAAGCTAGACAGAATTTCATAGAACGACATAATACTGACGTTACTGACCTAGAAAATAAAGCTGCCCGAGAGGCAGATAAACTTATTGCGCAAGAGGAGCAAAATAAATTTCAGGCATCCAAGAAAAACAGATCGCAAATTAAGATTTTACCCCGAAAAGAATTGAAAGAAACGTGCACGATTGCTGCAAGCTCAGTTTCTGAAAGCTTAAAAGTAGCAGTGCTCAATCTACCTACAGAAAATCTACTACAGAAACAACTTACGCAGTTACAAAGTGAAATTAATCGTATCACAGGCACTCGTAAATTAGATGCACGACAATCAATACAGGAAAAAATAGATTATTTAAATAGTTGCATTAATTCATTTTATGAACTTTTAGCAGAAAAAGAACAGAAATCAAAAATTAAAACAAAAAATATCGATATGTTAAGGGCAGTGCTGAGAGTGGAAATATTTTATCATCTCGGCCTATTATTATTCTGTCAAGCGACAAAATTCTTTAATGAACAAAATATTAATAATTTCAACCTCGTACTAACTACACTAAAAACACTGAAAAAAGAATTAGAAGACATTAGTTCACTCTATGCGTCTATACTCGCAGAACAAGATTCAATACCAGAAGATGACTCGCGTACAGAAACACTAGATATGCTAATCGACAGCATTGATGTAATTATTTTAAACATAGATAATAATACTGAAAAAGTAAAAAACAGTTTGCAACTAGCTTGTAATGCTAGACAACAAGAGGCCTGTATCCCGCGTTCAAGGCCAGTATTCCAGGAACCCCTATATGTAGCCGTGAAAAATTACCAAACATTAGCCTGTTATTTTGATTTGGACCATGCAATGCGAGATTTCAACGAAGTTCATGGTGAACTTTCAGCTTCTAGCACTAGCGCCCGCAGTGTATTAAAGAAAAAAAACAGCATGGAGAGTAAGAACCCTAGTCCTCGTCCGCAAGTCTGTTTATTTTCTCCTCAGCCGGCAAGATACAAAGCAGATAATACATTACAAGATTCTAGCCTAGACGATACACGATCTACCCTTGCAGCAAGTCGTTCAATGTCGACCTAACCATTAGACCTCTTTCGAAACGTGGTAATTTAGTCAATTTCATTGTTGAACGCCTGGCTACGGTCCTCATTTACTCGCAGTAAACTCCGGTTCTCGCCAGTCGTTCGCCGCGAACTTGACTCTATTTCTGAGTTTCGAAAGAAGTCTAATAGACCTCTTTCGAAACGTGGTAATTTAGTCAATTTCATTGTTGAACGTCTGGCTACGGTCCTCATTTACTCGCAGTAAACTCCGGTTCTCGCCAGTCGTTCGCCGCGAACTTGACTCTATTTCTGAGTTTCGAAAGAAGTCTATTATAATTTACCTGCTGTAATAATCTGTCAAATTGAGTCTAGACTATTACATATAAGTTCTTGATTTTACTGGTGCCGATAGTCTGATTCGAACAGACGACCTACTGATTACAAATCAGTTGCTCTACCAGCTGAGCTATATCGGCATAAAAACGGCCACATTGTAGTCACTTTGAGTGTGATAAGCAATGCAATTAGCCATATTTTCGGCGCCTATTAGGGAATGTTCAATAGACCTCTTTCGAAACGTGGTAATTTAGTCAATTTCATTGTTGAACGCCTGGCTACGGTCCTCATTTACCCATAGTAAACTCCGGTCCTCGCCAGTCGTTCGCCACGAACTTGACTCTATTTCTGAGTTTCGAAAGAGGTCTAATAAACGATGTAAACATCCTGAATTTTTACACATGATTAAGCAACTCCCTAAACTAATTTGAGGGGCTTTTACGGGATTGAAGGATCCTTTCATGTTCTTTATCGTGGTTTTCTTGTAAATTATGATAAAGTGCAGCTCGTGCGGTTGGTGACAGCGGTTTTGCCTCAGGTAATGTATAAAAAGTATAATCATTTTTTCCCAATCGTTGCAAATAATTTACTATCGATTTTTTCTCCTCTAAAATAGAAAAAAAACCGCTGTAGTCAAATGACTTTCCTTTTTTCGCCGCATCTTCTTTTTTTTCTCTTAACACTTTCTCATGCGAAATAAAATCTTCTTCTGTATTAATTTTAGCTTTTTTTAAAAAAGTTTGATACAAATCTTTTAGATTTATTTGCAAGAGAATATCCGATTGATTTACATAGTCAGACGTTACACATTGAAAAAAAAATGAACAAAAAAACGATTTCGCATGGGAAACAGTAAATACTTTTGCGTGATATATTTCTTTTAATTCTGTTAATTCTGTTAATTCTGTTAATTCTTTTAACTGCTCTTCTTGTTCTAATTCTAGATTCTCATCTTCTGCAGATTTTTCCGCTTCATCCGTACTTGGGCCTAGTATGGAAAGAAATGTAAGCAAATAAAGTCGCTGATCGATTATTTGTTCTTCGCGTTTAGAAAAAAATATTCCTTGGGATTCTTCTGTAAGCGCATCAAGCACATCGATGTTATCAACTTTGTTGATGATAATTTTAAAAAATTGAAGCAATTCAAATTGTTTGTACAACGGATTAACCTTAAGCGCACTAATAGTTTCTGAAAGTAACTCTACAGTAAAAGAGGGTTCCAAAATTTTATTAAGTTTTTCATATCCTTCGAGTAGCTTTTTTTTATTTTTATTCGGTAAGTTGCTCGTGATCACTAAATTTCGTATGTACTCAAGATAAATTTTTATTCTCATAAATAATACTGTTAAATTACGATGTTGTTAAATTATAGGTAATAGTATTTATATGCAATAGATTCTTTTGAATGTTCCTAACATATTCTCCTCGTACCAACCATTAATTTTGCGACAATGATAATCAATAATATAAAAGGTCCCAACCACAAGAAATAGGTCAATGGCGAAAATTTTGGCTTAAATAAAATATATTCACCATAACGATCTACTAGATATTTTTTAACAGCCTGTTCCGATTCTCCTTTTTTGATTTTTTCATAAATTATTTGTCGCAGATCTTTAGCCAAGGGCGCATTAGAATCTGCAAGGTTTTGGTTTTGACAAACAAGACATCGCGTTTCTTGCACGAGCTGCTGAAATCTACCCTCTTCGCTCGCTGAATTTAATGGATACATTTCTGAAGAGCTCGCCCACGAAATCCCAAAAAACCAGATGCTAAAAAAAATCAATGGCACCCCGTAAGCGTATAAATTTTTAATATTTTTTGCCATATATTCGCAAAAGGTCTAATGATTCTTTATCGTACTAGAAACGGTTTAATTTCTGTATTCCAAATGGATGCGTTTAAAGGTCCTATGTGTTTGTAACGAATAATTCCTTTTTCATCTAGCAAAAAGCTTTCCGGTACCCCATACACACCTAAATTAATGCTTAATAACCCTTTTGGATCAAAAATAATCTCATGGTAGGGATTTCCGTATTGGTTCAACCAGTGTTTAGCAGATAATAAACTATCTTTATAATTCAAACCGATGATCTGTAATCCAGAATTGTTCTTTATACTTAACAAAAAAGCGTTTTCTGTTACACAACTGCCACACCAACTTGACCAAACCACGAGCAATGATAAATGATTCCAAAAAATTTTTTCAGTAAACAGATTGTTTGAGCCTTCTACACTTGCTAACGCAAATGCGGGCATGGGTTTGTTAATCAATGGCGAAGGAATTGGTAAAAGATCTTCATCTAAACCTTTCCATAAAAAAAACACAAGAAGCAAAAGAATAATAAGCGGAAAAAAATATCGCACGGCAACTCATGTTCCTCTGTACTTTCTGTTCTTGTTTTGTATTATTGAACAAATCCCTCCTACGAGCATCAATAGACCGCCCATCCAAATCCATCGCACAAACGGCTTAGCATAAAAACGTAAAGCCCATGCGTTATTGGCTAAGGGCTCAGCTAAAGCAACATACAAATCTCGCCACACATTCATGTCAATAGCAGGTTTACTTAAGGCCATATCTGAAATGGGGTAATAGCGTAATCGAGGTTTTAAATAAGTGTGAGGGACATTAATAAACTGCAGATCCGCCTCTGCACCTGTGTAATTAGGCCCTTGTAAATTATAAATACCTTTTAACTTAAATTGATACACACCCAATTGCACTGTATCGCCTACTACCATACGTACGTCGCGCTGCAAACTATAAGCGCTACTCAGAATAATTCCAATAGCAGAAATCGCAACACCGAGATGTGCTAACAACATAGCACCTCGTGTTTGAAAGATTTGTTGCAAGGTCATTTGCCTACCTTGCCAGAATACTTGCAGCGTATTCAATATAATCCATAACGCAAGAGAAAGTCCAATAACTACCTGCCACTGCAGCTTTTGTGTAAAAAAATTGATCAGAAAGATACTGGATCCTATGGTAACTATCAGTAAGCAAATCGATTTTGTTAATAGCCTCCTTTTCTCTATTTCATTTCCCTGCAGTGAATAGGAAACGCCCATTAAAAGCAATATTAAAAAAGCTAATGGTGTAAAAACTCGATTAAAATAAGGAGCTCCTACCGATAATTTTCCTAAACCTAAAATTTCAATAATTAATGGATAGAGCGTACCTAATAAAATGGTGAATGCAGCAACGCTCAATAAAATATTGTTACTTATTAAAAACATTTCTTTTGATAAAATCGGCAATGCACAAGATTTAACCGTAAAATACTTTATACGAATAGCATAAAGTAAAAGTGCGGCGCCTATAAATAGAGCCAACAAACCAAGCATAAATATGCCACGCCAAGGATCTACAGCGAAGGCATGTACAGAAACCAAAATGCCTGAGCGAACGATAAAAGTTCCTAATAAACTCAACGCAAATGTTAGAATAGCTAGGAAAATAACCCATATTTTTAATATTTCCTTTTTTTCTACTACTAACAAAGAATGAATTAATGCGGTTCCCGCTAACCATGGTAAAAGAGATGTATTTTCAACTGGATCCCAAAACCACCAACCACCCCAACCCAATACTCGATATGCCCACCAACTTCCGGAGACAATACCCCCTGTCAAAAAACACCAGGCTGATAAGGTCCACGGTCTAACCCAGCTTACCCATACACTATCTAAACGACCACGCAACAAAGCCGATATTGCAAACGCAAATGTTACTGAAAACCCGACATATCCCATATACAGTAACGGTGGATGAAAAACCAAACCTGGATCTTGCAGCAAGGGATTGAGATCACGACCCTCGCTAATCACTTCAGTCGTTATAATGAATGGGTTGGAAAGCGTAATGAGAAACAGTAAAAATCCAGCACTAATAAACCCTAATACAGCAATTACTTGTGCTAAAGTGGCTAACTCTATTTCCTTAGTAAGTAAAGTAATGGCAACTGTCCACAGACCTAAAATAAAAACCCATAACAAGATCGATCCTTCATGCCCACCCCATACCGCACAAACACGATAGAACCAAGGTAAATGGCTATTAGAATTTTGTGCCACATAAATCAAAGAAAAATCATTCGAGAGAAAAGCAAAAGCAAGGCTAAAAAAAACAATGCCCAATAGTAAACACTGCATCCAAGCTAGCGGTTTTGCTAATTTCATCCAGACAATACGTTGCCGAAAAACTCCCCAGAAAGGAATAACACACTGAAAAAATGCAATAAAAAAAGAAAAAACGAGAAGGATATAATGAAATCCCATTTATTTAGTTTCCAAAACTACTGAGCACCCGCTAAAAAATACAGATATAATAGACCTCTTGCGAAACTCAGAAATGGAGTCAAGTTCGCGGCGAACGACTGGCGAGGACCGGAGTTTACTGCGAGTAAATGAGGACCGTAGCCAGGCGTTCAACAATGAAATTGACTACATTACCACGTTTCGAAAGAGGTCTAATATAACAAAGTATGGAATTATTAACCAAATAAGAAAACGCTTAACTAAAGCGCGCTTGCTAATAGTTCCATGATCGATTTACCTACGTAAGGTCTTTGATAAACTAATTCCTTACTTTTATATGAAAAGCCTCCCGATTCGCTAAAGTTAGCAAGCGAAAGGTCGCAGCTAGAAAAAAACCAGAAAATCATCAAAAATCACACTTTGTTTAGACTTTACACCCCATGCCCCTAGCTACGTAACATTCGTTGCAATTGTTCCAATTGCTGAAATCGTAACATAAAGACCCCGCAGTTTACGTTAGACTTCTTTTCAATTTTCTGAGGTCTTACTTTTGATCCAGGTGGAGTGAAGCTTGCCTTGCATTATCTAAAATGATAAAATTAAATCTGTAGTTTACAATTAGCCACGCTGAAAACATCTAAATCGTGAATCATTTACTTGCAAACTTTCCTGTCATGCTAATACCAATCCCGAAAAAATTGAATAATGGTTACGTTAAGCTTGTATCAATCAAGCTAAAGAAATTATATCCTGTTTTACGGTTATCTATTCATTATTTCTGTACCTACGTACAGCTTATCAAGAACTTCGGCTCACCCAAAATACAGTTTTTTTATTTTTATTATTTACATAAGATAAATTTATTAAAAACAGAAAAAATTGCAAAAAAAAATTCACTCCTTGCGCCGTCAAAATACACCTATATTTTAATAGCGCTCACCATAAATAACTTATAGGAATTGATCATGGCCATTGATAGAGTAGCTCTTGATGAGGCCTGGCACAAACTCATTAACATAGAGGAAGAATATTACGAATTGCTCGCGATCTGCTCGCTATTACAAGAGGGCATACTTACTTATTCAAAAGAAGCCGTTAGAGAAAAAAAAGATTATATAAAACACCACTATCCTGAATTAAGCGTGTTATTTAATCCTTTAACCGGCAAAGAATTGCTCTGTATTTATTATGCCGCATGCGGTAAAGAAGTAAAAGAAACCGCTATTGCATTGAGAGTTTCAGAGAGCTTTATTAAACAACTTCGTGCGAGCGCATTTTATAAATTACGCGCCAAAAAAGTGGGCCGCGCTCTCACTAATGCCATGAGATATGGCTACTTGCCTCTCAAAGACAACAGCAGCTTTTTGCATTCCATAGATAAAGAATTATCCCTAGATTTTACAATGTTAAAAAAAATAACACGAAGTCATTTCGAAAAAAACTAAACACCGATAATAGACTTCTTTCGAAACTCATAAATTTCGCGGCGAACGACTGGCGAGGACCGGAGTTTACTGCGAGTAAATGAGGACCGTAGCCAGGCGTTTAACAATGAAATTGACTAAATTACCACGTTTAGAAAGAGGTCTAATGTCAAAAATACCGCAATCTAAAGAATAACAAAAAATTTTAACTACAAATACAACAAGGAGTCATTGTGAAGAGACAAAAAAATAAAAGTCAAATAGAGCCATTAAAAGTTCATTATTCGAACGTTAGATCAGAAAAACAAGCCTTATTGATCGAAGACGATCACTTAATTTTTTATTTACATAATCGCTATTTGAAAACACTTGGTTATACGGTGGATGTTGCCCATACACAGCAAGAAGCTTTAGAATACGCATTTAAAAAACGTTATCAGCTCATAGTTAGCGATTTAGGTCTTTCAGATAGCTGCTATGAAACAATCGTTACCAATCTTCGCGCGTCACCTTCCGTCAATCAGAAAACGCCACTTATTATCGTAACGGCTATCAACAATGAAATTATTAAATCTCGTTGTTTAAAGGCAGGCGCTAATGAATTCATGGTTAAACCGATTTCAAAAATGCTATTAGAAAAAACACTAAAAAAATTATTTTCACATGAAAAAACTTTTTCTTTTCAACGATCGGAGGCGAATTTATAGAAAAGACAATAAGTCATAACGAGTATTAAATCAAACAAAAATAATAGGAGACGATATGCTAGAGGCATCTTTTAAAGATTCGATACATAGTAAAAAGAAAAAATCGTGTGTTTTGATGACGGTGATTAGCCTAGATAACCCCCTACAAAAAGGAGAATATTGGAATGAGTTTTTAAAATTAGTTGATCGCTGCTTTACAGCAGAAGAATTAGAAAAATTAATCATTGTAACAACAGGTCATCTTCAACGGCACTATTTACCATTAAAATTAGAAAAACCAGAGGAAAAAACAGAAGAAATGGACAGTCAATGGCTAGAACAACAGTGTAAAAACCTAAAAAAATTCAGTATTCCGTTTGAAATAATTCGTTGGCAAACATTATTAAAAAATCCTTGTAGCGGTAAATTTAAAACCTTTGATGAATTTTTAGAAAAAATTAAAGACGATTACAATAAAATTACAGAATTTACAAATTTGGTCAATACACATGTTGACGGCTATGTACGAAGAAAAATTCTAGATTACTGCAAAGAAAATGATAAGCTCGATCCAAAGCATTTTCGTCAGATGGGTATTAATTATATCCTCGAAGAAAGTGCGGCCCTCGGACCACTTTTTCAGTGTGGCGCTGATTTTTTAACTTATCCTCACAGTATAAATCCACCAGCAAACTATGTCTGGAAAAAATACTTTCATAATGAACCTATGGACTACGTACGTTATGAAATAAAAAAAAAAGAAATAAATCTTATTCCTTCATCTATTTCTAAAAACAGTTTATTTAAAGCCAAAGATTTACCGTCAAGTTATTCATCCGAATACGTGAATTGGGCTTTAAAAAAAGAAAACTGGAGCTCGACACAACACTATCAATTTATTAAAGGCGCTGAGCGTCTAATTTATGATATTAATTCCAGCAGTTCACATAGCGAAACTCTCAAAGAAACGACAAAAATAATCCGTAGGAACAGCCTATGATCCCTGATAATGTCAAATATATTACCGATGCTTTAGATGAAATTTTTCCAGCTAATCTTTTTTTAGTGAATGAGAACGGAAAAATTCGCTGGGCTAACAATCGCTTAATTAAATGCAGTGGTTTCTCTGAGCTCAAAGCAATCAGAGGAAAACATGTCAGTATGTTTGGTGAAAAAGAATGGCACCAAACAAAAAAAGTAGCTGAATCAAAAAAATCAGAGACCTCCTATGAAAGTACCCAAGACAAAGATTTTCTCACCATTAAAACGCCTTACACGCAAGGAGGATTTCAAGGCGTCATAGGGCTATCCTTTGATATCACGGTATTGAAGCAAGCGGAGCGGGCTAGAGAAGAATTTTTTCTTAATATAGCCCACGATATACGCACGCCTTTAGCGGGGATTATCGGGACCTTGGAAATACTGAATGAAGAAGACGTCGATCCTGAAAGGAAGGAAAAGCTACAAAACTGCTTACACGCAAGTCATCGATTGTTAGATTTTCTGAATGATGCGCAAGAAACTAAGCAAAACCACCGATCTTTAGATTATACACAGTGTAATATGCAAGCACTGCTCGACGATACTGTCTTATTATTTAACGCGGCGGCAAAGCTTAAAGCATTAGCCATTGAAACGTACTGCAGCGCAGCTGAGGTCATGACTGATCGTTTTCGCATCCAGAAGATTTTAATTAATTTACTCAGCAATGCAATTAAATATACCACACAGGGCAGCGTTTCTGTTGTTATAACAGCCGAAGAGAATTTACACATTCGCGTCAGCGACAGTGGAATCGGCATTGATAAAATTTATCAAAATAAAATCTTTGAAGAATATTTTCAAATTACACCGGCGTATCAACAACAGAAATATTGTGGTATCGGAAAAGGACTTTATTTAGTAAAACAGTATGTTACCGAGCTGGGAGGAAGCATTCGGTGTAAAAGCAGTCTAAACGAAGGATCTTCTTTTATAATAGAAATTCCATTATAAAAAATATATAAAAGAAAAATGTAAATATTAATTTACTTATGAGTAACAGAAATCTTTTAACTATGTACAAGGGTAACCGGTTAGATATATATTACAAATATGGTAATTATAAAATGTATGGAAAATTATAGCCTATCAGAATATACTGCGGCATAAAATTTATTATTTTGTAAAAAATAAAATAATAAACATAAGTAATAGAATACCCATTGTAGGCACGTGTTGAAATATAAAAACTATTTAAAATAACGAGGTTTTATGTGTCCAAATACTAACTTAACAAATCTTACTGATCATTCTTCTTCTCAGTCATTTTCCGAGTCAGATGTACTTGACAGTCAATCACCTCAAAAAAAATACGAATCTGAGATGCCTGTTAAAAAAAATAAAATAAAAAAAGCTCGATTTAAACAAGACCCGAACAAACTACTTAAAGAATCAAAGTGCATTTTAATGGGTATTAGCATGAATCAAAGCCATCAAACGGGAGCTGAATTCAGTGCTTTTGTTGATTTAATAAAAACACTGACCAAAATAGAAAAAGTAATTATTTTAGTAACAGATGATTTACATCGGCATCGTTTAGGATTAAGGGCTCTTCTAAATTTCAAGTGGGTAAGCATGCAGAATTGACTTTGCTGAAATCGAGTCCGCCGGTAATTAAATAGACAATAGTTTTAAAATGTTTAAACTTATAACCACGTGCTTTTCTCTTTGCTG
>Ga0210402_10001483_pt1 | contig 24194 bp, 22 predicted proteins | sample IncBWC7MmetaG_FD_161055 | JGI IMG/M metagenome (GOLD analysis project Ga0210402, IMG submission 161055) | Forest soil microbial communities from Barre Woods Harvard Forest LTER site, Petersham, Massachusetts, United States - Inc-BW-C-7-M | ecosystem: Environmental > Terrestrial > Soil >... | reverse complement strand
CCCGCCAACGGCGTCATCACCGCCGCGCGCGCAAACTCAAATCCCACAAACGCCATCAACGCCACCGCCGCCGCGTTCACTCCATCCAGAAACAAACTCGCCGTCGGCGATTTCCGCAATCGCGGCAATACGCCCGCCGTCACCGCCACATACGTAAACGCCGGAACAAACATCCCCAGCGTCGCCAGTCCCGCTCCCCGCCATCCTGCCAACACATAACCCAAAAATGTCGCCACCGTAAAAAACGGCCCCGGCGTCGCCTGGCTCACCGCAACTCCATCCAGCAGTTGCGTCTCGCTCAGCCAGTGCATCTTCAAAACCAAATCCTCGCGCAGCACCGCCAGCAAAACGTATCCGCTGCCAAACAGCAGCGCCCCAATTTTCAAAAAGTAGAGAAACACTCCGGTCGTAGTAGCCGCAACAAACGCGGCCGCTCCTCCCGCCGCCTTGGAGACTCCGCTCGCCACGCTCGCCGCCGCAGGCTTCGCCCCAAACCGGTTCGCCGCAATCCACGCCACGCCAGTCCCAATCAACAACGCCAGCGTCGAAACCTTCACCGCCGCCAGCCCCAGCACAATCGCCGCAATCACCATCAACTCGCGCGACTTCAGCACCGTCTTCCCCAGCGACCACACCGCCTGCGCGATCAGCACCACCACCACCGGCTTCACTCCCCACAACACTCCCGCAATCTGTGGCAGCGCGCCATAACGCACGTACGCCCACGCCAGCGCGCACATCATCAACGCCGAAGGCAAAATGAACGCCGCACCCGCAATCAGCAGCCCCGGAAATCCTCCGCGCAACTGGCCAAGATAAATCGCCATCTCGGTCGAACTTGGCCCCGGCAGCAGGTTCACCGCGCCCACCCGGTCCACAAAATCTTCCCGGCTCAGCCATCCGCGCCGCCGTACAAACTCCTCTTCCATCATCGCGATGTGCGCCACCGCCCCGCCAAACGCCACAAACCCCAGCTTCAGAAACGCCGCGGCAATCTCCCCCATCCGGTTTTCACTCCGCACATTTTTGTCGTCGCTCATCGCCGCGTGATTATGCCTTATCTTCAAAAAGCGTGCCCCTAGCACATAGCTCGACCCACTCGGCAAGAACGCGTTGGCTTCGATTCGTCGCGCACCGGGTAGTTGCGTTATTATTTGCGCTTATCTGAAGTACTGCGATTTCCACGGAGAAAAACCTTGTTTGAGAACCCGGAGACAGCAGCGTACGTCGTTCAAGTGTTCCTGAGTATAAATGGCCAACTGAACGAATCTATTGAGGCGGTCGAAAAAAGGACCGGCTCCGAAGAGCACAAAGTATTCAAAAAAGCAGTCGGCCATGTGGTCTACGAAGTCTTCGACAAAATCATCGAACCAATCTGCAAACGTCATCCGTCGTTGAGACCTCCTGGAATGGAAGGTTAAGGAAGCGTCCGACAACAATTTGCCCAAAAACGGTTTGTTCCCCGCTCCCCTAGCGCGCCCCTCCCAATCCTCGTAAACTATCCGTTCCCATGAATCTCCTCGCCATCATCTGGTTCCTTGCCCAGAGTCCCATCACCAACTACTGGCACAAGCTGACCGACAAAACCTTCTCCGGTATCTACCACGCCAACGCCTTCGACCTCGCGATGATGATTCCCTACTTCATCGTCCTCTCGATTCTCGCCATCTACGGCATGCATCGCTATTGGCTGGTCTACGATTACTACAAATACCGCAAAAACGTTCCCGGCCCGCCGCCCGCCGTCACCCAATGGCCGCGCGTCACCGTGCAGCTTCCCATCTACAACGAACGCTACGTCATCGAGCGCCTGGTCGAAGCCGTCTCCCGCTTCGATTACCCGCCCGAACTTCTCGACGTGCAAGTCCTCGACGACTCCACCGACGAAACCTGCGAAGTTGCCCGCGCCTGCGTCGAACGCCACGCCGCGCTGGGCATGCCCATCAGCTACATACACCGCGCCAATCGCGAAGGCTTCAAAGCTGGCGCGCTAGAAAACGGCCTGAAAACCTCCCGCGGCGAATTCGTCGCCATCTTCGATGCCGACTTCATCCCCGAATCCGATTTCCTTCGCCGCACTGTTCCGTATTTCCAGGATTCCGCCATCGGCATGGTGCAAACTCGCTGGACCTACCTCAATCGCGATTATTCCCTCCTCACCCAGGTCGAAACCATTCTGCTTGACGGCCACTTCGTCGTCGAACACGGCGCCCGCTCCCGCCGCGGCACTTTTTTCAATTTCAACGGCACTGCAGGCGTCTGGCGCCGCTCCGCCATCGATTCCGCCGGCGGCTGGGAGCACGACACCCTCACCGAAGACACCGATCTCTCCTACCGCGCGCAGCTCAAAGGCTGGAAATTTCTCTACCTCCCCGAAGTCGAATGCGCCAGCGAACTTCCCGTAGACATGAACGGCTTCAAAGCCCAACAAGCCCGCTGGGCTAAGGGCCTGATGCAGACCGCCAAAAAAATCCTGCCACAAGTCATGCGTTCGAACGCGCCGTGGCACGTTAAAGCCGAAGCCTTTTTCCACCTCACCGCCAACATCAGCTATCCGCTGATGGTGCTCTTCTCCGCCATGCTGCTTCCCGCGATGATCGTGCGCTTCTACCAAGGCTGGTTCCAGATGCTGCTGATCGACTTGCCGCTCTTCCTCGCCTCCACCTGCTCGATTTCTAGTTTCTACCTCGTCGCGCAAAAAGAACTTCGCCCCAAAACCTGGTATCGCACTTTTTTCTACATGCCATTCGTCATGGCCACGGGCATCGGCATCTCCATCCGCAATGCCAAAGCCGTGCTCGAAGCCATTTTCGGCATGAAAAGCGATTTCGCCCGCACGCCAAAATTCAAAATCGAAGGCAAAAAAGACACCTTCGTCGCCAAAACCTATCGCAACAAGGCCGGCTGGATGCCCTACGCCGAAATTCTCCTCGGCATCTATTTCGCCTTCACCGTGGTCTACGCCATCACCAATCAGAACTTGGCAACCGTCCCGTTTCTGCTTCTCTTCGTCTGGGGCTATCTCTATACCGGCTGCATGTCTCTCGGGCAAACCTATTTCGCCCACCTCCGCTTCGGCGTCAACGCCCCCGAAATGCGCCCCGCCTCCACCGGCGCCCCCGGCTTTTAAAGAAATCTATGACGTCTCCGCATGCCCTCGTCGTCGCCGCGACTGTTCCTTCCCTCGACTAATCAAACAAGCTTGTCATCCTGAGGCGAGCGAAGCTCGCCGAAGGATCTCAACCTACCTAGGCCGCCTCCGTGCCCTCTGTGCTCCGATCTCCGCGTCCTCTGTGTAACTCTTTCTCCTAAGCTTCGTCCGGTATACGATACTCGCGCTGCCAGCTCAACGTTGTCCCAGGAGTCCACAAAATGAAATTGGGTTTAGTCTCGCTCTTAGTCCTCCCCGCCATGCTCCTAGCCCAACAAACCTCCACCACCTCAGTCCCCGTGGAACAAGAGCCTCTCCACAAAATCGTTTTCCAGAACGACGCAGTCACCGTAATGCATCTGATCCTCCCGCCTGGCCAGCGCACCCAATACCACACCCACACTCACGACCGCATCGCTGTCACTCTTTCCGCCACCTCCACCACCAACCAAAAAATGAACGAACCCGAAAGCGAACCCGCCCCCACCAAACCCGGCGACATCGGCGCCCTCACCCTGACCGAAGCCTCCTACACTCACCGAGTGCACAACGTAGGCAAAGTCGCTTTCGACGTTCTGGACATCGAGCCGACCATTCGCCCCGCCACTCCTTCGCCCGACGTCGCCGGCCCGGTCGCCGCCGAAACTCCCAGCGCCCGCGTCTACAACTGGGTACTCGCCCCCGGCGCCACTTCTCCCATGCACACTCACATGCGCCCCTACATCATCATCTCCATCACCACCATGAACTTGGCCATGACTTCCCCCGACGGCCAGTCCGCCACCCACGGCGTCAACGCCGGCGACTTCAAATACGTCGGCGCCAAAATCACCCACAACCTGACCAACGCCGGCACCACCCCCGGCCAAATCGTCGAAGTCGAATTGAAATAATTGCTTGCCCAATACTTCCGCAAATTCCTTCTTCTGTAGGGGCGCAGCACTGCTGCGCCCTTACTTCCCGCATCGCGATGTATACTACGCGCTGGTTCTGTTCGGTCCGCTCGAATCACATTCATGGTGATCCGCAAATGATAGATTCCGTTTCCCGTCGCGATTTCGTCCGCTCCAGCGCACTCGCCGCCACCGCTCTAATCTCGCCTGCCTCGGCCCTCGCATCCTTCGGCAAACGCTCCGCCGCCGACACCGCGCCACAAATTCACCTCGGCATCGCCAGCTACACCTTCCGCAATTTCGAACGCGCAAAACTGATCGCCTTCCTAAAGCAACTCAACATCTCCACCGTCAATCTCAAAGACACCAAAGACCATCTCCCCTTCGACGCCCAGCCGCAATCCGCCGCTCTCGCCGACTACTCCGCCGCAGCCATAAAACTCCACGCCGCCGGAACCATCTATTTTGAAAAGGACGACGACCCCGACATCCGCTCCAAATTCGAATACTGCAAACTCGCAGGCATTCCAGTCATCGTCGCCGGCGATCCCACCCCCGAAAATCTTCCCCGCATCGAAAAGTTCGTCCGCGAGTACGACATCCGCTTCGCCATCCACAATCACGGCCCCGAGGACAAACTCTGGCATTCCCCGCTCGACGTCCTAAAAGCCGTAAAGAATATGGACCCGCGCATCGGCTGCTGCATCGACGTCGGCCACACCGTCCGCGCCGGCACCGACGTCGTTCAAGCCATCCACCAAGTCGGCCCCCGCCTCTTCAATGTCCACATGAAAGACCTCACCGATTTCAACGACAAAGAAAGCCAGGTCGCCGTAGGCGAAGGCAAAATGCCCGTCCCCAAAATTTTCCAGGCGCTAGCCGCCATCAGCTACCAGGGCTTCGTAGATCTCGAATACGAAATTTTCCCTGACAATCCCATGCCCGGCGTCCTCGCCAGCTTCGCCTACATGCGCGGCGTCCTCGCCGGTCTCGGCTACTCCAGTCCGCAATAGAAGCGGCGGCCAAATACGGTTTCAGCTTGAAAAATTTCTCTATATTTCTCGTATCACTAACGGAGTGTAACGATGTCCGACGCGACAGACCAACACCTGCTTGAAGCTCTACTGGACTCCTGGGACCGCAACAACACCATCCTGGTCAACCTGCTCCGTGCGCTTCCGGAGGGCGGGCTGGAGGTCAGGGCGATGGAGAGCAGCCCGTCCATTGCCGAACTGTTCACACACATCCACTATGTACGGCTGGTGTTCGTCTTCGAGGATGCGCCCGAGTTTGCTGGAAAAGTGCCCGACGAAGAATGGGTAGCCGAACGTGACCCTGATCGCATCGCGCAAATGTTGAACGACAGCGCCAAGATCGTGCGCGACGCGGTTCAGAGCAGGGTGCAGGCAGGACGGGACATGAACCTTCATTACGACCACCCAATCCTTCTCCTTCAGCACATGCTCTGGCACGAGGGCTACCATCACGGCCAGATCAAGCTGGCCCTCAAGCTGACGGGCCGCCCAATCACCGATGAGCAAGCCGGCCCTGTCACCTGGGGCGTCTGGATGCGCAAGAATTCTTAGTTAGCGCCAGACGCCGGGTCTTGGCTTTTCCTTTTGCAGCGTGGGTACAAGTTTTGACTTCTCTTTGGGTGCCGCACCCTGCGGTTTTCAGGGTGCGGGTTTTGACTTTTCCTTCCTCGAGCGTCGTTTCCAGCCATATACTCTTCAGATATCTATTGACATTGGCAAAAATCCGTGATAGTATCCGTTGTGACATCGACGCTTCATCCCGTCTTCCCCACCACAGACTCCTCGGCACCGTTTCTCCCGTATCCTGTTTTCAACAACTTGCACACACATTTTTCGTCAGCGGCACTACTTTCGGACTTAACTCCCTCCTTTTCCGATACTTCCGCACTCTTTCCCGTCGCCCCGCAAAACCGAAAATTTCTCTCCTTTGTTTTCTTGCACTTACACACTCTTTGCAAAAGACTGTCTCGCCATCTCCCGTCTTTTCAATCGCTTCCGCACTCTTTGCCAAAAACAGGGGGGTACACCCCCTCCGTATTTCCGCAATCCTCTTCCTTCGGATACAATCTCCCGCCGTGGTCCGGTTGCCGTTCCATTTTGGAATTGCGCGTCCTGCTTCGCCCTAAGCCGGCATGCGCCATCACCTTCAACGAGGTCCCTGGATGAATCTTGCTCTGAGGTTTAGGCGTTGCGCCAAACGCTTCGCCGCCCTCGCCCTTCTATTTGTGGTCGCATCGTCAACTGCACTCGCCCAGCAACGCCGCGAACGCGAACCTAACAGCGAATACGCCGCGCGCCGCGCCCGCCTCGCAGCGCAGGTCGACGCTCCGGTCATCCTGCAGGGTTACACCGGACGCGAAGAAATCTCCGAGGCCTACATCTTCGCTCAGGAAGATAATTTTTATTACCTCACTGGCCACAACGAAGAAGAAGCCGGCCTCATTATTCTTCCCGCACTAAAATCGGGCGAATCGCATGACGCCAATTCCCACGGCGATTGGACCGGGCCGCGCGAAATTCTTTTTCTCCCCGCCAAAAATCCCGGCAAGGAAAGATGGAACGGTGTTCGTCTCTCGCCCACCGATCCCGATATTTCTGCTCGCACTGGCTTCGCCTCGGTGCTGCCTTTCGAGCAAATGCGTGCCACCGTCGAAAAGCTCGTGAAGCTTTATCCGCAGCTTTACACCATCCTCCCCTACGAAAAGGAAATGGGCGGTTATCCTCACGAAAAGGCAGTCGCGGACTGGCTGCAACTCGTGGCGCCAAAAGAAAAGTTGCAGGACATTCGCGGTGCCATCGAAACCCTGCGCCAGACTAAATCACCCGGCGAAATCGCTTTCCTCAAAAAGGCTATCGACCTTTCGCTCGACGCTCATTTGCACGCCATGGAAATGATGCGGCCGGGCCTCTACGAATATCAGGTCGCCGCCAAGATGGTCGATATTCACGCCATGGGTGGCTCCGAGGCGGAAGGCTACGCACCGATCGTCGGCGCCGGCCCCAATTCCACCGCTCTTCATTACGATAGACTTGATCGCAAAATCGCTGATGGCGATATCGTCGTGATCGACGTCGGCGCGCAATTTTCCGGCTACTCCGCCGACATCACCCGCACCCTTCCCGCCAACGGACAATTCACCCAGCGCCAGCGCGAAATTTACGAAATAGTTCTCGGCGCGCAAAATGCCGTCTTCGCCGCGCTCAAGCCCGGCGCCGATTTCTGCAAATCCGGCAAGGCCAGCCTCTATAAGATCTCCTACGACTACATCAACTCCCACGGAAAAGATTTGCACAGCAAAAAACTCGGGCAGTATTACATTCACGGCCTCGGACACGACATTGGCCTCGATGTTCACGATCCCGGCGAATACTGCAAACCCCTCACGCCCGGCATGGTCGTCACCGTCGAGCCCGGCATTTACATCCCGGAAGAAAATCTCGGCGTGCGCATCGAAGACGACGTCCTGATCACCGACACTGGCTTTGAACTGTTGAGCAAGCGCCTGCCTCGCGATCCCGACGAAATCGAAAAAATTATGGCTGCCGCCGCAAACGCCCGCAAAGGAGAATCGTCCAAGCCCGATTGACCGCATTCAATCGGGCCATTTATACTATTCATTCGCGCTGAACACGTTCCTTCGTTCTGCGCGCCTCGTGTCATTCCAATTGCGCCGCCCCGCTGTGCGGTCTGTTATCTGGAATCTACGAAATCAAACTGAAGGTATTGGATCAACATGAGCAGTCTTAAAGCGACACAAATCCGCCCCGGCATGGTTCTGCTGCACGAAAACGAACTGTACACCGTGTTCAGCACCGACCATCGCACTCCCGGCAACAAGCGCGGCTCTATGCAGACCCGCCTGAAAAGTCTGCGCACCGGCACCATGATTGACTACCGATTCCGCGCCGAAGAATTCGTCGAACGCGCCATCCTCGATGAAATCGAATTTGAGTATCTCTATAGCGAAGGCGACAGCTTCCATTTCATGAACACCAAGACCTACGAGCAGATGGAAATGTCCCGCGACGAACTCGGCGAAACCACTTACTACCTCGTTCCGAACACCATCGTAAAAGTCGAATTCCACGACGAAAAAGCCATCGGTATCAACCTGCCGGACACCATGGATTTGCGCGTCACGCAAACCGAGCCGACCATCCAGAAAGCCACCGCCAGCTCAGTTATGAAGCCGGCCACCCTGGAAACCGGCTTGGTAGTTCCTGTTCCCCCATTCGTCAACGAAGGTGATAAGATTCGCGTGGACACTTCCGAAGCCCGCTACGTCCAGCGCGTCGAGTAGTTCTTGTTTTTGTAGTGGCGGGTCTTTAGACCCGTTCTTTTGAAGTTGTTTTTCTGACGACGAAGACATGTCGCAGAAATTGATTTTCCGCCTCCGCAGCTGAGTCGGGCGCAAGCCAGATTCAGAAGAGGTGAAAAAAGCGAGCCGCCCAAAAGGTCGGCTCGCTTCTGTTTTTCGTTCGAAAAAATCTTGACCACGCAAATTCAGGCTTTGCCAGCTGATGTTTTTTTCTCGCTGAAGACCCTCGCGAAAATGGCGTCGACGTAACGCAAGTGACGCTGCAGATCGAAAGTGTGTTCGAGGGCTTTGGCGTCGAGGAATTTTGTGATGCGCGGATCCTTGGCGACGCGTTCGCGGAAACTGCTGTCGGATTCCCATGCGGCCATGGCGTTTTCCTGCACTGTTTTGTAAGCGTCGTCGCGCGGCATTCCTTTTTCCACCAGGTCCTGCAGTAACTGTCCGGAGAAAATCAGGCCTTGCGTGGCATCGAGATTTTTCATCATGCGCTCGGGAAAAACGCGCATGTCCGCAATCACTGCAGTCATTTTCGCCAGCATGTAATCGATCAGAATCGTCGAGTCGGGAAGAATAATCCGCTCGACCGAACTGTGCGAAATGTCGCGCTCGTGCCATAGCCCTACGTTTTCAAAGGCCGCGATCATGTTCGAACGCACCAGCCGCGCCAGGCCGCTGATCTGTTCGCAAACAACGGGATTGCGTTTGTGCGGCATCACGGAGCTTCCGCGCTGTTCGCCGCCGAACGGCTCTTCCGCCTCGCGGACTTCGGTGCGTTGGAGGTGGCGAATTTCGATGGCAATTTTTTCGAGCGTCGCGGCAATAATCGCCAGCGTGCTCAGGTAGTGCGCGTGGCGGTCGCGCTGAATCACTTGCGAAGCCACCGGCGCAACAGTCAATCCCAGCCGCTGGCAAATTCGTTCTTCGATCTCCGGACCCAAATGCGAAGCATTTCCAACCGCGCCGGAAATTTTCCCCACGCGCATCTGTGCCGACGCATCTTCAAATCGTTCGATGTTGCGCTGATTTTCCGCGTACCAGTTGGCAATCTTCAATCCAAAAGTAATCGGCTCGGCATGAATTCCGTGGGTGCGGCCAATCTGCGGAGTGTGGCGAAACTCCTGCGCGCGCCGCGCCAGCACTTCGCTGAATTTTGCAAGAGCCGCTTCAATCAATCGCGAAGCATCGCGCACCAGCAGCGCCTGCGCAGTATCCACCACATCGTTCGAAGTCAATCCATAATGCAGCCAGCGCGCCGTTGCCGGATCGCCGATCGATTCGCCGACATTCATGGTGAATGCGATCACGTCGTGCTTTACGCGGGCTTCAATTTCGTTGATGCGAACTGCGTCGACTTTGGCCTTGGAACGAATGATCGCGGCGGCCTCTTTCGGCACTTTGCCAGATTCCGCCAGCGTTTCCGTCGCCGCCAACTCCACTTCCAGCCATTTCGAATACTTGTTGGCGTCGCTCCAGACCCGGCCCATCTCTTCACGGGTATAGCGTGGAATCAAGGTACGCTCCCTATGTCGGTGCGGGGAATAAGTCCTTTGTAATGATACGGTATTTTGGCGTGGAGCGGCGAGGTTGGACCGTTTGGTGGCTGCAACAGAAAAAGCACCGGTCTGAAGACCGGCCACTACAAAGGCAGGAACGCAGCCAAGAGTGGCTACGCTACGGTGACCTAACCGCGAGGGGTGAAACCTGTCTAATCGTGAGAATGCGAGAGAGTGGCGAAATGGCTGAGGCGTTTGGCGGCTACGACGCGGGCGGCATCACGGACGCGGACGCGATTGCGCGGACGCTCGGTGGCGAACGCGAAGCCTATCGCGTGCTGGTCGAACGGCACAGCAATTACGTTTATCGCCTGGCGTATCGCATGACCGGCAATTCGCACGACGCCGAAGAAATTGTGCAGGAGGCTTTTTTGCGGGGGTACCAGAAATTGCAGCAGTTCGCCGGTAACGCGAATTTCGGGACCTGGGTCTATCGCATCGCTGCGAACTATGCGATTGACCGGCTGCGGCAAAGGAAGAATGACGAGTCGCGACGCGAGTCTCCGTCGAAACCGGCGGAAGGCGAACTGGAAGTTGATCCGCTGAGCCGGTTGAAGGATCCCGCGCCGTCGCCAGAGCGGCTGGCGAACAGCGCGCAACTGGCGGAAAAAATGAAAGAGGCTCTGCAAGCACTGACACCGGCGGAGCGAACAGCAATCGTCATGCGGCACTGGGACGGCTGCGCGATTGAAGAAATCGCGGCAGTGCTGAAATCGAATTCGAGCGCGGCGAAAAACACGGTCTTTCGCGCAGTACAAAAATTGCGGCTGGCGTTGAAGCCTTTTGCTGAACATCGTGGTGCAGCCAAAGCGGTGGGAAACGAATCATGAATCACACATCGGAAGAAGAGTTGTTTGCATACCGGGAAGGCGAAATGAAGGGACGCGAAGCGATCGCGGCGCACTTGCATGAATGCACTGAATGCCGGGCCGAGTTCGCGCGGATCGAAGAAGTATTTCAGGCGCTGAATACAATGCCAGTCCCTGATCCCGGCGAAGAGTACGGCACGAAAGTTTGGCGGCAGATTGCGGACCGGCTTCCGGAGAGACGCGTGAGTCGGTGGCAAGGATTGTTCGTGCCGCGGCGGTTGCTGGCATTGGGCGCGGCGGCGGCGTTGCTGGCGCTCGCGTTTTGGGTAGGCCGAATCTCCAAGCCAACAACGGGCGGCGGCGACATCGCTGATGCCGGGAAAGTTCGTGAACGCGTGCTGGTGGTCGCGGTCGGAGAACATTTGGGCAAATCCGAAATGGTGTTGATGGAGCTTTCCAATGCGCAGCCTGCGGACAGCGGGAAGAAACTGATCAACATCTCTACCGAACAGAAGCGCGCGGAAAATCTGGTCGAGGAAAACCGTTTGTACCGGCAGACCGCAGTCAGCAGCGGCGACAACGCGATGGTCAGCACTCTCGATGAACTGGAACGCGTGCTGCTGGATGTGGCCAACAGCCCGGACGAAGTCACGCCTGCGCAGTTCGAAACGATTCAGAAACGAATTGCAGCTCAGGGAATTCTGTTGAAAGTGCGAGTGGTCCAGCAGGAATTGCGCGCGGAATCGGAAGGAAGAAAAACCGCGCCAGCGCAAGACAATTTGACACCAAAAGCGAGGAACAAAGCATGAGTATTAAAGGCATGAGAATCGAAAACGGACTACAAAAAGCAATGATCGCGGCTCTGACGGCAGGTTTGCTGGCGGCACCAGCGGTGGCTCACCGGCGCCCATCGCTGCCCGCGCCATTTGTGCAGAATGCGCAGGAGCTCGATCACGCGACCGCGCAAGAGAACGAACAGGATCGCCGCGAGGCCGAGCAGGACGCCCGTGAGCGCGCGGAAGAGAAGCGCGAGCACGAACAGGAAAAGAAGGAACAGGAACAAGAGCGCATCGAACAGATGCAGGAGATCTACGACCAGGGCCGAGAAGCGCTGGACGACGACAAATATCAAGAGGCCGAGAAGAAATTCGCCGAGCTGGCTCAATTGAACGGGTCGCAAACCGACGCAGCTCTATATTGGAAAGCCTATGCCGAAAATCGTCAGGGCAAACGGGACACCGCGCTGGCCACTATCGCCGACCTGAAGCGCCGCTATCCGCAGAGCCGCTGGAAGAAAGACGGCGAAGCTCTGGAAATCGAAGTGCGGCAATCGTCAGGGCATCCGGTAAATCCGGAATCGCAGAGTGATGAAGAATTGAAGACGCTCGCGTTGCAGGGCGTGATGAACGCCGATCCTGATCGGGGAATCGAGATCATCGAAAAACGGCTGAACGGGACGGCCTCGCCAAAAGACAAAGCGAAAATGCTGTTCGTCGTGGCGCAAAACGGATCGCCCAAAGCGCAGGAACTGCTGGCCAAAATCGCACAGGGCCAGAGCAATCCCGATCTCCAGCGCAAGGCTGTCGAGTACCTGGGAATCTTCGGCGGCAATCGCTCGGCAAGCACGCTTGCGACGGTCTACACCAACAGCAATGACGTTGGCGTGAAACGTCAGGTCATTCGGAGCTACATGATTTCGGGCAACAAGGAAGGGCTGTTCCAACTGGCCAAGGGCGAAAAAGACGAAAGCTTGAAGCGCGAAGCCATCCGCAACCTCGGATTAGTGGGCGGACAGAGCGAGCTGCAACAGCTTTATCAATCTGAACCGTCCAGCGATGTGCGGCGCGAGATTCTGCAGGGATTTTTTTTGTCGGGCCAGTCCGACAAGCTGGTTCAGGTGGCGCAAACCGACAAGGACATGGAGCTGCGGCGGACCGCCATTCGCAACCTGGGCCTGATGGGCAAAACTGATGTGCTGCAATCGATCTACTCGAAAGAATCCGATCGCAGCGTGAAAGAAGAAGTCCTGAACGCTTACTTCATCAGCGGAAATGCCAAGGGACTGGTGGCGATCGCCAAGGCGGAAAAAGATCCGGAGCTGAAGAAGCGAGCGGTGGAAAAGCTTTCGGTGATGGGCTCGAAAGAAGGCAGCGAGTATTTGATGGAGCTGTTGAATAAGTGAGAAGTGAACAGAAACCAGTGATCAGTAATCGGTAATCCGTAAAGCGCACAGGTGGGAGTGGAGACGTCAATGAAAAACAGCCGGTATGATGTCTGGAGAAATGCGGCGGTAATCGCGTTCGCGACTGTTCTAATCGCTGCAATCACGATTCTGAATGCAGCTGACGCGCAAACTGCCCAATCAAGCGGAAAACCGCAGTTCACCAACGCGAAAGTGGAAGAGCGCGCAGTGCAGACTGGCCTGGCCCAGGAAGTCGGTGCCTGGGAAAAAGCCGCGCAGCAGGCGCGGTGGCTTGGTTACGAAGTACCCGCGGTACATGCCGACCGAAGAACTTGCTGCGGAAATTCCGGAGACGACTGGAACAGCGGAAAGTGCGGTCCATGCCGGCTGGAAGACGGCAAGAGCGGAACCAGCTACAACTTGAAGAGCGGCGACATAAAGCTCGAAGGGCCGACTGGCCTGGTGGTATTGCTGCGCGCGGAAAACGGGAAAATTGGAAAAATACGAGCGGTCTCTGACGATTGCACGCTGGATGCCGGTGGACTGCAAGTGACCTGGCTGACCGGCGCGAAGGGTGCAGAAAGCGTGGCGCTCCTCGAACGATTTGTGGACAGCAAGGAACTCGACGAGCGCGGCGGCGAGCGCCTAAGCCGCAGCGCGCTGATGGCGATTGCGATGCACGGCGATGCGGCGGCGGATCAGGCCTTTACGAAATTTACCGCGCCCGACAAGCCGGAAGGCATGCGCAAGGAAGCGGCGTTCTGGGCAGGCGAAGCACGCGGCGCGGCGGGATTGCAACTCTTGAAGCGCATGGCGAAGGAAGATCCCAGCAGCGAGGTTCGCGCGCATGTGACTTTCGCGCTTTCCATCAGTCATGAAAGCAATGCCCTCGATGAAATGATTCGGATGGCGCATGAAGATTCGAGCAGTCACGTGCGTGGACAAGCGCTGTTCTGGCTGGCGCAGAAGGCCGGCAAAAAAGCTTCCAGTGCGATTAGCGGCGCGATTGAAAATGATCCCGACACCGAAGTGAAAAAGAAGGCGGTGTTCGCGTTGAGCCAGATGCCGAAAGAAGAAGGTGTGCCGAAGCTGATTCAAGTTGCGGAAACGAACCGCAATGCGGAAGTGCGCAAGCAGGCGATGTTCTGGCTGGGGCAGTCGAACGATCCGCGGGCGTTGGAGTTTTTTGAGAAGGTGCTTTCGAAATAACCAGAAAAGATAAGAGAAAAGATAACGCGGAGACGCAGAGGGCGCAGAGCTGGCGCGGAGAAACAAAGCGGCGGCAAGCCGCCGCACTCCAAAGCCGCTACAACTGCAGGGGCTTGAGCGGAACGTGCTGCGAGGCTAGCAGCAGTTCGCCGTTGAAGGCGGATTCAGTTGGGCGGCAGCCGAGAGCTTGTTCGGCTGAGATGCGTACCACGTCGGGATTATTGTTTTCCTGGGAAATATGCGCGAGCACCAGATAGCGCGCGCGACCATCAAAACTTTCCGGGTCGGCAAGATACTGGCTGACCGCATCATTCGAAAGATGCCCGGTACGCGAAAGCACGCGCTGCTTGACTACCCACGGGTACGGGCCTACCTTCAACATTTCCAGGTCGTGATTCGATTCCAGCACCAGGCAATCGGCGTCGCGCAAATGCACTTTCACCAGTTCCGGCATGTAGCCGAGATCGGTGACGATGGCCATCTTGACGCCGTTGGCGCGAAACGTGAAACCGACCGGGTCGGCGGCGTCGTGCGGAATGGCGAATGCGTGCACATCAATATCGCCAATCGTAAAATGCTCGCCGGCGTGAATGGTTTCAACGCCACGCAGGCGCTTTTCCAGACGGTCAGGAAGTGCTCGCTTCAGCGCGTCGAACGTCAACTCGGTTACATACAACGGCGCCTTATACATGCCCAACATTTGCGGCAGGCCGTTGCAGTGATCGGTGTGTTCGTGGGTGATCAGGATTCCGTCGAGATTGTCGACAGACTTTTCGACGGCGGCGAGACGCGCCAGCGTTTCGCGCTTGCCGAGGCCGCAGTCCACCAGGAGGCGGGTACGCTCGGTTTCGAGCAACGTGAGGTTGCCCGAACTGCCAGACGCCAGAATGGAAACGCGCAAGCCTATCGAAGTTTCTCCCGTGTTCGCGGCGGCATTTTGTCTACGATGCCTCGCGCGAATTTTTACGATGATGGCAGAGCGCAGCAGGCGCGTCAACGGCGAAGAACCGGAGGCCAACACCACACGCGCGAAAATCCACGAAAAGGTTTAAAATCCGCGGTTATGGACGAGCGCGAAGAAAAGCCGGAAGCACTCGATCGTTACTGGGATCCGGACCTGGAAGTTCTTGGCGAATTGCTGGACCAGCTTGACGAGCAGGGAGCAATGGACCTCGAAGAGCTCGACGGATTTTTCACCGCGCTGCATTGCGCTCCCGACATCGTGTCGCCGGTCGAGTACTTGCCCGAAGTCGTCGGCGACGGGTTTGAGAACAAGGAAATTTTCCCGAATCAAGACGCCACCCGCCTGTTCCTGGAATTGGTGCTGCACCACTGGGATGACGTCGGAGACGCGCTCGACGCTGATGATTTCTTCGTGCCATTACTGCTGGAAGATGACGACGGAAAGTCCTATGGCAACAATTGGGCGATCGGGTTTATTCGCGGACTGGGCCTTCGCGACGCTGCCTGGCATCAGCTTTTTGACGACGAGAACGAGTTTGCCAGATTAATTCCCGTGTTAGCGCTGGCCAACGAGCATAATCCTGACCCCGAGATACGCTCATACAAAGAGCCAGTGAGCGACGAGTTGCGTGAAAAGCTGATCGCTGGAATTTCCCTGACCGTTACCGGCCTGTATCCGTATTTTGCGCGGCAACGCGAACAGGCAGCCATGAGTGCGGCCGAGAATTTTCCGCCAGGTGAAGGGAAGCGCCAAAAGATCGGGCGTAACGATCCGTGCTATTGCGGCTCGGGAAAGAAATACAAGAAGTGCTGCGGCGGCATCGCGGTTAATTGATCGCAGCGGGCGCTGGCCACTAACATGCCAGGCGCGAGCGATCGAGGGAGAAGCCGTTGACGGGGCCGAGGACGGTAGCGGAAATCTGCTCGGGGCGGAAGAATTCCTGGGCGAGAGCTTGCACTTCTTCGCGGGTGACGGCTTCGATGGAAGCCAGAATTTCGTCCAGCGAATAAAAGCGCCCGAAATACAGTTCCTGACGCGCCAGATTGGACATGCGCGAACTGGTGGATTCGAGCGAAAGCATCAACGAGCCTTTGAGATGGTTCTTGGCGCGCAATAGCTCCTCTTCGCTGACCGGTGATTCCTTCATGGCGCGAAATTCGGCGACAGTGAGATCGAGAACTTCGCCGACTGTCTCTTTTGCGGTTCCGGCGTACACCGTGAACATTCCCGCGTCGGAGTACGGCGTGATTTCGCTGAAGACGGCGTAGGCCAGGCCGCGCTTCTCGCGAATATTCTGAAACAGGCGCGAAGACATTCCGCCGCCGAGAAGATTGTTGAGCACCGCGATGCCGAAACGGCGTTCATGCGCGATGGGCAGCGACGGCACGCCCAGGCAGAGGTGCACCTGTTCGAGATCTTTCTTGCGTTCGACGTGCAGCGGGGCTTCGGTCTTCGGCGGGTCGTGCCGTTCCAGTCCACCAGTGCTGGCCAGGCCGCCGAATTCACGCTGCACCAGTTCGAGGACTTTCTCGTGCGGCACATTTCCGGCCGCGGTGACCAGCAAATGATCCGGCGCAAACCATTCGCGGAAGCGGGTCTGCAGCGCTTCACGCGAAAATTGCCGGACAGTATCGGGAGTGCCCAGAATCGGGCGGCCCAGCGGATGCTCGGGCCAGAAGCCGCGGGTAAAAATTTCGTGCAGCAGGGATTCCGGATTGTCGAGATCCATCTTGATCTCTTCGAGGACCACCTGGCGTTCCTTGGCGACGTCGTCGGAATCAAAACGTGGGCGCAGACAAAGATCGGAAATAATGTCGAAGGCAATAGGGAGATGGTCGTCGAGAACCTTGGCGTTGAAACAGATCTGTTCCTTGGAGGTGAAAGCATCGAGCATGCCGCCGATGGAATCCATTTCGCGGGCGATGGATTCGGCGGAGCGGCGCTCGGTGCCCTTGAAAACCATGTGCTCCATGAAATGGGCAAGACCGTTTTGTTCGGTGGCTTCGCGGCGGGAGCCGTTGCGGACCCACACGCCAACGGAAACCGAGCGGACGTGGTTCATGGTCTCGGTGACGACGACCAGACCGTTGGGCAGCACGTGACGTTGAATGTCGCGCAGTTCAGCAACCATATTTGGCCGGGTGGCAAAGCCTCCGACAGCTAGATTGTGACACAGCGGATGCGGAGAGGCGAGCGAAAGCGCAAATCTTTACTTTTCAGCATTTTAGCGGCTTGGAAGAAAAGCCTCGTTTGAGCGGCGTTCGGTCGCTACAGGAGTTTTTCGTCGGGATGCAGCTTGCCGTATTCGCTGGTGTAGTGCAGCGGCACGTCGGCGTATGTCCCTTTGTCGCGATAATAGACTTCGCACATATCGAAGGGCTTGGAATAAACGTGAATGCTGACGGCGCGCTGGTTGTATTCGGGCAGATTTAAAACCTGGTGGACCGGTTCGAGAGGATTGACGTGGGCGGGATGGGCGGCGTCCATGATGTAGATGTCGGTCGGCGTCAGGTTGCAGGTGAGGTTGGCGGCGTTGTGGTCTTCGACGCGGAAGTTTTGCACTTTGAGACGGCCGATGGGCGCGGACATCCAACAGTTCTGGTCGCGATGATTGTGGATGCGGCTGAACTGGCCGATTTCCCAGCAGATGGTCATACACTCGAACATGTCGTTCTTGAAAATCAGGTTGCGGGTGTAGCTGCCCTTGGAGAAGAAGAGATATTTCTCGAGAGATTCGGGCCGGACCGCGTGGCGTTGGATGTAGTCCTGAACATTTTCGAGCGAGAAGTCGCGATCGGGAATGGCGGCGAGATTCTTGACCCAGTCGGAGATGGCCAGTTGCTCGACAGCGAGTTGTTTGGACATGAAAGCGCCTCCGAACACCAAGTATATCGCGAAGTGCGATAATGGGAGTGGAAAGGCGAGACGATTCGAGACGCGATGGAACTGCTGGGAAAATCACGGGAAGAGTTGCGGGCGCTGAGCGTCGAAATGGGCGAGCCGGCGTACCGAGGGGATCAGCTATATCGAGCGCTGTATGCCGAGCGGATTTTTGATTTGGCGACGGTGACGAATCTTCCTTCGGCGTTCCGGGCAAAGCTCGCCGAGAAAACTTCGGTGACGCTGCCGACGGTGCGGCAGCGGTATCAGTCCACGGACGGGTCGGTGCGGTATTTATTGGGATTGGGAGACAAGAAAGATTTCACCACAGAGTTCACAGAGGACACAGAGAAGAAAAAGGCGACGAGCAAGAAGCTGGCTTCGGTCGAAGCGGTGTTTATGCCTAGCGAGGCTCGGCAGACGATTTGTATTTCGACGCAGGCGGGATGCGCGGTGGATTGCCAATTTTGCATGACGGCGCAGCTTGGATTGATTCGTAATTTGAGTGCTGGAGAAATCCTGGCGCAAGTGCTGCTGCCACTAGAAGAGCACAAGGATAGCCTGACGCCACAGACCAATGTTGTGTTGATGGGGCAAGGCGAGCCGCTGCTGAATTTTGACAATGTGATGGCGGCGATGCGGATATTACTGGATCAATCGGGAATCGGGCTGGCGCCGAAGCATGTGACGCTCTCCACCAGCGGGATTGTGCCGGGCATTGAAAAACTGGCGCTAGAAAAAGTGCGGCCAAAGCTGGCGATTTCGTTGAACGCATCGAACGATGCGCAGCGCGATGTGCTGATGCCGATTAACAAAAAATATCCGCTGAGCAAGCTGCTGGCGGCTTGCAGGAATTTTCCGCGCGGTTCGCGTGAATACATCACATTTGAGTATGTTTTGCTGGGCGGCGTGAACGATTCCGCCGAAGATGCGCGCCGCGTCGCGCGGCTGATGGCCGATTTAGGCCGGGTGAAAGTGAATCTGATTCCATGGAATCCCGGTTCCCTGCCCTACAAAGAGCCAAGCGAAGCCAGCATCGAGCGCTTCCACAAAATTCTGCTGGAAAAAGGCATTCCCGCGTTTACGCGTTATTCGCGCGGCCGCGACGTGATGGCTGCGTGTGGGCAACTAGCCCTGACGGAAGTGAACGGCAATCCTCTTGCGGTTATCGCGTAGATTCCACCGGCTAGCGTTCATTCATCTCGTCGCGAGTGAATGGCCCTCCGGAGTTGATGTGCTTAAAACGTTTCATCAAGGCGCGATACTTCCAGACATTGCGCTTGCGCCTAACGTAGCCCTCGAGCCATTTTCGAAGATCGATATTCAAGAAGATTTTTCTCATGGAGCGTGCCCAAACGGGATTCTCGCGCACATCAATTCTAACTCATTGCCTCAAGTCAGTCTGCAAACCAACTACCGACAGCAGCCGACCGGACCGAGATCCTTCTTTGCGGTAGCTGAAGAGCAGGTCGGTGTGGCAGGCGGTGCAGAGGTTGCTGACGAAAATATTTGCGTCGGGCAGGCCGGTGGCGAGTAGCTGCGCGCGATTGGCTTTGCGGAGATCGAGCCGAACATTTTTTGGCGGAGGCTGGTGGCCCGGGGGCATCATGTTGAGCCACTGGAGAGGATTCGGTTCTTCGCCGGTGCGGAGTTCGTCGAAGTATTCTTCGGCGTCGGCGAATTGCGATGTGAATTCGGTGACTAGTTCGGTACCGACTTCGTAGCAGCAGCCGCCAATGGCGGGGCCGAGCGCGGCGAGTATGTCGGCGGGCTTTGAGCCAAAATGCATGCGCATTTCGCCAACAGTTTTTTGCGCGATGCGGGCGAGGGTTCCGCGCCAGCCCGCGTGAATGGCAGCGACCGCGCGTTTCTTGGGATCGACCAGCAAGATGGGGACGCAGTCGGCAGTTTGCACTCCGAGCAGTAGTCCCGGCGTGTTGGTGAACGAGGCATCGCCCTTGCAGGATTCGCCGGGGGCCTCGGCAAAGAATCTTGCGACAGACGAATGGAACTGCTTGAGCGGGACGAGCGTGGAATCGGTTGCGCCGATTGCGGACTGGAAGAGTTGCCGGTTTTTAAGAACCGTTTCGCAATTGTCCCAATCCGTGAAACTCAGATTTAGGACATGCTCGCCGGAATCGAGGACGCTGGCGCCGCCAGTGCGTGTGCTGAAGCCGTGGACCAACCATGGAAATTTCTTGAATGGCGCGAGTTCGAGAATTTGCACGCCGCGCGCGCTGCGCAGAGACCATGGCGCGGAAATCGCTGGACGCGACGCGAGGCGCGGAGCGGGTTTGCCCGGGATGCGCCGGACCCGCTGGGATTTGGCGGTGCTTGGCATCATGTCAGTATAATCGCAAGAGTGTTGCAGTGAAGGCCGTGAGAGTTAAGGTTTTGAGAAACTAAAGAAACAACACCGGCCTGAAGGCCGGCCACTACAACGGAACGGAACAGCGGGATAAACCCGCTGCTACAGGATCGCGATGATAATTGGGCTGGGAATTGATGTGGAGGATGTGGAGCGGGTGAAGGGCGCGATCGAGCGTCAGGGCGAGCGATTTTTGAAGCGGATTTTTACCGAGAAGGAGCGCGCGTATTGCGAGCAGTTCAAGGATAAATACGAGAGATATGCGGGACGGTTTGCGGTGAAAGAGGCGGCGATGAAGGCGCTGGGGACGGGCTGGAGCCGCGGGGTGCGTTGGGTGGACATTGAAGTGTTGCGGCTTAAGGGTAGGCGGCCAACCTTGGAACTGAAAGGCGAAGCGCGCAAGATTGCGGACAGACTCGGCGTGAAAAATATCGCGATCAGTATGACCCACACGCCGAAGCAGGCCATGGCGCAGGTAATTTTCGAAACGTAGCCCAGTAACTCGATTATTTTGTGTTCGGCTCAGCCTCGCCCAGAACCTGCAAACCAAATGTTCGTGAACAGAGGTTGTAGATAGCGGCGCTAATGAATCCAGTCAGCCAACCTGTGATCGCAAAACAAACCATCGACCAAAAGAGAAATCCCACCTTTGCAAGCAGACTTTCCCCGGTGTGAAATGTGATATTTATCTTGGCAGCGAGAAAAAGCGTCCAAAACCCCAGAGGGGCATACCACGCATCCTTATCTGTAAGCAGATACACCAGGCAATAAACGAATCCCCAAAAAACGTAGTAAATCGAAAGCACTTTCGCCAAGGAGAAAGGAGCGAGTCTAGCAATTTGCATCTTTGTCGGCATGGAGGCCTCTCAGAAGAACTCAGTTAAAGCCATGCTACCCGATTCACTTCACGACGAGGAAGGGGCCGATGGCTAGGGCGTCGATGCCGGAACAGTAGAAGGAGCGGACGGCGGAGCGCGGGTCAGTGACCAGGGGTTCGCCGAAGAGGTTGAAGCTGGTGTTGACGAGGATTGGTGCGGGAGCGGATTCGCCGAATTTGTGGAGCAGACGCCAGAAGAGCGGGTTGGATTGTTTTTCGACGGTGTGCACGCGGACGGCAGTGCCGTTGAACGCGAATTGCCCGAGTCCGGCGACGGGATTTTTCAGATCGCCGAGGGAAGCCATGAAGCGGCAGTTGGGGCCGCAATCAAAATATTCGTGGGCGCGTTCGGCGGGCACGGAAAGCGCGAAGGGATGAAACTCTTCGCGATGCTTGATGAACTGATTGACGTTATCGAGCACGTATTCGTTGAAGGGCGAAGCGAGCAGGCTACGTTGGCCGAGGGCGCGATGACCGAATTCACTGCGTCCCTGGCACCAGGCAACGATTTTGCCGCGACCGAGCAAATGAATGATGTCTTCGATTAATTGGTCCTCGCCGGACGGATATTTGTAAACAATTTTGCAGTTGTCGAGGACGGTCTTGATTTCCTGCGAAGTGGGTTCCGGGCCGAGTGCCAGCGATGCAAGCGGGGCGCGACCGGAGCGGCCAGTAGATTTTTTGCGCGCGAGGAACGCTGCCCCAAACGAGGTGCCGGCATTGCCTGCGACCGGCTGGACGTAAACATTGCGAAAGCTGCTGCGCTGTTCGAGAGCGCGGACGAGTAAAACGTTTTGGAAAACTCCGCCGGCGAGGCAGAGCGAATCCGCGCCAGTTGATTCGCGGAAGTGTTCGGCGAGTTGCAAGACGATTTCTTCCAGAACGTTTTGCGCACTGCGGGCGAGATTCGCACGAACCGACCGATCGGTTGGCGTGGCGGAACGCGATAATCCGAGTTCGCGGTAGAGACGCGGAGAAAACACGCCGCTGCCGTCGGGCCCGGAAGAGAAATACTTGCGATCGAGTGTTGGTAGACCCTTGGAATTCCAGAGAAACAATTTCCGAAACATTTCGACGAATTCCGGTTGGCCATCTTTGCTGAGCCATTGCAGTTTGTGCTCGTCACGGCGGGGACGCAGGCCGACCAGTTGAGTGACGCGGGAATAGAACCAGCCGAGCGAATTCGGAAATAAAAGCGAATGCAGCGACTTGATGTGGTCGTCTTCGCCGAGGGTGACGAGGCCGGCGTCGCCAGTGGCCGCGTGGTCGAGAGTAAGAATCAACGAGCGGGAAAAATCGGAGGTATAGAAGGCGCTGGCGGCGTGGCAAAGATGATGATCGAAGCGTGAGAAGCGGCGGTTGGAGAGGAGCTGGCGAAGATGGGCCAGAGCAGCTTCGTGCGCGGAATTCTTGCGAAGATTCTTTTTTGCAGCGGCGCTGCGATCGGCGAGAGCGATGGCGCCGATATCGGAGAGGCGCAGGCCGGAAGAAGCGAGAGCGGTATTGAGCGCGAGCTGCGGAAGGGCGTGCGGGTCGTTGGCGCGGCTAAGTTTTTCTTCTTCGATGGCGGCGAGAATGTTGTGGCTGTCGAAGAGCGCGACGGAAGCGCCGGGACCGGGAGTGGCGATGCCGAGGATGTTCATGGGCAGTGGCAGGCCACTCGGCTGCGGATGAGTTCGAGGAGCATGTTCAATGTTTGTTTTAACACAGAGGGCACAGAGATCACGGAGAAATTGCCGTGTGGAAACTGGCGCGCCTAATCTGACGTTGAGATCCTTCGTCCCGCTGCGCGGGACTCAGGATGACAACCCTTTTAACAAGCGGACGTAGTCGACGGCGCGACAGTACGGCACGACACTGCTATAGCACAAGAGCACGACGGCAGTTACAACGCGACGGTGACGGATTGCAGGGGCTCGGCCAAGTCATGGGTGATGGACGAGCAACGGGCGTTGACAAATTCGTTCGGCGGAAATTCGCCGGCGAGTCGGAGCTTCAGAAAATTCGTGGAGAGAGCTGGGGTCCATTCGTTCGATTCGGTGGAATCGGAGTGGCGGAGGGTGAGTACGGAAAGACTGCGGCCGGATTGTGCGCGATGAAATTCTTGAGATTTTTTTTCGCTGAGGGCTCGGAGTTCGCGTGCCCGGCGCTTAATGGTGGCGCGGGACACTTGGTTTGGGAGAGCGGCGGCGCGGGTGCCCGGGCGGACTGAGTAGGAAAAAACGTGGAGGTAGCTGAACGGGCGGTCTTCGATGAACTGAATCGTTCGTGCGTGATCGACTTCGGTTTCGCCGGGGAAGCCGGTGATGACGTCGGCGCCTATGGCGGCATTGGGCAGTTGTTCCTGGATGAAGTCGATGCGGCGGGCGTAGTGCTCGGAGCGGTACCAGCGGTGCATGGCGGCGAGGATTTTGTCGGAGGCGGATTGCAGTGGCATGTGGAAGTGTTCGGCTAAGCATGGAGAGGATGCGAAGAGCGCGACGAGATCGCGGGTGACATCAAGCGGTTCGATGGAGCTGAGGCGCAGGCGTTCGACGGGAGTTTCGTCGAGGATCTGCCGGAGAAGATCGAGAAAATCGTGGCGGGGGGAGAGATCGCGTCCCCAGGCGCCGAGATTGATGCCGCTGAGAACGATTTCCTTGTAGCCTGCGACCGAGAGATTGCGGATTTCGGCGATGACGGTTTCGGGAAGGAGGCTGCGGCTTTTTCCGCGCACGAATGGGATGACGCAGAAGGCGCAGCGGTTGTTGCAGCCGTCCTGGATTTTGAGGGTGGGGCGGGTGTGGTTGGATTCGCCGCCGAGGACCGGGGCGACGAGGACGTCGAGTTGATCGAAAATGTCGCCGATGAGGATTTGGGCGGGCGACGATGAGTGGAATGAATCCGCGCCGATTTTCGGGAAGCGTCCGGCCCCGAGCAGAGCGGGCACGGCATGCCGTGCCCCTACGGGAAAA
>Ga0210402_10001482_pt1 | contig 24207 bp, 21 predicted proteins | sample IncBWC7MmetaG_FD_161055 | JGI IMG/M metagenome (GOLD analysis project Ga0210402, IMG submission 161055) | Forest soil microbial communities from Barre Woods Harvard Forest LTER site, Petersham, Massachusetts, United States - Inc-BW-C-7-M | ecosystem: Environmental > Terrestrial > Soil >... | reverse complement strand
CGCGAGTTCCTGGGGCGTGTCGAGCACGAACTTGGTGTGGTTCATGCCCAGCGGATCCAAGATGCGCCGTTTCATGAAATGATAGAGCGTCTCGCCTGAGACGATTTCGATGACGCGTCCGAGCACATCGGTAGAGTGACCATAGCGCCAGAGTGTGCCAGGCTGCCGTGCCAGTGGCAGCTTGGCGATGCGCTCCGCGAACGCCTTGTTATCGAATTTTCCATCGAACAGATGCGCTTGCGAATAGGCCTTCAGCACCCACTTGCCGCCGATATATTCATAGCTGATCTCAGACGTGTGCCGCATCAGGTCCATGATCGTCACCTGCCGCACGGCGGGGACGAGCTTCAGCGCCGGTTCGCCCTGCGCATCCGTCGCTTCCAGCCCCACCTGCATATTGGCGAAGGCTGGGATGTATTTCGAGACGGGATCGTCGAGTGCAAGCTTGCCGGCATCGATCAGCATCATCGCCGCCAGACTCGTGATCGGCTTGGTCATGGAGTGAAGAGCAAAGATCGTGTCCGGTGTCATCGGGAGCTTGGTCGTGACGTCGCGCACGCCAAAGCATTTGAGGTAGATGGGGCGGCCATGCTGCTGGATCAGGATGACTGCGCCCGGCACCTTCCCTGTCGCAACCTCGTTGTGGAAGAACTCGGTGATGAGCTGAAGCTTTTCCGGAGCCGGCGCGGGCGCGTCGGCCGCGCATGCCGACCCGCTTCCGAGCGCGCAATGCGCCACAAAAATGGCCACCATAGCGCTGCGCCGAGCAGTCCGGCCTGCCCCGAAATTGAATGTACGATCCATCGTCGCCGCGTTGATTTTCGGGTCGCGGTTTGCTTGCTATTCAGTCAACATATTCAATCGACGATGCGCGTGAAAAACTCGGCCGCGCAGCATCCGCAATGTATGGTTGGCTTTCGAAGATGCCTCGAAAGCCGGCCTATCGTCAGCAACGATTATAGATCATTGGTCCGCTTTGCGCCAACCGGCCAGCCGCGCGCGAAGCAACCATGTGCCGATTGGCGATGAATGACCGTCACAGCCGGACCTTGAATCCCGAGGCGCCGAGTCGCGCCAGCACCTCGTCGAGATGCGCCTTGTCGCGCGTTTCGATGACGAGTTCGAGCAAGGTCGCTTTCGCCGGCAGGTCGGAGAAGGTGCGCTGATGCGAGACTTCGATGATGTTGGCACCGGCCTCGCCAAGCAGATTCGATACGACGGCGAGCTGACCCGGGCGATCGACGATGTCGATCGCAAGCTGCGTCAGCCGTCCCTCGCGGGCGAGCTCACGGGTCAGGACCGAGGCGATCAGCCGCGTGTCGATATTCCCGCCGGTCAGGACGAGGCCGACCTGTCGGCCGCGAAAAGCATCTGGAGCAGCCAGCACCGCGGCAAGGCCCGCGGCGCCCGCGCCTTCCACCACCGTCTTTTCAATCGAGATCAGCGTCGCCACCGCGCGTTCGATTTCATCCTCGCTCACCAACAGGACGTCATCGACCAGATGGCGGACGATATCCGTGGTGATCCGCCCCGGCTCCTTGACCGCGATGCCTTCGGCGAGCGTGTCGCCGCGCATCGGCAGATGCTTGCCCTTGATGACATTGTACATCGAAGGATAAAGCCTGGCCTCGACACCGATGATGCGCAGGCCAGGCTTCAGAGACCGTGCCGCAATCGCCATGCCGGAGATCAGCCCGCCGCCGCCGATCGGAACGACCAGCGTTTCCAGGCTCGGCGCGGCCTGCAACATTTCCAGCGCGATGGTGCCCTGCCCCGCGATGATCAGCGGATCGTCGTAGGGATGGATCAGCGTCAAGCCGCGCGCCTTGCCGCGCTCGCTTGCGAACTGACCCGCTTCTTCCAGGGTCTGGCCTGTGATGATCACCTCGGCGCCGTGGCGCTTGGTGTTCTCGACCTTCACCATCGGCGTGCCGATCGGCATGACGATCGTTGCGGGAGTCCCGAGCCGCTTGGCGTGATAGGCCACGCCCAGGGCATGATTGCCGGCGGACATCGCGATGACGCCGCGCCGACGCTGTTCGGCCGACAGCGCGCTGAGCCGGTTCAAGGCGCCACGCTCCTTGAAGGACGAGGTAAATTGAAGATTTTCGAATTTGAGCCAGATGTCGCAGCCGCATATCTCGCTGAGCGTCCGGCTGTGATTGAACTCCGTCGCGATCACCGCGCCGCGGATGGTCGCAGCCGCCGCGACAATGTCGGCCGGCGCGACAGGAATCCGGTTCACATCAAATGCAGCGACTTGTTTGCTCGGCGGAGACTTTTCGGGAGCTTTCGGCATGATCGTTCATACCGTCCCCGGCATGATTCCGATAGCCACTATCGCTTCGCAAGCTGATCGTACTTTGCAACAGCGCGCTTCAAATCGTCGTATTCGTCACAGCCGATCAGGCAGATCTGCTCCAGGGCCATCAGATGCTCCCTGGCTTTGGCTAGATCGCCTTGCGTAAGATAGGCCTCGCCGAGATGCTCATGCGCGCTGCGGTGCCGGGGATTGAGTACCAGAGCCTGTTGATAGTACCGCATCGCCAGATCGAGCTGCCGCTGACGGCGATAGGCGTAGCCAAGATAGTTCTGAATATCGGCGTTGCGGGCGTCACGCAGCCCGGCCGAGGTGAGTGCCTTGACGGCCTCGTCCCACGAGCCCGCGACGATCGCTCGCTTGCCGGCCGCGAAATCCGGATCGAGCGCGGCCCAGTCCGCCGTCTCCACCATTGATCCCATGGTCGAGCAGATCGGCCAGGATTCGATGGCCGCTTCGGATCTGGGACCCTCCGGACCGGCCGGCGCGGCCTGATCATGCCGATCGGGCGCGCTCAAAAAATACGCTGCCGGCACCGCGGCCAGCGCGCCTGCCATGGCTGCGATGAGGATCGATCGCATCATGATCGTTGTGAGTTGGCCGGCTGCCGGACAGGTGCGTCCGGTAGCCGTTCGAATCATCCTTCGTCTCGACAATTCACTGCTGCATCAACGAGGACCTCGCCTGGCTGATCTCGATCCGGTCGACATCGGCGTCCTTGGTCATCTCGGCAAGCTTGCGGAAATAAGCGGTTGCTTTCTCGGGCTGGTTGGCTGCCTTCGCGGCCGTCGCCGCGCCATGCAGGCCGCGCAGCCGGTTGGGTGTCGACACCAGCGACGCCTCGTATTCCGTCAAAGCCAGCGCCGGCTGTTGCTGTTCGAGCAGCATATCGCCCAACAGTTCGCGCATCGGATAAAGCCGGTTCTCCATCGCGATATGCTTTTCGCTGTCGTCCTCCAGATCCGCCGCCGCGCGCATGAGCTTGACCGCCATCTCGTTCTCGCCCTTGGCTTGCGCGATCCAGGCCGAGGCCGCCAGCAACTGGATTTCGACCTGCGCGGCCCAATAAGATTGACTTGCGTTGTCCAGCGTGGCGCGAAGCTCCTTGAGCTTGCCGACGTCGCGCTCAGCCGCAGCGACGTCGCCGCTACGGGCCGATCCCATCGCGCGGGCGAAATAGGTGATGGCCTCAGCCTGCGGGAACTTGCTGCCTCTCGGCTCAAGCACGGCCGCTTCCTTCCACGCCTGACGCTCCAGCGCAAAGCGGGCCGGAACGGCTGCAAGCGCGGTGTAGCTGGCGAGGATATCAAAGCCGAGCTTTGTTATCGCGTTGTTGTCGTCGCGCACCTGCTTCGCAGCCCCCTCCTGTCCCATTTGCAGCAGCGCATATTCCATGAAATCCATATGGTGCGGCTCGCCAGGGTGCGTTGCTCCCGGCCAGAGCCTTGCCGCCTGCTCCCGCGCCATCGTCCGAGATTTCATGTTCGAGGCGACCGACTGCGGCCAAAGCCCGAGCATCGAATAGGTGTGGGAGGGCATGTGCTGGGCATGTTGCGCCGCAGGCGCGACGGTTGCGTATTTGTTGGCGGCATCGAGCGCGCGCTGCGCGAGTGGCGGATAGTCGTAGCTGTGGATGAGATAGTGCAGCATGCCGGGATGCTCCGGAAGCGTCGTCGCGACCTTCTCGAGAATGGCTCCGGCCTTGAGCTGGTTGGCGAAGGTCTTGTCGCTATGCAGCGCCGTCTCATTCAGTGCGAGCGCGTAGAAAACCGCCGCCTCCGGATCATCAGGATATTTCTGCGTCAGCCCTTCCATCGCTTTTTCGTAAGCGAGCCCCCGCTCCGTCTGATCGATCTTGTCATAGTCCCTGTAGTAGAGATCGATCGCGGCGAGCCAATCGCGCTCGCGATCCGTCTTGGCACCGATCGCCTTGCCCTTGTCCACGGCTTCCAAGCCGTTCTTCAAGGCGGTGGCGGGTAACGGCAGGATCAGCGGATTGGGGCGGTTGCTGATCGCGATGCCCCAGTAGGCGATGGCGCATTGCGGATCGGCGGCGGCCGCTTCGGTGAAGGCCTGGATACTGTCCGGATAGAAGAACGAGTGCACCATGGCGAGGCCGCGGTCGAATTTCTCCTGCGCTTCCGGCGTGCATGAGGTTTCGAAATGCACACGGCCAAGTCCTTGCGCCCCGGCTGCCGTGGCGTATGAACCCGCCAGCAGCGCTATGACGAACGTTCCCAGATGTGGTTTCATGGCGTTCCCTCGTTGCGGTCGAAGTCACGGTTTCGCGCAATCATCTCCGTGCGCGCGTGCGCAGTGCGAGTGACAGTAAGAGACCGGCATAAAGGGGTGTCGGTTTCAGGAGAATGCCCGCCGACGGCATCCCGGCTGTTCATTCGACTCCAACGGAGACGTCGGCAAATCCCGTCTCGAAGAGCAGCTCCAAGATAAAGACTACACGATCCAATGCCCCTCCAAAAGAGCCATCGCTTGCGTTCATCCGCACCGCGCTACCCGTCATCCCGCTTGCCGCCGGTTTAAAATAATCAGCACGCCGCCTTGCATTTCTGACTATTCTCACGCTCCCTGCGCACCGTTCGGCTTGAACTCATGTCCCGATCAAATCTGCTGAGCAACTATCCAGGCTTTACGTCCCGGAGCCTCGAATATGTGAGAGGCTGCATGTCGTCGCTGTTCGGCGCGACCCGATTCGAGGTCGCGCCGAGCGGCCAGGAGTGCACGGCGCACTATCCCCGGCTCAATGACGTCACGCTGATCCACGCCCGATATCTGGAAAAGCATTCCATGAGCTTTGGCGAGGCATCCTTCATCCGCCAATATTTCACGCTTCGCGGCACGGGCCGGTTTTCGGCAGGGCCGCGCACCGGCGAGATATCGATCGGGAGTCCGAGCCCGATCATTCCCGCAAACATGGCGTTTGATCTGGATTTCGAACAATCCGACATGCTCGTGCTGCGGATCGAATATAGTGCGCTCAAGCGCTATCTCGGCGTGCTGATCGGCCGGGAGATCGATAGCGAACTGGTGTTCCACGACATGGTGCCGAATCCGGCCGTTGGCAGTCTCCGGCGCGGCGCCTTCCACTTTGCCTCCGACTATAACGCGCGCGGCAAGAACCTGTCCGATCTGGTCATCACCGAGACCGAGCGCATTCTGATCATGAAATTCCTGATGAGCAATTGGCACAACTATACGCTTTTCCTGCTCAAGACCCCTCCCCAGCCTTCGAACTCGGCGGTCAAGAAAGCCAAGGAGTTCATCGAGGCCAACTGGGACAAGCCGATCGACATCGAGGGCATGGCGAGCGTCGCCAACGTCAGTGCGCGGAGCCTGTTCCGCCAGTTCAGGAAGGAATGCGGCAGCTCGCCATTGGAATTTGCCAAGCAGATCCGGCTCACGCGCGCGAAGGAGATGCTGGAGCGGGCCGAGCCGGATGCGACCGTTCTGTCGGTTGCCTACCGATGCGGCTTTCAAAATGCGGGTCATTTCGCGCGCGACTTCAAGCTCGCATTCGGCGAATTGCCGTCCGACACGTTGAAGCGGTCGCCAAGGAGCTGATCCGAGCCCGCGCGCGTGCGCGATGACCCGAGCCTGCCCTACCTGACCGTGATGGTAATTTTATCCGACACGAGCGGCGGATCGAACGGATAATGCTTGGCGTCGCCCAGCACCAGTTGGAGCGTGTGTTTGCCCGGCGGCAGATCGATACGTGCTTCGGTCTGACCCGCTCCGAAATGAAGATGGGACTTGTCCTGCGGGATCGGCTCCTTGACGTCGAGCGGTTCATTCACATCAATCAGCAAATGATGATGGCCGCTGTTCTGGAAATCGTCGCCCGCATGGGTGACACCCATGTTCCGCAGGCCGAAACGGCACCAGAACGCACCCTTGATGTTTGCGCCGTTCTGCGGCCAGACGAAATAGAGAACCGCGTCCTTTGCCGCGGGCTTTCCTTGCGCATGAGCGGTGCACGACACCGCTGCCAGCGCCGCAGACAGCGCGATTGTCCGGGCGATTCCCATCGACAAGCTCCTCTGAACGTCAGGGAGAAAGAGCGACCCGTAATCCGTGTGTCGGATATCGAACGTTGGTGTCGTAATAGTCGCGGCTCGCCGGCCGTGCATAACGTTCGCCGTTCTTCCATGACCCGGACCGAATGACATGCGACGCGCAGTCACCCTCGACCCACGGTGAACCGTCCGACGGGGCGCCGTGATAGTTCTTGTGCCAACAATCCTCGACCCATTGATTGACCCCGCCGCCCATGTCGTAGAGCCCAAACGGATTTGGCTTGAAGCTGCCGACCTTGATGGGTTGCTCGGCGGACGGGACATCGCCGCAGTTCTTGCAATTGGCCATGCCGGATTGGAAACGGTCGCCCCACCAGTATCTTGTTTGCGTGCCGGCGCGGGCAGCGAATTCCCACTCGGCTTCGCTCGGCAGCCGGTAGGGCTTCTTCGTTGCGCCTGCAAGCCAGCCAACAAATTGCTTAGCATCGCTCCAGCTCAGATTTGTAACCGGCGCGTCATCGTTGCCGGCTGCCTCGAACGGACATGCCTTTGCTGCGGCACATTCGTTCCATTCGCGGATGGAAACCGGATACCGGCCGATGGCGAACGGCTTGAGTGTCACCTGATGAACCGGCTTCTCGGTGGCATCGTCATTGCTGCCCATGGTGAAGCTGCCGCCCCGAACGGTGATCATTTCGGGCTCCCGGATCGCGGGCGCCGGAGGTGCGGCAGGCGCGGGGTGAGGCTGCAATGCGGCTTGCTTCACTGCGGGAGCCGTCGAAGGCGCGGGCTGAATTGGGGGCGCGGCGCCCTGCGTGACGGGCGCAACCGAGGGCGAAGATTGGGGCGGCTGGGGCGGCGGTGCCGCCTGTCTGGCAAGCGGCGCCAGCAATGACGGTTCATTCGGCGCGGCCGGCAAAGCCTGCGTCGACGCCTGATGACGCATTGTCGGGTAAGGGTGCGGAAGCAAGTACCAGAATGCCGCGCCCACAATGGCCAGCAAGACGCAGCTCAGCAGCAAGAGCAGAATGTTCTCCCGCCTGCGGCTCTTGCTGAAAGCCGCCGGGTCCGGAAGCACCCGGTAGACCCTTATGGGATCGGTAATGTTCTTGACCCTGCGATCTCCAAGCGACTGGTAACCGCAGACCAGCTTGTTTTTGATCTGCTCGTAAATACCGCCGGAGATGTAGAGCTGGCCGGGATCGGCAATGCGTTCCAGGCGTGATGCGATATTGACGCCATCACCGTAAACATCATCATCTTCGATGATGACGTCGCCCAGATTGACGCCGATCCGAAACTCGATCCAATGATCCCTCGGCATCGAAGCGTTGCGGCCCTGCATGTTCTGCTGGATGACGATGCCGCATCGGACGGCTTCGACGGGACTGTCAAAAATCGCAAAGAAGCCGTCGCCTGTCGTTTTGACAAGTCTGCCGTGGTGCTCCGCAATGGTCGGGTCGACGAGGTCGCGCTGGATTCGCCTGACGCGTTCATGCGTGCCCTCTTCATCAACTTCCATCAGGCGGCTGTAGCCTGCGATGTCGCCGGCGACGATCGCAGCGAGGCGACGTGGCGTCAGCATGCGCGGCGGCGCGCTGTCCCTGGCATTCCGGGCCGAGTTGATATCGCGAATCTTGTCGCGCATGGCGTCACTCTGCGCCGCCTGGATCGGACTTATTTGATATCTTGTTTTACGACTTGTTTTACGTCTTGTTTTACGTCTCGGCGGATCGAACTCGTGTGGTGTCGATCACACCTATCGACGAAATCTCATGGAGCGCGCACATCTAACGGCGCGACAAATCCGTCGGAATAAATTCCCAAGATACGAAACGTATCGTACCAGAAAGTGCCGGATCTCGCCAGTTCGCTCGCGGCCGGCTTCGCCTCTGCCGCAGCGACAAGATGCTGCATCGATCGCCGCCGCGGCTTGCAAGACAGGTCAGTCAACTTGACGTTCGACTGACCGGTCGCCCACATCTCGTCGCCCCTGCGAATGCATACGAATGCAGCGACAACGGTCGTCCGCAGAGCACTTATTGGCGAGCGGGCTTCTGGAGGCCACTGCTGTTGAGCCACTTCTCGATATCCTCGACGGTCCTTTCGTAGCTCGGACGCCGGGGCAACGGCAGCGCTTTTGGCTTCCGGGTATTTCGATTTTGTCGGTCTTGTCTGTCATGACTTCTGTCATGGCGAGTGCACCTCCGCTCGCCCCATGGCGGACATGCTGCTACATCCGCATTCCAATGTAAATATCTGATTTTGTTGATGTATTTTGCTAATTTGCAGTCAACTGCAAAGTCGTAGGAACCGGCGCAGATGCGGCGCGTTACTAAGACCGCACGGAATGAGTAACTTACTCAGTTTGCTTCAAAGGTATCGGTCCCATGAACGAGATGCGTGGTGAGCGATTGCAGGTGATGCTTTCGCCTGAGGAACTGGCCGTCATCGACGATTTTCGTTTCGAGCATCGCATGCCGACCAGGGCAGCCGCGGTCAGAGAGCTGCTCAAGCTGGGGCTGGCTGCGATCGGGGTCGATGGCACTTCCGGCGTGAAATCCAGCGAATATGGGGTTTTCAACCGCGGCCCCGACGGTCACCAGGGACCGTCGAAGGAGACGCCGGAAACAGAATGACGCGAGCCGCCGGTCGCCCTTACCTGTCAAGCTTATCCAACGTGATGGGAAGATCGCGAACGCGCTTGCCGGTGGCGTGATAGACCGCGTTGGCGATCGCCGCCGCGACGCCGACGATGCCGATTTCACCGACGCCCTTGATGCCCATCGGGTTGATGACGCTGTCCGGCTCGTCGACGAAGATCACGTTGATGTCCTGAACGTCGGCATTCACCGGCACGTGGTATTCGGCGATATTGGCATTCATGATGCGACCGAACGCGTGGTCGGTCAGCGCCTCCTCGTGCAGCGCCATGCCGATGCCTCCGACCACGCTGCCTGACACCTGGCTCGCCGCCGTCTTGGTGTTGATGATCCGTCCCGCGGCGACCGCATTGACCATCCGTGTCACCCGGATGACGCCGAGCTCTTCGTCGATCTTGACCTCCGCAAAGATCGCCGAATGGGTATTGCGCGCATGCCTGTCGTCGTCCTTGAAGTCGGAGGATCGTTCCTTCTCGATCCGCTCCAGCTTGCCGTGCCGCATGATTTCGGCGACGGCCACGGCACGGCGCTTGTCGTGACCGGCGGCGATTGCGCCATCGGCCAGCACGACCTCGCCGGGCTTGAGACCCTTCAGCGGCGAGCCCGGCATGGTCTGCGCGACCGACAGCAGCTCCTTGCGGATGTCGTCCGCGGCGTTGACGATCGCATGCGCTACCGATGCGGCGGTCCAGGAGCCGCCCTCGACCTGCGCCGTCGGCAGGCTCGAATCGGCAAGCTTCACGGTGACGTTGTCGATGGGCACGCCGAGCATGTCGGCCGCGACCTGCGCCACGATCGTATAGGTGCCGGTGCCGATATCGGACGCGGCGGAGGAGACCTCGGCGTGACCATTAGCGGTCAGCACGATCCGGGTGGAGAAAGGCATCTGCAGGGCTTCCCAGACGCCGGTCGCCATGCCCCACCCGACCAGCTCACTGCCGTCGCGCATCGCGCGCGGCGCCGGGCTGCGCTTCGCCCAGCCGAAGGCCTCGGCGCCCTGCCGGTAGCATTCCCTGAGCTGCTTGCTGCTGTAAGGCAGGCCGCTGGCCTGGTCGCGATCGGAGTAGCAGCGCAGCCGCAACTCCAGCGGATCGAGCTTCAGCGCGACTGCAAGCTCATCCATCGCGCATTCCAGCGCATAGACGCCGGTCGCCGCGCCCGGCGCGCGCATGTCGCCCGGCGTCGCCACATCCAGGCGCGCGAGCTTGTGGGCATATCGCGCATTGGCGGAGGTATAGAGCAGCTCCGCCCAGCCGGCGTCGTTGCGGGAGAAATCCTCGTATTGCGATGTCATCGCGATCGCCTGATAGCTGACCGCATCCAGCCTGCCGCCTGCATTGGCACCTAGCGCGATCCGCTCGATGGTCGCAGGCCGGTAGCTCAGCCCGTACATCTGGTCGCGGGTGAGCACGAGACGCACCGGGCGTTTGAGCTTGAGCGCGCCGAGCGTCGCCAGCACCACCTGATATTGCGGGCGCAGTCCCGAGCCGAACGCGCCGCCGACGAAAGGCGACATCACGCGGACATCGTCCGGCTTGAGCCCGAACACGCCGCAGACATAGCGCTGCACGTTCTGCACGCCCTGGGTCTTGTCGTAGATCGTGAGCTTGCCGCCGCCGTCAAAGACGACGGTCGCGCCGAACAGCTCCATCGGATTGTGATACTCGGCGGGAATGAAATACTCGGCCTCGTGCCGCGCCGCCGCGCGGCCGAGCGCCTTCGCAGCATCACCGCGCGGCTTCTCCGGCTTGTCGATCGTCCGCACCTGTTCGAGCCGCGCATGCAGATCGGTGGCGAAACTTTCCGATTCGTACTGGATGCCCACGAGCGTTGCCGCAAAACGCGCGGTCTCCCAGTCCTCCGCGAGCACCAGCGCGACCGGCTGTCCGTTGAACCTGACCCTGTCGTCATAGAGCGGCCGGAACGGCGAGCCGCCTTCGGGCGCGACGTCGTCGTGATAGTCCTTGTCGGCCGAGCCCATCTTCGGCCGGTTGTCGTGGGTCAGCACGTCGAGCACGCCCTGGACCGCCAGCGCGCGGCTGGCATCGATGCGCACGATGCGGCCTTTGGTCATGGTCGAGGTCACGACCGCGCCAAAAGCGAGATTGGGCACATTGAAGTCGCCGGCATATTTGGCAAGGCCGGTGACCTTGGCGCGTCCGTCGATGCGGGAGGTGGCAGTGCCGATGGTGGAGGCCATGACTTTCACCTAATCTTCGTTCACCTGATCTTCGTTCACCGGATCTTCTTGCTGGACTGGATTTGCGGCGTGGCGTTCGCCGCCTGCGTCAGGGTGCGGATGATGGCGCGGCGCGCGAGGTCGATCTTGAAGGCATTGTGCGCAAAGCCTTTTGCGGTCTTGAGCAACATGTCGGCGGCCTCCGCAAAGGCTGCCCTGTCGGGCGCCCTGCCGCGCAACGCCGCTTCGGCATTCCTGTCACGCCACGGCTTGTGCGCGACGCCGCCCAGCGCAAGGCGGGCGTCCTTGATATGGCCACCGTCGATCTCAAGCGCAGCCGCGACCGAGACCAGCGCGAAAGCATAAGACAGCCGGTCGCGAATCTTCAGATAGCTGTGGTTCGCGGCAAAGCCCTTGGGCGGCAGCTCGATCGCGGTCACGATTTCCTGCGGCGCGAGATTGTTGTCGAGATGCGGCGTGTCGCCGGGCAGCCGGTGAAACTCCTCGAATGCGATGACGCGCTGGCCGGAAGGCCCCGCCACATGGACATTGGCCTCCAGCGCCGCCAGCGCGACGCACATGTCGGACGGATGCGTCGCGATGCAGGACTCGCTGGTGCCGAGAATGGCGTTGATCCGGTTGATGCCGTTGATGGCGGAACAGCCGGAGCCGGGCTCGCGCTTGTTGCAGGGCGTTGCGACATCGTAGAAATAGAAGCAGCGCGTCCGCTGCAGGAGATTGCCGCCGGTGGACGCCATGTTGCGGAGCTGCTGCGAGGCGCCGGCCAGGATCGCGCTCGAAACCAGGGGATAGCGCGCCTCGATCAGCGGGTGATAGGCAAGATCGCTGTTCGGCACCAGCGCGCCGATGCGCAGGCCGCCGCCCTTCGTCTCCTCGACGGCTTTCAGCGGCAAATGGGTGATGTCGATCAGCCGCGCCGGGCGCACGACATCGTATTTCATGAGGTCGATGAGGTTGGTGCCGCCAGCGATGAATTTGGCCGCCGGATCGGCCGCGATCTGGCGGACGGCATCGGCAATGTCGGTCGCGCGCGAATATTCAAAATTGTTCACGGCTTGCCTCCCGTCTTGCCTTCCTTGCCTTCCCTCTTGTCTTGCATCGCGCCGATCGCCTGCTGGATCGCGGCGACGATGTTGGGATAGGCGCCGCAGCGGCAGATATTGCCGCTCATCAATTCGCGGATTTCATCGGCGGTCTTCGCCCTGCCCTCGGCGATCAGCCCGGCGGCCGAGCAGATCTGGCCGGATGTGCAGTAACCGCACTGGAACGCGTCGTGATCGATGAAGGCCTGCTGCAGCGGATGCAGCGTGTCGCCCGATGCCAGTCCTTCAATCGTGACGACGCTGGCGCCGTCCTTCATCACGGCCAGCGTCAGGCATGCATTGACGCGGCGCCCGTCGAGCAGGACCGTGCAGGCGCCGCATTGACCGTGATCGCAGCCCTTCTTCGTGCCGGTCAGATCGAGCCGGTCGCGAAGCAGATCGAGCAGCGTCGTCCAGGGCGCGACATCGAGTGCGTGTTTTTGGCCGTTGACCGTGAGCGCGGTGGAGAATGTGGCCGGCTTGACTACGGCCGGCTTTGACGGGTTCTTGGACACGCTCTCGGACGTGCTCTCAAACTTGCTGTTGGACCCGGGACGGCCCGCTGGGGCTGGGTTCATGCAATCCCTCCGGAAAGCAGGCGGCAATCCGCGCCTGACGCGACTGCCGGGACATGGCGCAATCGGAGATAATCCGCGACGCGACGGATGGTTCGATCGCGAATAACGTTACGGCAAATCCGGCTGCGTTCGGCCAGAAGCAAGACCGGAAGCAAGACCGGAAGCAAAAAATATCATTCGTGGCCGTACTTTGGACATCGGGGCCGATGGGAAATTTCGCCGCATGGCGCTTTTCGTCGCGGGCGCAATGCCGGGCAAGACGAGGCGGGCGGCATCCACCTATTCGGTAGCAAGCAGGACCGGACCTATATAGCCATCCGGGCGCACGAGCACCGACGCGAACCCGGCGAACGGCATTTCATCGCCGTTCCGCTCGACATTGACCACCGACGTCCGGCCTGTCTGCGGAAATATTGCCGCATCCGGCGTGAGGCGGAGTTGGACCCAGCAGCCATCTTCGTGAAGATGATGGAGCGTCGTGCGCAAACCATTCTCCAGGACGACATCCATGTCGCGAAGACGGTGCCCACTCACCTCTCTCCGATGTTCCCAACCACATTCAGCGGAAAGAGCGGCTCAGGATAGGCCACGCTGAAGCCGGAAGCCTCCTCCGCAAGCCGGCGGTTGACGTCGGGCATCCGAAGGATGTCCTCCAGCATGCGCCGCAGCGCGAGCGTCGGAGGATCGAACGTGCAGAACAGGGCCAGTTGCGCGAGCGTGTTGCGGCGGAGGGTTTCGCCGACCGGCCGGCGCTCCAGTTCGTAGCTGTCGAGCAGCGCTTCGGGCGCGGCGCCGTGTACGACGCTCGCCAGTTTCCAGCCGAGATTCATCGCATCCTGTATGCCGACATTCATGCCCTGCCCGCCCATGGGGGCGTGGATATGAGCGGCATCGCCCGCAAGAAGAAGCCTGCCTTTCCGGTAGTGTTCGGCGAGCCGCGTTTCATCCGTGAAGCGCGAAAGCCAGATCGGGTCACGTGGCAGGAGATCCGTCTTGGCGATATGCGCCGCTGCCGCGGCGAGGTTCGCCAGCAAGACCGGCTCCGCGGCGCCCACCTCGGTGACCGGCCGATCAACGACGACGATCCTGTGATGCACGCCGTCACCGAGCGACACCACGAGCATGCCGCCAAATTCGTTGACGATGATGAGCATCGGCTTCTCTGGCGGCGCATCGAGCGCGACGTCTCCGAGCATCATGGTAAGCCGCGCGTCATGCCCGAGGAAATCGATCGCCGCTGCGCGCCGCACGACGCTGCGGGCGCCATCCGCACCCACAACATAGCGCGCGGCAAGTTGAAAACTGGCCTCGCCGCTTCTGCCCTCGACGATGACGCCATCCGCACCCGCCTCAATCGTCTCGACCAGATGTCCTCGTCTGATGACGGCACCAAGTTCCAGTGCGCGCTCTTCAAGCAGCGCCTCGGTCACGGCCTGGGGCAGAAGCAGCATAAAAGGAAAGCGTGTCTCGAATACGGAAAAATCCAACGGTGCTTCAAGGCCACCGAAATGCGCGGCAGGGATCGCGCGTCCGCGAGCGATAAAGCGATCCGCAAGCCCGCGCAGGGCGAACATTTCGAGCGTCCGTCCGTGGACCGCCAGCGCGCGCGACTGGGTGACTCGCTCGTGGCGCCGTTCGATCACGGCAACCTTCACTTTTGCGAGAGCCAGTTCGCAGGCAAGCCAAAGGCCGACCGGTCCTGCACCGACCACCACGACATCGAATTGATCATTCATCACGTATCAGATCCGCACTTGTGATCGAGGCAGGCGTCAGCCGCTCCGAAGCGTTCCGAAAATTGCATGCTAAAAACATGCGCCAAAAACATGAGCCTTGTCGCCGCAGGCGTTAACCCATGGAATTCCGAAAGGGCCGTTTGGCTGGATTAAACAATGCGTCGAACCCGTTTCGCTGATTTGAATGCTTTTGTTGCCGTCGCAGACCATGGCAGTTTCACGAGGGCTGCGGCACAGTTGGGTCTTTCGACGAGTTCGCTCAGCCAAATCATCCGCGGACTGGAGGAAAGCCTGGGAGTCCGGCTCCTCAACCGCACCACCCGCAGCGTTTCGCCAACGCAGGCAGGCGAGCAAATGCTTTTGCGTCTCAGGCCGCTGTTCGACCAGATCGACGCGGCGGTCGATGAAACAAATGCGTTCCGCGACAAGCCGGCTGGCCGCCTGCGTCTGACGGTGTCACCACCGGTCTCCTGCTTTGTGCTGTCACCATTGCTGCCGAAATTCCTTGCTCAATATCCGGACGTCGTCGTCGATGTGTCGGTTGATGCGGCATTGACCGACATCGTTGCCGGGCGATTTGACGCCGGAATTCGCGTTGGGCGGCTCGTCGCGCGAGACATGATCGCCGTGCGCATTTCAAACCCGTTGCGGCTGGTTGTTGTCGCCTCTCCTCATTACCTCGTTCGGCATCAGAAACCGAAATCACCGAAGGATCTGCAAGCGCATAATTGCATCAGACTGCGTTTCCCGAGCGGCGCCTTTCTGCCGTGGCGGTTTGCCGTCGATGGCGAAATCCAGGATGTTGAGGTCGGAGGCTCGTTGATTTCGACTGATCCGGCACTGCTTGTTCGCGCCACCGTCGACGGCTTGGGCGTTCTCTACGCGCTGCAGGATTTCGCGGCTCCGCTGATCGCAACGGGACAATTGGTCCCCCTGCTTGAGACATGGATGCCGCCTCCCTCCGACGGGTTTTGCCTGTATTACCCAAGCCGGCGACGCAATCCCGCATCATTATGCGCGCTGATCGATTTCCTGCGGTTGAATCTCAACACCAATGCGGGGGACACTGCCACGAGCGATGATGGAGCGCGACGAGTCCAGGATGAATCGCATCGCGCGGCTCGTGCATGATGTGATGAGATGAAAATCGCCATCATGCTCTAGCTCTTTGTTTGAGCATGATCCCTCGGGTCAAGCCCGAGGGCATGCTTTTCCGAATCATGCTCTAGACGGCGCGGTTCGAAGCGCCGCGCACGAAGTCTTTATTCGCGGTGATCATGCTTTCTCGAAGTCGGTCACATTCAGCCTGTGGTCCTCTGGTAGCGAGTCACCAGAAAAAACTGGACTGAATGAATGAACAAGCGAGACCAGCTCTACATGCAGCTTTTGGAGGCATCCAAACAGCAAATCGAAGAGAACATATCAGCACACAAGCTTAGCAGTGGCCAAATCAGGAGTTCGTTCGCTCAACAGCAGGCCTTGCTGCGAACTAACAAGCAAGCTCCGCCGCCACAAATGCCGCTCGACTTCCTGGCCATTGGCGACTCCTGGTTTGAATATCCGCTGTTTGACGACACGATTTCGTTCAACAACGCAATTGTTGCGCCAATGCAGCTTGGATCAATGGGCAACCCGCCACCACATGTCCTCAATCAGGCACTGCACGGACAACTCATGAAGACGATGCTGTCGCCGGAAAATCGCGAGAAAATAATCGCGGTCCTGAAGGACCGGGACCAATGGCTGGACGAACAGACCGGATTGCCTGATGCGATACTCGTTTCCGCAGGAGGCAATGATTTAGTAGTGCCGGAGTACCAGCTTGCAACTTACCTGAACCGGGGCGGCGGAGGCCTCAACATCAAGCGGTTTCAGGAAGCGCTCCATTCACTCCACGCCTTATATATGGACTTGTTCGCGCTGCGCGATCAGCATGCGAAAGGCGTACCCATTGTCGCTCATTGCTATGACTACGCGATCCCGAACGGCGTTCATCCTATCTGCGTGCGGTCGGCTTGGCTGTGGCCTTCGTTGAGCCTTACCGGACACGACTACAATGCCGGATTGCACGTCCTCACCCAGATGATGAATTTGTTTCACGATATGCTTGCGGCTCTTGCGAGGAGTCCCGCCAATCATTTCCACCTGATCGATACGCGGAACACGCTGGCACGCGATGCTTCGCAGCCTCTGGGCTGGGCAAACGAGATACACCCCTGGCATCACGGCTTTACGGCGCTTGCGACCAAATTCCTGGCAGGTTTGCGGGCAATGCCTGCCTTCAAGCACAGGATATGACACGCGGCTCTGGTCTCTAGTTTTGACGCGTTTCTTCACACGAACCGGTGCCGAGCCCCGCATCCAGCGCGGGGCAGGCTTTCGCTTGATAACGAACTCTGGGCGCAAGTCCCGATTTGCGCCCAAAATTCGCCCTCTTCTGGGTAAAGCACGGCGCTCGGGCAGCCCGCCCGCATTTTCCGATTCTGGGCTGACTTGCTGGGCTGCCTACGATTGTATTTGGATTCGGGAGCGGCGGATGAGCCAGGTTTCGTTTGCGCTTTTGATTGTGATCGGTTTGACGCTGACTGCCTATTTCGGGGTCGCGGCATGGCGCCTGTCCGATGATCGGCAGATAGACATCACGGGTCACTTCCTCCCCGCGCAACAAAACGCATGGAGGCCGATCTCAGCCGATCGCTGAGCAACTTTTCTCTTTCCCTCCCGCGCAGGCTGCGCTTTCATGCCTCACCCCCTCGGGCTAACTCATCAAGCGATTTGATCAGTACTTTGATCAGTAGATTGATCATTTACTTGGCAAGCTAGATCGGGGACCAATGCGTTTTGAGGTGTCCTTATGCCGGCACTTACGAAAATTGCGACTTCTGATCTGACGGACGAACTCATTGCGCAAGCGGTCGCAAGCATTGAGGCCGCCAGCCATTTCTCTTCTCCCTTCCCGCACATCATCTTTCGGGATTTCTTTCCCGCGGATTTCTATCGGAATCTGGTTCGGAGCATCCCGACGCAAGGGTACGATCCGATCACCGGCACGGGGACGCGGATGGCGCTGCGTCTCTATGGCGACAATGTCGAAAGCATCGAACCGGAACTGCGCGCCGCATGGTCCGCCGTATCCGCCATGCTGACCTCGGAAGAGGTCGAGAGAGCGATCCGCATCAAGCTGAATGACGGGCTCGCGATTCGCGCTCGCGGCGACAAGGTTGCCAGCAGCGACGACCTGAAGCTGGTGGCGAAGCCGGTCGTTTATTGGGACAACAACGGCTATCGGATCAAGCCACATCCCGACACGCGCAAGAAGGTCGTGACCATGCAGCTTTATTGCCCGGCCGACAGCAGCCAGGAAGCTCTCGGCACGACCCTTTATCGGGCCTCTCTTAAAGGCTTGATGCATGTCGGCTCCTACTGCCTGGAGCCTGTGAAGACGATACCGTTTCTCCCGAATGTCGGATATGCGTTCGTCGTCCTCAAAGCGTATCACTCGCTCACAAGAATGAGCTGGCATGGACGGCCGCCGATCAAGACCGATCAGCCTCGCATCTCGATACTGAACACTTTTTATGTGAACGAGCATGTAGGCTTCTGACCGTCGCCGAAGATGGTCGGAGCCCGCGGGCAAGCTTTTTCCTGGTCTACCGTCTTACGCCGCGCGTCCGAGCCAATCCCGCACCTTCTGGGCGAGACTGCGGAGACTGCGGCTGGTCACGATCGATCCGCCGTTCTCAGCGTCAGCCGATGGCGGCCGCGCCGCGGCCGCAGTTTCGGCCCGAGCTTCGGCAATCTCGTCCGGCCCCGGAGAGAGCCGCGGTTCGGCCACGGCCCCATTGACAATCGGTTCGACCTCCGCCGCAGCGACCGGGCGCGGCGTCCGTTCGACTTGAGGCGGAACTGAAATCGTCTCGACCTGCCTCCGCTCGGCAACGGAGTCAGACAGATGCGGCTGGGCCATGGGCTCGGCTGGCATGGGCTCGACTGGCATCGGTTTAGCCAGCCGCTCGGCGCGCGCGGACTGAGGCGCGACAACTCCCGCGCCACGGCGCCTCCGCGATGCGGGAGCAGCCGATACGAGACGCGATGCAAGTCCGTTGGCAAGTCCCTTGGCAAGCCCTTTGGCCTTCTGCCGGCGGGCATGGGCCGATAGCGCTTGTGGGCCGACATTGGCCAGAAACACCCGCTCATGCGAGCGCGACAGCCGCTCGACGGCGGCATTCAGCGGCAGCCAGTCGACCGCCCTGATGTCGTCCATCAATTCGTGGGTCTGCTCGCCCGCCGCTTCCATGCGCCAGTAATGCACGATCTTGGCGCGGCCGCCGGAGTCATAGACCAGCGTGCCCAGGAATTCGTGCACCGTCACATTGTGACCGGTCTCTTCCAGCACCTCGCGCTTGGCGGCGGCGCGCGGCGTCTCGCCGTCGTCGAGCTTGCCCTTCGGCAGCACCCACTCGTCGCGCTTGCGCAAGCGCACCACGGCGACCAGCGGCGGTTGCTGGCGCCGTAGCACAATGCCTCCAGCTGCCAGAACCGGCACTCTCGCCATCGCACATTCCACTTCTTCGCGTTCGAATCGATTTCTTATATCGAGCCGAAGACAAAATCGAGATCACGCCGAAGGGTTCCTGAACAAAGGCTGCCCGGCCCGAATTCGTGCCCATTCGGACACGTTGTCGCAGAATTCGAAATGCGCGGGAGCAAGCACGATGATGGTCGAGCCGTGCTCGAACCATCCGAGCTCATCGCCCTTTCGCACATCGACATCGCAAGGAAACACAAGCGGCCCGCGCGTCCCTGAATTGAGCACCATGTCGAGGAAATGCAGCCGGATGCTGGCCACAAGGATGGCAGCGACCGGCACCAGAGTAAGGGCGTCGCCGCTTGTCAGATGCGTCCGGATCACGGCCCGCTCATTCTTGCAGAACAGCCGCTCGATCCTCTTCAGGGCGATCGGATTGACGTTCCAGGTGTCGCCATGAATGAGCGTGACCTGCGCGATGTGGCAGTCATGCGGCGCGTGAAAGCGGTGGTACATGCTCGACGTCAGCCGCAGCGTGAGGAAGCGGCCGTTGCGGTGTGTCTCGACCAGCGCCGGATCGCCGAGGAGGTCGATCAGCGAATAGGACGCGCCCTTGATCTGGAACAGCTCGCCGTCCCGGACCGTGCCGAAGGCGCCGATGATGCCATCGCTGGGGCTCACCACGATCGACGGATCGGGATCGGCCGGACGCAGGCCCGGACGAAGCTCACGGGTGAAGCAGTCATGCAGGCTCTTGAAATGAGTCTTCTTGGCCTCCGACAGATCGAGATCGGAGAACAGCCGCCAGCAGCCGATCGAGACATCCCTGACAAGAGGATTTTCGATCTTGCTGAACCAGCCCATGAATCGGGTCAGCGCGGCGCGCGGGATGCGGTTGGTCAGCAGGAAGTTAAGGTCTTCCTGTTGGGTCAAGGAGGCGATGAGGCTTTTCACTGTCATGAATCTGTCAGCAGGAGTGGTTAGCGCTGGTGGTATGGACACGTCGATTCCCATGTTGTCTCTCGCCGCCGGCGCGGTCGCAGCAACCGTGGCTGTCGCCCCCCGGGTCAAGGCGCGGCTTGAGCTGTCGCGGGCCAAGCACCGCTCCTTGACCGGACACTCGAAAATGTCGCGCCGGGTGGCGCGGCTGATCCCGTTCTACGAGTTCGACATAAACGACTTCTTCCGTTCCGACGGCGCGCCGCAAGAGATTGCGACCCGGCGGCAGGACGCCTTCTTCCGGCTCGGCGGCGTCTTCGAGCAACGCTTCGCCAGGAGCCGGCAGATGACGTCGGAGGCCGCCGGGCAGATCTCCGACCTGCAATTCACCCAGGCCTACCGGGTGCCGTTTCAATATAGCCGGCTGGTCCGCGAGCATCTCGGCTCCGGCGTGTTCATGCAGTCCTCGGCCGGCGTGACGCTGACCGATCTCGACGGCAATGTGTTCTACGACCTCGCCGGCTCCTATGGCGTCAACATCTTCGGCTATGACTTCTACAAGGAGTGCATCGCCAATGCCGAGAAGCGCACGGCCGCGCTCGGGCCGGTGCTCGGCTTCTATCATCCGGTGGTCGCCGAGAACGTGAAGCGGCTCTGCGAGATTTCCGGGCTCGACGAAGTCTCCTTCCACATGTCCGGCACCGAGGCCGTGATGCAGGCGGTGCGGCTTGCCCGCTATCACACCGGCCGCTCGCATCTGGTGCGGTTCGCCGGCAGCTATCACGGCTGGTGGGGCGACGTGCAGCCGGGCGTCGGCAATCCGGTGTCGCCGCACGAGACCTATACGCTCGCCGACATGTCGGAGCGGACGCTGCATGTCTTGAGGACGCGGCGCGACATCGCTTGCGTGCTGGTCAATCCGCTGCAGGCGCTGCATCCCAATGCCAACGCGCCGTCCGATTCGTCGCTGGTCGACAGCTCCCGCGGCGGCCATTGCGATCGCACCGCCTATGGCGACTGGCTTAAGAAGCTGCGCGAGGTCTGCACCGAGCGCGGCATCGTGCTGATCTTCGACGAGGTGTTCGTCGGCTTCCGGCTCGCGCGCGGCGGCGCGCAGGAGTATTTCGGCGTCAAGGCCGACATGGTGACCTATGGCAAGAGCCTCGCCGGCGGCCTGCCGATCGGCGTGGTCTGCGGCCGCAAGGAGCTGATGCGCCGCTTCCGCGACGACCGCCCGGCCGATGTCTGCTTCGCCCGCGGCACCTTCAACTCGCACCCTTACGTGATGACGGCAATGGACGAGTTCCTGAGCCGGCTCGCCAGCCCGAATTTCAGCTCGATCTACAACGGCCTCGACGAGCTCTGGAACAAGCGGGCGCGCGAGCTCAACGACATGCTGGCCAAGGAAGGCCTGCCCGTTCAGGTCGCCAACATGTCGTCGATCTGGATGGTGCATTACACCGAGCCGTCCCGCTACAATTGGATGCTGCAATATTATCTGCGCGCCGAGGGGCTTGCCTTGAGCTGGATCGGCACCGGGCGGCTGATCTTCAGCCTGAACTACACCGATGCCGATTTTGCCGAGGCAACCAGGCGCTTCGTCGCGGCGGCCTCCAAGATGAAGCAGGACGGCTGGTGGTGGCACGATGCGTCGCTGACCAACAAGAAAATCCGCCGGCAGATCCTGAAAGAGATGCTGGCGCGCAAGTTTGCGCGCTGAACAAATCTCTCTCCGTCATTCCGGGGCGCGCTGAAAGCGCGAACCCGGAATGACGGGGCAACGAAACTTGGATGCCCGGGTCGTCCGCGATCGAGTCGGGGATAGGCGCCCGGGCATGACGAACGGCGAGAGCATTCAGGCCCAACTCCAGGGCATGAGTCTCAGGCGTGCTTCTCTTCCAACCCGTGATCGAGAATGTCGTGGCCGGGATCGATCAGCTCGCCGCGCAACAGCGCCAGCGGCGCCTTGTGGTAGAGCACGAAATCGTTGAACGGATCGGTGATGATCTTGGTCATCCAGACGAGGCCGGTTTCGATATCGCGGATGAAGAAGAGCTGCACGGTGCGGAACAGAAGGCCGCCGAGGCCCACCACCAGCCAGATCTTGGCGACCTGCCGGACGAAATCGGCCGGCGTGGCCCAGGACGAGACCAGGCCGAACAGGGTCGGATCGGCATAGAGCACAAGCGGCGACAGCGCCCAGATCGTCATCAGCACGACCTTGCGGCGCAGATTGTAGCCGACCTTGATGTCTTCCTTGTGCTCATGACTTGCCTGGTTGATGTGGTCGTAACCCCTGGGCTCGAAGAAGAAATGGCCAGCCTGGCGCGAGGTCATCGAGACCAGCCAGCCGATCAGCGCGGAGACCAGCGGATCGAAGAACATCATGACATAACCGATCATGAAGCTGATGGCGCTGACGAAGTGCAGGCTCTGATTGATCCTGCTGTGGTGATAATAACGATGGTCGTCCCAGCGCTGAATGCGAAGCTGCTCAAGGAAGTTTTTGATCATTTCTCTCCCCCAAAAAAAAGGATGAGGGAGTGATATCGCGATTCGATGTATGTCATATGACATCATATAAATGTCATATGACATCATCCCTTTGCCATCAGCCAGGCGATGGCGCGCGACGCCTTACGCGGCGGCCGCCATCTCAAGCTTGCGGAAACGCACCAGCGAGAAATGGCCGAGCGGCGGGATGAGACGGCGCTCAGCCAATTCCATGTCCTTCGCACCGGCGAGCCATTTGGTGTAGCGCGACCAGCCAAACTCGGCGGTGCGGAAGCCGAGGCGGCACACCACGGGCTGCAAGCTCTGCTCGATGAAGCGGCGCACGCCGGTGTCGGCGCTAACGCGGGTGAGGATGATCAGCTCGCCGCCAGGCCGCAGCACGCGCGCGAATTCGTCGAGCGCGACTTCCGGGTTCGGCACCGCCGTCACGACATATTGCGCCATCACGACATCGAAGGAATTGTCCGGAAATTCGAGCTTCTCCGCGTCCATCACCGCGAGCCCCTCGACATTCTTCAGATGCTGATCGGCAACGCGCTGATTGGCCTTGCGCAGCATCGCTTCGGAGATGTCGGTGCCGAAAATGCGAACGTTCGGCCCATAGAGCGGCAACGAGATGCCTGTGCCGACGCCGACTTCGAGCACGCGGCCGCCGATCTTGTTAGTAGCAAGGATCGCGGCACGCCGTCCCTTGCTGAACACCCCGCCGAACACGAGGTCATAGATGGGGGCCCAGCGGTCATAGGCCTGCTCGACCATCTCGCGGTCGAAATCGAGCTGCCTCGTCCCGTCAAGCTTCATAGTCTGTGCCATAGTGACTCCAACCTGTGTGTTTTTCCTGTGTGTTTCGTTGATTGCCGTTCAGCCGTGTGCGGCGCTTCTGTCCGCCGCGACACGCGCGGGGCTTTGCAACGGACGACTTTGTAACGGACTACTTTGCAGCGAACGGCTCTGTAACGGACGATTTGGCTGCAGGGCCGCCAGATTGCTGATAAACTGCCTTGCGCTGTTTTCCCATGAACGTTCCAGCGCAAAATTCCGGCAAGCTTCTCGCGACATGGTGAGCGCGCGCATGCAGGCGCTGCGCAGATCCTCATCCAGCGCGCCGATCGGACGATCGGCGATCACGTCGAGCGGACCGGTGACCGGAAAGGCGGCGACCGGCGTGCCGCAGGCCAGCGCCTCGAGCTGCACGACGCCGAAAGTGTCGGTGAGGCTCGGGAAGACGAACACGTCCGCCGCAGCCACATGCGACGTCAGGTCCTCGCCTTTCTTTTCCCCTAGGAATTTCGCTTGCGGGAAGCGGCGCTCCAGCTCGGCGCGCTGCGGGCCGTCGCCGACGATGACCTTGCTGCCGGGCAGATCCAGCGACAGGAACGCCTCCAAATTCTTCTCCACGGCCACGCGCCCGACGGTCATGAAGATCGGCCGCGGCAGATCGAGCTTCGCGGGATTGCCGGGATGAAACAGCCCGGTGTCGACGCCGCGGGTCCAGAAGCCGAGCTTCTTGAAGCCGCGTGCGGCAAGCTCCTGCCTGAGCGAGTCGGTTGCGACCATGGTCGTGGCGGCGGCGTTATGGAAGTGCCGCAGCACCGCGTAGCCCACGCTTACAGGAA
>Ga0210402_10001481_pt1 | contig 24207 bp, 15 predicted proteins | sample IncBWC7MmetaG_FD_161055 | JGI IMG/M metagenome (GOLD analysis project Ga0210402, IMG submission 161055) | Forest soil microbial communities from Barre Woods Harvard Forest LTER site, Petersham, Massachusetts, United States - Inc-BW-C-7-M | ecosystem: Environmental > Terrestrial > Soil >... | reverse complement strand
AGAATGCGGTGTCATTGCCGAAGGGCTCGCGCAGCTGCAGGTCCGCCGGCAGGAGCTTGCCCAGCCACTGATCGAACGACAGGCGGAACGAATGCACCATGATGGCCATTGCCACCATCAGACTGAAACTCACGATGATGGCAGCCAGGCTCAATGCGGACAGGCCGACATTCTCGCGCAGCTGCGCCACTGCGGTGTCGACCACGGTGCGGTGTGTGCGCGGTGCCAGATCCAACATTTTCATGGTGACCGCCGGGACCAGCAACACGGCGCCGAACAACAGCGTGGCGATCGCGGCGTAACCAAACAGCGGCAGGCCTGCCACGGGCGGCAGCCAGGCGAGCGCCGATCCGATCATCAGCAATACGACTCCGAGTTGCCAGCTCATGCGCGCAGGGACCCCGTAGTCGCCATCACCGCCCTTCAATGCGCGGGCCGGCGGCTGTTGCGCGGCGTTACGCGCGGGCGCCCAGGCGCCAATTCCCGCCACCAGGGTGCCGATCACGAGGAAGGCCAGGATGGCCAGAGGCGCGGCGCGCAGCGAAGCGCCGGCAGCGCGTAATTGTCCGTTGCCGAGGTCCCCTGTTAAAAATTGTAAAACTGCGGCAGCAATGACGGCGCCCAGGAGCACACCGATGAGCGAACCGGCCACGCCGAGACTGATACCTTCGCCCAGCAATGCGGTCCGTAATTCGCCGCGCGTCATGCCGAGCGCCCGCAACAGCGCGAGCGAGTGCCGGCGGCGCAGCACCGAGAGGGCTTGAGTCGAAAACACCAGGAACGCACCGGTAAACAATGCGACCAACGCCAGCATGTTTAGATTGACCCGATACGCTCTTGTGACGGTGATGGCCCGATCGCGCTCGACTTTCGGTGCAATGGCGAGCACACCGGCCGGGAGCCGCTTGGAAAGCTCGCCCCGCAGCGCGTCGACGTCCGTGCCCGGCGCGAGCCGCAGATCGACGCGGTTCAAACGGCCGACGGCGTTGAAAGTCCACTGCGCGGAGGCGATGTCCATGATTCCCAGCGCCTGCGGATAGCTTGCTTGCGACAGGATGCCGATCACTCGCAGCGCTTTGGGCGCGTTGCCGACGATGACTTGCAGCATATCGCCGCGCTTAAGATTCAACTCTCGGGCAGCGCTGCTGCTCAAATAAATGCTGTCGGCCTTGAAGAGTTGGAACAGGTTGTCGCCGATGTCGCCGGCGAGCGCGGGCTGCAGCGCGGCGGCGCGAAACAAGTCAAGTCCGAGTACCTTGAGGGTGTTGCTGCGGCCCGCCAGCGCCGCGTCCAGTTCGAGCACCGGGCTCGCCACACTGATCGCAGGATCCCGTGCCAGCTTGACGTACAGCTGTTCGGCAAAACCATCGCGCGGGCCGCGAATCACAATGTCGGATTCCCCCACCAGCCGCTTGGTGGCCAAACCAAACTCGTTGAGCGCCGAAGTATTCACCAGAAACACGGCTGCTCCGAGGGCCACGCCCAATGCGATCGCGAGCACCGTGATGCACAACCGGCCGGGCTGTTCGCGCAACTGCGCGAGCAGCAACATGCGCCAAATTGCAAATGCAGCGCGCGCGCCGTTCATGAACTTATGGGTCACGGGTGCAGCCCGCCGGCATCCAGCACCAGGATCCGATCGGCGGTCTCCGCCGCGGTCCTTGAATGAGTGATCAGAATGCCCGCGCCGGCATTGGCTTTGACCTGCTCGCGCAGCAGCGCCAAGGTCTGCGCGGCACTGCGCGGGTCGAGGTTTCCGGTGGGTTCATCCGCCAGCACCAAGCGCGGTTGATGAATCAGGGCGCGTGCGATCGCGACGCGCTGCACCTCGCCGCCAGAAAGATCTCGCGCGCGGCGGTTGGCCAAGGGCAGAATTCCGACGGCCGCCAGCATGGCGTGCGCGCGCTCGCCGCGCTCGGGTTCCTGTATCCCCAACAAATCCAGCGGCAACGCCACATTCTGCGCGACGCTCAAATACGGCAGGACATGAAACGCCTGGAAGACGAAGCCGATGGCGCGTCGACGCAGCAGGGTGGTGGCATCATCGTCCAACGCCGTCAGATCGATCCCATCGAGCAGCACGCGGCCGCCGTCGGGCTTATCGAGGCCGGCCAGCACATTGAGCAAGGTCGATTTGCCGACGCCGGACTCGCCCATGACGGCCAGGTATTCGCCCTGCCGCAGTTCTAGATCCAGCCCCTCGAACAGCGCAGGCCGATCCGGCGAAAAGCGCTTGGTTAAGGCTTCGAGCCGAAGAACCGGATCAGCCAAGGGCTCCGCTTCAGGCAGCGTCGACCCCGATGACCGCCTTCAATTCCAGGAAATCGCGCAATCCGAACTCACCCCACTCGCGGCCGTTGCCCGACATCTTGAAGCCGCCGAAGGGCGTATTCATGTCCCCCGCAGCGCCGTTCAGAGTCACCTGGCCGGCGCGAATCCTTGCTCCAACGCGCCGCGCATGCAGATTGTCCTTGGACCACACATAGGCCGCGAGACCGTAGGGGGTGTCATTCGCGATCTGCACCGCCTGCTCCTCGTTCTCATACGGGAGAATGCAGAGCACCGGACCGAAGATCTCCTCGCGCGCGATGGTCATATCGTTGCGTACGTTCGAAAAAATAGTCGGCTTGACGTAGTACCCCTTGGATAATCCGTCGGGCCGGCCGGCGCCGCCGATGACCACCTTGGCTCCCTCGGCAATACCCTTCGCGATATAGCCTTCGACCCGGTCGAATTGCACCTTGGAAACCACCGGACCGATGGTGGTTTTCTCCGAAGTCGGATCTCCGACGATCACGGATTCGGCCGCACTTTTGGCGAGGGCTTCCACCTGGGCAAGTTTGGCTGCCGGGACCAGCATGCGCGTGGGCGCATTGCAGGATTGGCCGGAATTCTGGAACACGTGCATGACGCTGCGCTTGACCGCGCGCTCGAAGTCCGCGTCGTCCAACAACACGTTGGGCGATTTCCCGCCGAGCTCCTGATGCACGCGCTTGACGGAGGCCGCGGCGTTTTTCGCCACCTCGGTGCCGGCGCGCGTGGATCCGGTGAACGACACCATGTCGACTTCACGATGGGACGACAGGGGCGCGCCCACGCTGATGCCGTCGCCGTTGACCAGATTGAACACGCCTTTGGGAACACCCGCTTCGTGCATAACCTTGGCCCAGAGGATGGCGCTGAACGGCGAATACTCGGAGGGCTTGAGCACCATGGTGCAGCCCGCGGCGAGGGCCGGTATCACTTTGGCCGCAACCTGATTGATCGGCCAATTCCACGGAGTGATCAAGGCGCACACGCCGACCGGTTCCTGCACCAGCCGAACGGTGCCGCGCATTTCCTCGAACTTGAAATTCTTGAGCACGTCGATCATCGCGCTGATGTGGCCGACGCCAACGCCAGCCTGCGCGCCCTTCGACAAGGTGATGGGTGCGCCCATTTCAATGGAAATCGCCTGCACGATTTCTTCGTAGTGCGCCTTGTAGGCGGTCAGTATCCGCTCCATCAGCGCCAGACGCTCGGCGGGCGTGGTGCGCGAATAGCTGTCGAACGCGCGGCGCGCCGCCGCGACGGCGCGGTCGACGTCCTTGGCGCTGCCCATGGATATCACGCCGGATACTTCCTCGGTCGCGGGATTGATGACCTTGAGTTCCTTGGGATCGACCGGGTCGACCCAGGCGCCATCGATGTAAAACTGCCGATTGTCGTATGTCATGCAAAGCCCCTTAACGTAAGCGCTACTTCCTGGCGATATTCTACCCGCTGACCGCTCCGGAAGGAGGCGGTTTCGAGGTCATTTTGTCTGCGGCCGCCGACGGATGGCCGCCGCAGCCTCGAACCACCATGATTTCAGGCAGGTTTTGCGGTCCCAGTTCTCATTCTGCCTATTACAAAATTGCTAGGCTTTGCGCTATGGTAAAAATCCAAAAGTCGATCTTTGTGCTGGGTTTTGGCTGCGTCTTGGGCTTCAATTTGGGCCCTGCCGTGGCTGCGCTCCCGGAGTGGAACCCGGTTCGCGCGCACGGCGTCGAAATCGGCCCCGAGGCCAGCCGCCTCATCGTCGGTTTCAAAGCCAGCAGCGATAACGCCGTGATCAAAACGGTGCAGCGCCATTCGCGGGCTTACGCTGTCAAAATCTCCCAGGCTAAGACCTCCGAGTCGGATGTTTTGAGCTTGGCGCAGCGCACCGGCGTTGCCGTGGCCGGATCGCGCCAGATAACGCCGAGCATGCATGTGCTGTTTCTGCGGAATACGCTGTACGGCGCGGACGTGAACGCCATGCTCGAGCAGCTCAGAGCGGATCCTTCAGTAGCATTTGCCGACATCGATCAGCGCCGTCACGCGCATGCGCTGCCCGATGACCCCTTGTTCATGCCGACCCCTGGGGCGACCGGACAGTGGTATATGCAAACTCCCACACCGACGGGCGACCTCTCAGCGACAGATGCGGTGTCCGCGTGGGCCATTACCACAGGAAGCACCGGTACGGTAATCGCCGATGTGGACACGGGCGTCCGATTTGAACATCCTGACTTACTTCGGGCTGGATTTGGCGGACGACTGCTGCCTGGCTACGATTTTGTAGGCGAAGATCTCAATCCAGCCAATAGCAGTCCGTTAGGCACGTTTCTAATTGCCAATGATGGCGATGGCTGGGATCCCGACCCGTCGGATCCGGGAGATTGGGTCAGCGCTAAGGACATGACCAATTCATTGTTTCCCGCTTCCTGCGGAGACACAAGCACAACTCCCCCTGGACCGGTAAATAGTTCATGGCATGGGACACGCGTGGTCGGCATATTGGGTGCGATCACCGATAACGGTGCCGGCATAGCGGGGATGACTTGGAATCCCTACATCTTACCGGTACGGGCGCTCGGCAAATGTGGGGGCTATGACTCCGACATCATCGCCGGTATTCAGTGGGCCGCGGGCATGGCGGTCACCGGGGTCGCGGATAATCCTTATCCCGCCGACATTATCAATTTGAGCCTCGGTGGAGCGGGTGCCTGCACTTCCGCCTATCAGGCAGTACTGCCTACGATCATCGGCACGATGGGAGTACTGGTAGTCGCGTCGGCCGGCAATGCGAGCGGCCCGGTAGACGCACCCGGCAATTGCCCCGGGGTGCTAGCGGTGGCGGGCCTGCGCAATGTGGGCACCAAAGTGGGCTACAGCAGTTTCGGTCCCACAGTGGGCATTGCCGCGCCTGCCGGCAACTGTGTGAATTCAACCGGCGCCTGCCTGCGCTCAATCGATACGACGACCAACAACGGACTGACTACCCCGGGTACCAGCATCTACACCGATCAAACCAACGTAAACCTCGGCACCAGTTTTTCCGCGCCCATCGTTTCGGGCATTGCCGCGCTAATGCGCGCGGTCAATGCGAATTTGACGCCGGCGCAATTGATTGCGCGTATCGAGTCGAGCGCCACCGCATTTCCGGCCAACACCGGCGGTCTCCCGGTGTGCCCGAATCTTGACCCGACTTCGCAGCAATGTTCTTGCCCGGCATCCGGTCAATGCGGCGCCGGCATGATCAACGCCTTCAGCGCCGTTACGGCTGCGCTCAATCCGATTGTCGCGGTAGCCGTCCCGGCAGGCTTCAAGACCGGCACTGTCACACTGGACGCAAGCGGCAGCGAGGCGGCTTGCGGCGCCACCATCGCTTCGTATCTATGGTCCAATCCTACTGGAGCCGTCCAAATCGGTTCTGGCGCGGCTACTGCCACTACGGCTCAGGTAAATGTCACCTCGACCGGCTTGGGTACATTGACAGTTGCCGTGACGGATTCCGCTGGGAAAACGGACATGACGGTGTTGCAATTCACTTCCGGGGGCGTGGTCAGCAGCGCGCCGTCATCGGCAAAAACCGCCGCGAGCGCCTGCCCCGCGCCGATGACCGTGACGCCGATGGCGCCGGTGGTCACCGAGGCCTTCTCACCGACCAGCGTGGCGCCAAACGCCGCTGCTACTCTCACCGTTACGTTGACCAATAACAACGGCTTTGATCTGACCCAGTCGGCGCTGACGCAATCGCTGCCGGCGAATCTGTCGATTCAAGCCATGCCGGCGGTTTCAACCACCTGCACCGGCGCGGCCATGTCATTGACCAGCACCACGAGCAGCGTGACGCTTTCGAATGCCATCATCCCAGCCATGAGCAACTGCACCATCACCCTGAGCGTGATGAGCACCATGGCGGGCACCTACACCAACATGATTGCCGCCAATGCGCTCTCCACCGGACCTGCCGGGAGCAATTCGGCAAGCGCGTCGGCCTCGCTCGATGTGGCGGCCCCCGCCGGCGGCGGCGGCAGTAAGGGCGGCGGCGCGCTCGACTGGCTGGACTTCCTGTTCGTCACCGGCGTGCTGCTCGCCGGGCGCCGCTATGGGCGCGGCCGGCCACGCCCGTAACGTCCGCTAAACCGCTACAATCGCGCGCATGAGGAATTCAGACGAGCCGCGCGCCGCGGTGCAATCCGTAAAGGCGCATCGCGACGCGCGCGGTGTCCTATTCGAGCCGCTGACCGACGCTGAGCTCAAGTCTCAGAAGAACGTGCACATCGCGCTCACGCAGCCCAACGAAGTGCGCGGCAACCACGTGCACCACACGGCGGTGGAAATCACCAGCGTCGTGGGTCCGTGCCTGATCCGGCTCAAGGAAGCGGGGATCATCCGCGACATCGATGTGCCGGCGGGGGAAGTCTGCCGCTTGGAGATACCGCCGGGCGTGGTGCATGCGTTCCGCAACACCGGCGATGCCGCCATGCTGCTGGTCTCATTCAGCACCAACCTGCACGATCCCACCGGCGCCGATACGGTGCGGGAACCGATTCTTTAGAATCTTCAGCGCTCGCCTTTGAGCAGCTCCAGTTCGTGGCCGCGCTTGAAGTCGCGGATATGCTTCTCCATCCAGATGCGCGCCTGCTCGCTCTTCCTGAGCTTGATCGCCGCGGTGATCTTGCCTTGCGCCTCCGCGATGCGGGAGCGCGCTTGCGGCACCCGATCGACAATGCGCGTCAGCGCGGGCGCGAGCAGCAGGTTCAGGGGCGCCTGCGACAGAGCCAGCACCTGATTGCCGCTGGCCGCGGCGACCGCAGTGAAAAAATCCACCACGGCGGCCACCGCCGCATCGGTGTCGGCTGCCGCGCGCTTGAAGCGGGCGCCGGCGCGCGTCAAATCGCGAAGCTGTGCGGCGTTGCGACGTGCCGCCGCGTATTCGGCGGCAGCCGGTTCGAGCGCCATCATCGCCTCCCAGAGCTCCAGAAAAGTCACATCGTGCAAGGCCAGTGCGCGGCTCACTCCCGAACTCACGCGCCGCGGCTCCGGCCGGGTGACGCGCAGCCGCTTCTCGCCGCGCCCGCGTCCCAACAGCCCATGCACCTCGAGTTCACGTATCGCCTCACGGACGGTGGAGCGATTGACGCCGAACTGGCGCGCCAGATCGCTTTCGGAGGGCAGGGCGTCGCCGGTACGCAGCGACCGTCCGACGATGCGCTGCTCGATGAGGTTGGCGATTTGCCGGTAGGCTGGACGATCGTCCAGCGGCACGAACAGATCGGTCATGGTCCTTCTCCAAACAGTTCGCGGCCGATCAACATGCGGCGGATTTCCGAGGTGCCCGCGCCGATTTCATAGAGCTTCGCGTCGCGCAGCAATCTACCGCAAGGGTAGTCGTTGATGTAGCCATTGCCGCCCAGCAGCTGAATCGCATCGAGCGCGGCGCGGGTGGCCGCTTCGGCGCAGAACAGGATGCAGGCGGCGGCATCCTTGCGGGTGTGGTCGGCGCGATCGCAGGCAGACGCGACCATGTAGACATAGCTGCGGCAGGCGTTGAGGGAGGCGTACATGTCGGCGAGCTTGCCCTGCACCAGTTCGAACGTGCCGATGGGCTGGCCAAACTGACGGCGTTCACGCACGTACGGCACCGCGACATCCAATGCCGCCGCCATGATCCCCAAGGGTCCGCCGCTCAATACCACACGCTCGTAATCCAGACCCCGCATCAGCACGCTGACGCCTTGATTTTCGGTGCCCAATAAATTGACCGCGGGCACTTCACAGCCGTCGAATACCAGTTCGCTGGTGCTCGAGCCGCGCATGCCCAGCTTGTCGAGCTTTTGCGCGGTCGAAAAACCCTTGAAGTTCTTCTCGATGATAAATGCGCTGATGCCGCGCGCGCCGGCCTGCGGCGTGGTCTTGGCATACACCACCAGGACATCGGCTTCGGGTCCATTGGTGATCCACATCTTGCGGCCGTCGAGTATGTAATGATCGCCATGGCGGACCGCCTTCAGCTGCATGGACACCACATCCGAGCCCGAGCCCGGCTCGGACATCGCGAGCGCGCCCACGTGCTCGCCGCTGATGAGTCTCGGCAGGTACCGCCGCTTTTGTTCCTCGGTGGCGTTCAAGGCCAGCTGGTTCACGCAAAGATTCGAATGCGCGCCGTAACTCAAGCCCACCGCGGCCGAGGCGCGCGAGATTTCCTCCATGGCGATGGTGTGCGCGAGATAGCCCAGGCCGGCGCCGCCGTGATCTTCGCTCACGGTCATTCCGAGCAGACCGAGTTCGCCGGCTTCGCGCCACAAATCGCGCGGAAACAGATTGCTGCGGTCGATCTCGCTGGCGCGCGGCGCGATGCGCTCCTGCGCGAATCTCCGCACCTGGTCGCGGACCGCGTCGATCACCTCGCCAAGGCCGAAATTGAATTCACGGTACGCGGAATCGGGCATAGGCGGCGGCCCCCATTGTCAGCGACCCAGGATCGTTGGATAATCGGACTGTCCGACAATTCTGCCACGCTCAGGGCAACAAAGCCATGGCCAAGCTAGCCTCCAAAATCGACATCCGCTCCGCGGAATTCCGTGAAAACCATGCCTTCATGCAGTCCCTGGTCGAGGATTTGCGCGCCACCCTGCGGCACAATGCCGCAGGCGGCAGCAACGCCGCCCGCGACAAACACCGCAAGGCCGGCAAACTCCTGGCGCGCGAGCGCATTGCTGCGCTGCTCGACCCCGGTTCGCCGTTTTTGGAGCTCTCCGCCCTCGCGGCGCAGGGCGTGTACGGGGTGGACCTGCCGGGGGCGGGCCTGATCACCGGGATCGGCCGGGTTTCAGGCCGCGAATGCATGGTGGTGGCCAATGACCCCACCGTGAAGGGCGGCACTTACTATCCCCTGACCGTGAAAAAGCACCTGCGCGCGCAGGAAATCGCCGCCGACAATGCATTGCCATGCATTTACTTGGTCGAGAGCGGCGGGGCGTTTTTGCCGAAACAGGACGAAGTGTTTCCGGACCGTGATCATTTCGGCCGGATATTTTTCAATCAGGCCAGGTTATCGGCCGCAGGGATCGCCCAGATCGCCGTGGTGCACGGCTCCTGCACGGCCGGCGGCGCCTACGTTCCGGCCATGTCCGATCACGCGATCATTGTGCGCAATCAGGGCCGCGTGTTTCTCGGCGGCCCGCCGCTGGTGCGCGCCGCAACCGGCGAGGAGATCGATGCGGAGTCGCTCGGCGGCGCCGATGTGCACTGCCGGCGCTCCGGGGTCACCGATTACTATGCGGAGAACGACACGCATGCGCTGGCATTCGCGCGCCGCGCCGTGGCGCGTTTGCGCGTTCCGCATGTGGCGCGCACCGCGCAGGCGAACCCCGGCGGCAGCCTGGCGGGCGGATTCGATCCGGAAGAACTGTACGGCATCATTCCGCAAAGCACCCGCAAGCCCTATGACGTGCGCGAACTCATCGCGCGCCTCGTCGATGGCGCATGGTTCGACGAATTCAAGGCGCTGTACGGCACCACGTTGGTCTGCGGCTTTGCCGACATCCACGGCATCACGGTGGGAATCCTGGCGAACAACGGCATTCTGTTTTCCGAAAGTGCGTTGAAGGGCACGCACTTCATCGAGCTGTGCAGCCGCGAAGGCATACCGTTGGTGTTCCTGCAGAACATCGCGGGCTTCATGGTGGGCCAGGCTGCCGAAGCCGGCGGCATCGCCAAGGATGGCGCGAAACTGGTGACCGCCGTGGCTTGCGCGGCGGTGCCCAAGTACACGGTGGTCATCGGCGGCAGCTTTGGCGCAGGCAACTACGCCATGTGCGGCCGCGCCTACAGCCCGCGCTTTCTGTTTCAATGGCCGAATGCCCGCACCTCGGTGATGGGCGGCGAACAGGCGGCCAGCGTGTTGGCCACGATCAAACGCGAAGCATTGGAGCGTAGCGGCGAATCCTTCAGCGCCGCGGAGGAGGAAGAGCTCAAGGCGCCGATCCGCGAGCAATTCGAACGCCAGGGACATCCGTACTACGCCTCGGCGCGTCTCTGGGATGACGGCGTCATCGATCCCCTCGATACGCGGCGGGTACTCGGCCTTGCGCTGGCACTGACCCGCGCCCAAGAAACTGCCGTCACGCGCTTCGGCGTGTTTCGAATGTGAGGCGGCCGGTGATCCAAAGACTGCTGATCGCCAACCGCGGCGAAATCGTCTGCCGCATCGCGCGTACCGCAAAGCGCATGGGAGTGACCAGCATTGCGGTGTATTCCGATGCGGACCAGAACGCAAGGCACGTGCGCTGCGCCGACGAGGCCTACCATCTCGGCGCCTCACCCGCCGCGATGAGCTACCTCGATATCGGCAAAGTGATCGAGCTCGCCAAGCGCGTCGGCGCCGATGCCATCCATCCCGGCTACGGATTTCTATCGGAGAATGCGGCTTTCGCCGCGGCCTGCAGCGATGCGCATTTGATCTTCGTGGGTCCGCCGTCCGCCGCGATTCTGGCGATGGGCTCGAAAAGCGCCTCGAAAGCGGCCATGGCGGCCGTCGGCGTGCCGGTGGCGCCCGGTTATCACGGCGATGATCAGTCGCCGCAGCGGCTCCTTCAAGAGGCGGCGCGGGTGGGGTTTCCGCTCATCATCAAGGCGAGCGCCGGCGGCGGCGGCAAGGGCATGCAGGTGGTGCATTCCACCGGCGAAGTGACGGCCGCCATTGAATCGGCGCAACGTTTGGCGCGCACCGCATTCGGCGACGACAAGCTGCTGCTGGAGCGTTATTTCGCGACCGCTCGCCACGTCGAGGTGCAGATCTTTGCCGACCAGCACGGCGAGATCGTGAGTCTTTTCGATCGCGACTGTTCGGTGCAGCGCCGCCATCAGAAAATCATCGAAGAAGCCCCGGCGCCGGGCCTTCGCGACGAGGTTCGCGCGGCGATGGCGGCGGCGGCCATCAAGGCGGCGCGCGCCGTCGGCTACGTCGGCGCCGGAACCATCGAATTCCTGGTGGACGAGGGCCAGAACTTCTACTTCATGGAAATGAACACCCGGCTGCAAGTGGAGCATCCGGTGACGGAGTACATCACCGGCATAGATCTCGTCGAGTGGCAGCTATGGATCGCGCAGGGCGGCAAATTGCCGCGGCGCCAGTCGGAAATTGCGCAGCGTGGGTTTGCCATCGAGGCGCGCCTGTATGCGGAGGATCCCGCGCGGGGGTACTTGCCAAGCGTCGGTGAAATCTCGCATCTGCGCTGGCCCGAGGCGGCTCCGGGTCTGCGCCTCGACACCGGCGTTGATGCCGGCGACGCCGTGTCGACGTATTACGATCCCATGCTCGGCAAAATCATCGCCTGTCAGGAATCGCGCGCCGCTGCGATCGATCAATTGCGCCGCGCCCTCGAGGACCTCGAGATCGTCGGCGTGACGACCAACCGCGCGCTCTTGACCAGCGTGCTCGCCGACGCGGAGTTCCGGCGCGGGCCGGTGGGCACTGATTTCTTGAGCGTTCGGCAGCCGCGTCTGCAGTTCGCGGAACCAGCGCCGGCTGCTCTGGATGTCGCGCTCGCCGCCGTGTGGTGCGCGGCCCGGCAGACGGACCGCAACGCGCTATGGGGCGACAGCCGCGGCTGGCGACTGGCGGCTCCTCCGAGCAGCACCTGGACATTTGGGCAGCGCAGCGCGCTGGTCGAGCTGACTGCGCCGAACAACTACGTCGCGCACGTGGCGCGCGAGGCATTTGCCGTGCGCGTGCTCGAACGCGACGCGCGACACTTGCACGTGGAATGCAACGGACAAGTGCTCAAGGTCCACCTGTTCGAGGCGGATCCGGAGCTGCATCTGTTTCGGGAAGGATTGCACGCGGCGCTGCGCGCGGCGCGCACCGAGGATGCGCTGCAGGTCGCCGCGGGCACGGAGCAAGGATCCCTGCTCACGCCGCTGCCGGGCACCATCGTCGCGGTGCATGTCGCGGCAGGGGAGAAGGTAGCCCGCGGCGCGCCCTTGGTCACCGTCGAAGCCATGAAAATGGAACACACGCTGACCGCGCCTTATGACGGCGTGGTGGCGCGGCTCGCGTTTGGTTTGAGCGACAGGGTGCAGGCCGGCGCCGTTCTGGTCGAACTCAAGGCACTCGACGCGTAAGGTCAGGCGACCTGCTCGTCGGCGGAAGTCGGAGCGGCGGCGCCGGGTGCGGCAGACGCAAGCGCCGGCAGCGTGACTTTGAAACGGGTTTCCTGGCCGACTTGGCTGGCCAGCGCAATCTTGCCCCCGGCCTCGTGCACGTAGCGCCGCACCAGCGACATGCCGCTGCCGTGCTTGGACTCACCGTGCACATCGGGCATCGTGGTAAAACCCGACTTGAAAATCAACTTGATGGCTTGGCGATCGCGCATGCGCTCGGCTTCGTCCGGGGTCACGAGGCCCCTGGCGATCGCGGTGCTGCGCACCTTGTTGGGATCGAGGCCCTGGCCATCGTCGCGAAACAACAACTCAAAGCCGCTCCCGGGTGCAATTTTGAATTCCAGGTGCAGGGATCCGATCGGGGGTTTGCCGGCGCTCACGCGCGCGGGCGAAGGCTCGATGCCGTGCACCACCGCATTGCGAATCAGCTGGATGGCCACATTCTTGATGGTCGCCTGATAGCGCGCCGGCACCAGCTGCAACCCGGTGCACTCGAGCACCACGGTCTTTTGATTCTCCTGCGCGACCAGATCGGTCAAGGTGGCGAGCGTGCTTTCCAGGCTGCCCGCGGCGGGCGCCATGCGCTGTGCCTGGGAGGTGCTGTGCGCCACCTGCGCCATCTCGGCGAAGAATTTCGGCGATTCGATGATTTGCGTGCCGTTCTCGGTGACGCGCGCTTCGGGCGCCACGGGCTCGGCGTCGCGGGCGGGTCCGGCTTGTATGGTGAGTGAGCGCAGCGATGCGAACTGACCGAATAGGGCATCGAGCTTCACGGCCAACGGCAGAAAATCGCTGCCGCTCAAGGATTCGCGGCTGCGCAGTTCCTGCAGCGCATCTTCGAATTCGCGGGCGGCCGATTGCAATCCGGTGAGCTTGAGGGCCGCCGCATCGCGCCGTATGCGATCGACCTCCTCCAAGGTTTCCTCGAGCTTGCTGCGGAATGCACCGGCTTCGCGCGCCGGCTTTTTCAACACGTTGTTGATGGTCTTCATCGACGCGTCGGTTCTTTGCAGGAACCCGCCGAAGCGCGTGCCGCCCGCCTGCAGCACGCTGCGCAGTATCTCGCCCTGGGTGCGTACCTGTGCCCGCAAATCCACGAGTTCGCGATGTTGCTGCTCGCGCGCGGTGATATCGGAGATGTGAACCACCCAGAGACGCGGCTCGTTAGGCGTTTCCGCTGCGGTGAACTCGATGCAGAAGTGCGCCGCCTCATGAGTGCCGTCCGGCTTGGGCAGGCGCAGTTCCACATCCTGGAGCGGATTGGCTTCCGGGCTCTGGCCACGCGGCAGTTCGAGCAGGTGCGCCACATAATTTCTGACGACACTCAAGGTCTTGGCCGAAACCAAGGGTGCGATCAGCTTGTCGAAACTCAAGGAGGCGAAATCCTGGCGGCGAAGCAGGGCGCCGATATGATGTGAAACCTGCGGAAGAATTTTGCCATTGGAATCCAGCAGCAGCAGTCCGAGCGAACTGGTCTTCAGAATTGCGTCGGTCAGCCGACTGCTTGCGCGGATCAGTTCCTGTTTTTCTCGCTCATGACGCTTGACGGTGATGAACATGGCCTTGACAGCCTGCCAAACACCGGCCAGGCCGGTGATGATGGGAGTCACAGCCTAGAGGGGCGGTTTACTTATCGGCGTCAATCCGCGGGCGACTGTGACGCGCGTCACAATTTATGCGACGGCGGCCACCATGGGACCCAGGTCGGCAAGCAGCTCGTCGGCGGACGCATAGCGGGCGCTTTGCTGCTTCGCCATGAGTCGATCGAGCAGGGGCTGCTGCATCGCCGTGGGGTCGGGCAGCGACGGCACCGGCGAACTCGTGTGTTGCGACATGATGGCCACCGCACTGCGGCCGCCATAGGGCCTCTGGCCGGTCAGCATCTCGTAGAACATCACACCCAGACTGTACAAATCCGTGCGCGCATCGACGCGCTGACCCTGCGCCTGTTCGGGGCTGATGTAGTACGGCGAACCGAGCACCTGGCCGACGCCGGTGTTGCCCACCTCATCGATCGAACGGCGCGCCAGGCCGAAATCAATGAGCACCGGTGAATTGTCCTCGCGCAACATGACGTTGGCGGGCTTCAAATCGCGATGCAATATTCCGAACACATGGATGACGCGCAGCGCTTCGGCAATGGCGCGCAAGTAATACAGACTTTCATCGACGCTCAAGGGATTGCGCAGCCGATCGCGCAGGTCGCCGCAGGGAAAATACTCCATGGCCAGGTACAAATGTCCCGGCAGCGAGCCGAAATCATAAATCTCCGCGATGGCGCGGTGCGTAATGCTGGAAATGATCTCGTACTCGCGCTGGAATCGCTCGGCATCGCCCAATTCCCGCTCCGATTCGCCGCGGGTCATCACCTTCAAAACCACGTTGCGGCGCAGACGCTCGCTGCGCGCCAGGAACACCGATGAGAAATTGCTGGTGGCAATCTCCTTCACGATTGAATAGCCGGGCACCTCGATGATGGTCGAATTTTCGCTCTGCGCCAGCATTGCGGCGGCCTGCGCCGCGACGCGCCGTTTGGCGCAAGCCTCCCCCACCGCAGCGAGCAGGTGCTCGCGCGAAATCTGCGATAGCGGCAGGTAGTCCTTTGCACCATTTTTGAGCGCCCGCACCGCCGACATTTCATCGCCGTTCTCAGCAAGCAGAATGCAATACAGCGCTGGCTGAATGCGCAGAAGCTGAGTCATGGTGGCGAACACGGTGGCGGCCAACTGCTCATTGCCGAAATCGGCCTGCAGGATGACGGCATCGGGGGTGCGTTCCGAGATCAGCCGGCTCAAGGGCCCTGATTCGCCGGCACGCAGGGTGGTGACTTGGGCGTTTGGCCACTGGCTCGTGACATGATGGGTAAGCCATTGAAGGCGTTTGGTTTCGCCCCCCACCACCACCAAGATTGGACCCGCGTCTACCATAGAGGTATATCTAGCCTTGTGATCCTTTAGGGTAGCCGCTGCCGCGTCACGATTGCCCGTGGGGATTTCACATTTCGGGGGCCCCAATGTGCTTATGCCTTGATAATTAGCGACTTGAACCTGGAAAATTGAAACCAACGCCCCTACTTCGGGGTCATTCAATTGATTTCTGTAAATTTTTCGCCAGAGAGGGCTTATTTCAATGGGAAGCTTCAGAACTTGGTCGCTGGCCGTGGTTGCGGTCATCTTCGTGATGGTTGTGGCTCATCAGCGATCGAATGCCGATGTCGGCGCGGGGCAAGGAGCCCAAGCGGGCGCAGCGGCGGTCGCGCAGGCCGCGCCGCAGAGCCTGGCACCTGGACGGGTCACCGGACTGCCGGATTTTTCCGGCCTGGTCGCGGAAAACGGCGCGGCGGTGGTCAATATCAGCGTGACGGAGAAGGTCGAGAAGGGGGTCATTCCCGGCATCCCGGGTGACGCCGACGATCCCCTGTCGCAGTTCTTCCATCGCTATCAAATGCCGAGCCCCGAGCGCCAGCCGCCGAGCAAGGGGATCGGCTCGGGTTTCATCATCAGTCCGGATGGCTACGTGCTCACCAATGCTCATGTGGTCGCGGATGCCTCGGAGGTGACGGTCAAACTTACCGATCGGCGCGAGTTTGCCGCCAAAGTCATCGGCGTTGACAAGCGCAGCGACGTGGCGCTGATCAAAATTCCCGCCACCAATTTGCCCAGCGTGCACTTCGGGGATTCCTCGCGATTGCGGCCGGGTCAATGGGCGATCGCGATCGGCTCGCCATTCGGATTCGAGAACAGCGTGACCGCCGGCGTCATCAGCGCGACGGGCCGGCCGCTGCCCGACGATAATGGACAGTCCTATGTGCCTTACATTCAGACCGACGCGGCGGTGAATCCCGGTAATTCCGGCGGCCCGCTGTTCAACATCGACGGTCAGGTCGTCGGCATCAATGCGCAGATCTACAGCCGCACCGGCGGCTACATGGGCATGTCATTCGCGGTGCCCATCAATTTGGCCTTGAGCGTGAAAGATCAGCTGCTGAAGACCGGCAAGGTCGCGCGCAGCCGCATTGGCGTTTCGGTGCAGGACATCAATCAGCAGCTGGCGCAATCCTTCGGCTTGTCCGCTCCGCATGGCGCGCTGGTCAGCACGGTTGAACCGCAGGGCCCCGGCGATCAGGCGGGCTTGAAGCCGGGTGATGTGATCACCAGCGTCAACGGGGTCAACATCGACCATTCCTATGACTTGCCGGCGGTGATTTCCGCGCTGCCTCCGGGCACGCAGGCGCATTTGGGCATCTGGCACGACAAAAAGGCCTCCGAGGCTACGGTCAAGACGGTCACGCTCGAGGACGCGCCGGGGCAGGCCGCGCGCAATTTGGGCGAAGACGGCGGCGGCAAGCTGGGTCTTGCGGTGCGCCCGCTGCAGCCCAGCGAGCAGAAAGAGTTGCATACCAAAGGCCGGCTGCTGGTCGAAGATGTCACCGGGCCGGCGCTGGCTGCCGGATTGCAGGCCGGCGATGTGGTATTGGGCGTGAACGGGGCGGGGGTCGCCACCGTGGCCGACCTGAAACGCGAAGTTGCCCGGGCCGGGCGCAACATCGCGCTGTTGATCCAGCGCGAGGAGAATCAGATCTATATTCCCATCGACTTAGGTTAAACGGATTTGTTGTACTAAAGCCGCGCAATCAGATCTAATCCCCGGCGTGCAAAGCGCCATTCCTTTGTTTTCCAGCACTTATTCCCGTGCCGCCGGCTCACCGCCGGCGGCCTTCCTGCCGACCTCGCGCGCGGAGATGGCCGCGCTCGGCTGGCAGCAATGCGACATCATCATCGTCAGCGGCGATGCCTATGTGGATCATCCCAGCTTCGGGATGGCGATCATCGGGCGGCTACTGGAGGCCCAGGGCTTCAAGGTCGGAATCATCGCGCAGCCGGACTGGCACAGCGCCGAAGGCTTTCAGATCCTGGGCGCGCCGCGCCTGTTCTTCGGCGTGACCGGCGGCAACATGGATTCCATGGTCAATCGCTACACCTCGGAGCGCCGCGTGCGCAGCGACGATGCCTATACGCCGGGCGGAATGGGCGGCAAACGTCCGGACCGCTGCGTCATCGTGTACTCGCAGCGCCTTCGCGAATCCTACAAAAGCATACCCATTGTCGTCGGCGGCATCGAAGCGAGCCTGCGGCGCATTGCGCATTTTGACTATTGGTCGGAGCGCGTCCGCCGCTCGGTGCTGGTGGATGCGAAAGCGGATCTTCTGGTCTACGGCAATGCGGAGCGCCAGATTGGCGAGATCGCGCGGCGCCTGGACGAGGGTTCCTCGATCGGCGACATCACGGATTTGCGCGGCACGGCGTATCTGCGCCGCGGCATGCCGGCGGGGTGGGTGGAAATAGACTCGAGCGAAGTGGATACGCCGGGTGCCTTGAATCCGCCGATCGACCCCTATGCGAGCGAAGCGGATCGCAGGAGCGCCTCCGCGGCACCGGCGGAGTTGCAACCAGCCGCGGCGGAAAAAGTGGTCAAGTTCTATCGCAAGGTGCCGAACTCGCAGCGCGAACGCAGCGTCATTCGCATGCCCTCCTTTGAGCAGGTGAGCGAGGATCCCGTGCTGTATGCGCATGCGTCGCGGATCTTGCACCTGGAGTCGAATCCCGGAAATGCCCGTGCCCTCGTGCAGCGCCATGGCACTCAGGAGCTCTGGCTGAATCCGCCGCCCATACCCTTGACAACCGCGGACATGGACGCCGTCTATGAATTGCCGTACGCGCGGCGCCCGCATCCTTCGTATGGCAATGCGAAGATTCCGGCCCATCAAATGATTCGATTCTCGGTCGCAATTCAACGCGGCTGCTTCGGCGGCTGCACGTTCTGCTCGATCACCGAGCATGAGGGTCGGATCATCCAAAGCCGCTCGGAAGATTCCGTGATTCGCGAAATCGAAACCATCCGCGACCGGGTGGCGGGCTTCACCGGCGTCATTTCGGATCTCGGCGGTCCGACCGCGAACATGTATCGCCTGCATTGCAAGAGCGAAGCGATCGAATCGGCCTGCCGGCGCCCGTCCTGTGTGTTCCCCGGCATATGCCCGAATCTCAACACCGATCATGCGCCGCTCATTAATTTGTATCGGCGCGCGCGGGCGCTGCCGGGTGTCAAAAAGGTGCTGATCGCCTCCGGCGTGCGCTACGACCTGGCGGTCGAATCGCCGGAGTACGTCAAGGAGCTTGCTGCGCACCATACCGGCGGCTACTTGAAAATCGCACCCGAGGCCATCGGCGAAGGTCCGCTGTCAAAAATGATGAAGCCGGGAGTGGGCGCGTACTACAGGTTCAAGGAGCTGTTCGACAAATATTCGAAGGAAGCGGGCAAGGAACAATATCTGATTCCCTATTTCATCGCCGCCCATCCCGGCACCCGCGATGTGGACATGCTCGAGCTGGCGCTATGGTTGAAGAAGAACGGCTTTCGGGCCGATCAGGTGCAGGCATTCCTGCCCTCACCGATGGCGAGCGCCACCGCGATGTATCACTCCGGCAAGAATCCCTTGAGACGCGTTTCCCGCAGCAGCGAAGAGGTGGTGATTCCAAAAGGCATCAAGGTGCGGCGCCTGCACAAAGCATTCCTGCGCTACCACGATCCGGAGAACTGGCCCATCTTGCGCGAGGCGCTGAAGCGGATGGGGCGCGCCGATCTTATCGGCAACGGCAAGCAGCACCTGATTCCGGCCTATCAGCCGGTTGCCGGCGCGCGGCCGGGCGCAAGGCGCGCGGCGCCGGCGCGGCCGTTTCGCACGCAGCACACCGGGCTGCCGAAATCCGGCAAAGCACATTTGAGTTCGAGGCGCTCGACCGTCAAACCAAGTGAGTAAATGGATAGTACAAAAATTTGGCGGCTCGAGCGTCGCCGACGCTGATTGCTTTCGCCGCGTCGCCGGCATCGTCGAGGCGTCGCCGAATCCCCGCGAGGCCATTGTGCTGTCGGCTTGCCGCGGCGTCACCGACGCGCTGCTTGACCTCGTCAGCATGGCGGAGCGGCCCGACTGCGATTTCGCGGCGGCGATCGAGGCTCTCAAGACCCGCCATATGAACCTGGCGGCCGCGCTGGTATCCAAGTCCGCAGTCGATGGTTATGCCGCGCAGCTCGAACACGATTGTCATGACATCGCCGGCATGCTGCAAACCGTGCGGCTGATCCGCTCCTCGACTTATTCGATGCGGGATGTGATTGCCGGCTACGGCGAGATCTGGTCCACGCGGCTGTTCGCGCCCTTTCTGCGCGAGCGCGACCGCATCAAGGGCGAGGTCCTCTGGGTCGATGCCCGCGAGGTCATCGTGGTCGAATGGGGATCCTTGGGGCCGGCGGTGCAGTGGAAGCTAAGCGAAGCCAATCTTCAGAAATTGCTGCCGGCCCGGTTCCAGGGAAGGCTGGTGGTGACCGGCTTCATCGCGAGGACCCCGAAGGGTAATCAGACCACGCTCGGCCGCAACGGCAGCGACTATTCAGGCTCGATCTTCGGCGCGCTGCTCGATGCAGCGGAAATCATCATATGGACCGACGTCGACGGCGTGCTATCGGCGGATCCGCGCCTGGTGCCGGACGCGCAAGTCATTGATCAATTGTCCTACAACGAGGCGATGGAACTCGCTTACTTCGGCGCGAAGGTCATCCACCCGCAGACCATGGAACCGGCGGTGGCGCGCGACATACCGATTTTCATCCGCAATACATTCGCCCCGGAAAAACGCGGCACCTTGATTTGCGCGCAGCCCGTGTCGGCGTTGAAGGTCAAGGGCATTACGACCATTGATCCGGTGGCCCTGGTGAATCTCGAAGGCGCCGGCATGATCGGCGTGCCGGGCACCGCGCACCGCCTGTTCGGGGCGCTGCGCGACTCCGGGATCTCGGTGATATTGATCTCGCAGGGCAGTTCGGAGCACTCCATCTGTTTTGCGATTCCCGAAGCGCAGGCGGCGCGCGCCGAGGAGGCGGTGCGGGACGCGTTCGATGTGGAGTTGCGCGATGGGCAGATTCAACATGTCGAAGTATCGTTGGGGATGAGCATTCTCGCGGTCGTGGGCGACGGCATGGCCGGCTCGCATGGAGTCGCGGCCAAGGTATTCAACTCGCTGGGTGACGCGGCCATCAGCGTGCGCGCCATTGCGCAGGGCGCATCGGAACGCAACATCTCCGTGGTGGTGGGTGGCAAGGTCGCCGCCAAGGCGCTGCGCGCCGTACACGCGGCTTTTTACCTGTCGCCGAACACCCTTTCGATCGGCTTGATCGGCCCGGGGACGGTCGGCAGTGTGTTGCTGGCGCAGTTGGGGACGCAAATCGAGCGCTTGCGGGCGCTCAATCTGGATCTGCGCGTACGCGGGATCGCAAGCTCGACGCGCATGTTGCTCGAGGATACGGCGCTGGATCTGGAGCGCTGGGCGGAGCGCTGGGCCGCGGCCAGCGAACCTGTGAATCTGGAGAAATTCATCAATCATGTGCAGGCGGATCATGTGCCGCACACCGTGGTGATCGACTGTACTGCCAGCGCGGAGATCGCCGATCAGTACCAAATCTGGCTGATGCGCGGCATTCACATCGTCACGCCCAATAAAAAAGCCAACAGCGGCTCGATGCCGTATTACCGGTCGCTGCAAGCGGCAAAACGGGCCACGGGCACGCACTATTTGTACGAGGCCACCGTCGGCGCCGGACTGCCGGTCATCCAAACCCTGCGCGACCTGCGCGGGACCGGCGACGACATCACCCAGATCGAAGGGATTTTTTCCGGAACCCTGGCGTATCTGTTCAATGTATTCGATGGCAGCGAAGCATTTTCCTCGATCGTGCGCGCCGCCAAGGCGCGGGGTTATACGGAACCGGATCCGCGCGACGACCTGTCGGGATTGGACGTCGCGCGAAAGCTCATCATTCTCGCCCGGGAAATGGGGCTGACCCTGGAAATGTCGGATGTTCAAGTGGAGGGATTGGTGCCCGACGCTCTGGCAAGATGCAGCGTTGATGAATTCATGCGGCGCCTGCCCGAATCCGACGCAGCGATGGCGGCGCGGCTGGTCGCGGCGCGAAACCAAAATCAAGTGTTGCGCTATGTGGGACGGATCGATGCCGATGGCCATGCAACGGTCGGGCTGATGCGCCTGGACGCCAAACACGCGTTTGCGAACATCGCGCTCACCGACAACGTCGTGCGCTACGCCACTCGCCGCTACTGCGACAATCCGCTGATCGTGCAGGGTCCCGGAGCCGGCCCCGAAGTGACGGCTGGGGGTGTGTTTTCGGATCTGTTGCGCCTGTCCGCCTATCTTGGCGCGCATCTGTAATCTCTAGAGGACACTGTGCTCACCGACGTGACTGTCTTCGCTCCAGCCACCGTTGCCAACGTCGGCATCGGATTCGACATATTGGGACACACCGTGGACGCGGTCGGCGACCGGGTGCGGGCGCGGCGCATCGAGGAACCCGAAGTGCGCATTCGTTCGATCACCGGGGTGGCGGGGAATTTGCCGCTGGAGCCGCGGAACAATACCGCCGGCCGCGCGGTGCAGGTGATGCGCGAGGAGTTGACGCCGGATTTCGGATTTGAACTCGATATCGAGAAGGGTATTCCGTTGGGATCGGGTTTGGGCGGTTCGGCGGCTTCCGCGGTCGCCGCAGTGGTTGCCGCCAACGCCCTGCTGCATAGGCCCGCCTCGAGGCTGGCATTGCTCAAGTACGCGATGCAAGGCGAGATAGTCGCGAGCGGCTCCGCGCATATCGACAATATCGCCCCCTGCCTTTTCGGCGGCTTGACGCTCACCGTGGGTATCGACTCGCCGCGGGTGAAGCAGATCCCGGTGCCGCCCGCGCTGCGCTGCGTGCTGGTGCACCCGCATATGTATCTTGGCACTCGCGAGGCGCGCGCCATACTCAAGAGCGATGTCAGCCGTTCCGACTACGTCTGGCAAAGCGCGAATCTCGCGGGATTCATCAGCGGCTGCTATTCGAACGATTTGGACATGATCCGCGAATCCTTCAACGATGTGATCATCGAACCGCAACGGCAATCGATGATCCCGGGATTCAAGGACGTGCAGAGCGCCGCCATGTCCGCGGGCGCGCTCGGCTGCTCGATTTCCGGCGCGGGTCCGACGGTGTTCGCCTGGTCGGAAATCCAAAATGCCGAGGCGGTGCGCGGCGCCATGGTGGCGGCATTTGCCGAGCACGATTTGCAGTCGGACTCATGGGTTTCCACGATGGAGAATTACGGCGCCCGGGTGGTAAAGGCCTGATGGCGGAAATGCGGTTCTTGAGCTCGCGCGGCGGCGCACCAGCGGTGAGCTTAAGTCAAGCCATCGAGCAAGGCCTCGCGCCGGACGGCGGCCTGTACATTCCGACGCGGCTTCCGCCGGCGGCTGCGGCGCGCTTGCCGGAAGGCGCGCGCCTGCCGGATATCGCAGGTCCGTGCCTGGCTGCATTTTTTGACGGCGACCGATTGCAGCCGCTGCTCGGTGAGATTGCCGCCGCCGCGCTCGATATTCCCGCGCCCACCACCGCGATCACGGCCTGCCGCGATCCGTTATTTGTTCTCGAGCTCTATCAGGGCCCGACCGCCGCGTTCAAGGATTTCGGGGCGCGATTTCTCGCCGAGACTCTGCAGCGACTTGAAGCCCCGACGCGGGCGCAACCGCTCACCATACTGGTGGCGACCTCGGGCGATACCGGCGGCGCGGTGGCCGCCGCTTTTCACCGCCGCGCCTGGGCGCGCGTGGTCATCCTGTACCCGAAGGGATTGGTGAGCGCGCGCCAGGAGCAACAACTCACCTGCTGGGGCGAGAATGTGCTGTCGCTGCGTGTCGACGGTACCTTCGATGACTGTCAGAGAATGGTCAAGGATGCGTTCCGCGAACCCACGTTGAGCCAGCGGCATCGGTTCAGCTCCGCCAATAGCATCAATATCGGGCGCCTGCTGCCGCAGATGCTCTATTACATCGCTTCCAGTGTGGAGATCTCAAGACGTACCGGGTTGAATCCGTCCTACATCGTTCCGGCCGGCAATCTTGGAAATGCGCTCGCGGCCGTGTGGGCGCGCGCCATGGGCTTCCCCATTGCGCGCATCATCCTGGCGCATAACGTCAATCGCACGGTCCCGGATTATCTGGAAACCGGCCGCTGGCAGCCTCGAGCCAGCATAGCGACACTGGCCTCCGCCATGGATGTCGGCAACCCCAGCAACATGGAACGGATTCGGGCGCTCTATCCGACGCTGGATGCAATTCGCGAACAATTGAGCGCGGACAGCATCGATGACGCTACAATTCGTGCTCGTATCGGAGGGGACTTCATGCAGTATGGACGCGAATGGTGCCCGCACACCGCCACCGCCGCGGAAGTCTACAGCCGCTTGAGCGCCGCGGAGCGGCGCGATCACCCGTGGGTGGTGGTTGCCACCGCACACCCCGCGAAGTTCAACGACATTGTAGAGCCCATCATCGGCAAGCCGGTGGCGGTTCCACCAAGCCTCGCGCGGCTGCTCGGTTTGCCGCGGCACTGCGTGGATCTGCCGCCGACTCTTGAGGCACTGGCCGCAACGCTCTAATGACCAGCATTCCAATCGATCCACAATGGATTGGGATCGGAGCGGCGCTCCTGTTTTTGGGAACGGCCGGCTTCCTCGGTGTGCGCGCCTACCTGCGCCGCTCGCGGCGCCGGTCGCTGCTGGCGCGCTTGGAACGCATTGCCTTCGGCGCCGCGCACCAGGTGCTGGTCCCGGATGGCATGGGCGGCTTCATCCACATCGACCACCTGCTC